>VAPK010095289.1_pt1 | contig 16111 bp, 22 predicted proteins | sample 3395031 | NCBI WGS metagenome assembly VAPK01 (sample SAMN08290443, study PRJNA428436) | hydrothermal vent metagenome | isolation source: Deep-sea hydrothermal vent chimney 1 | place: Pacific Ocean: Juan De Fuca Ridge
ATAATGAACAATAATGAATTATTAATATCTAATTTACTCTTACTTTCTTTAATAATCTCGCCTGATTGTTTCGATAGATCTTCTTTTATATTTTCTTCCATGTTTTTATTTAACTATTTGTAGATTATTTCAATAATATCTCCATCTTTCATAGAATACTCTTCGAGCTCTAGATTTTCCTCACCATTAACCGTCATTTTTATTACACTATTTTCTTCAATAGGATTCCCCATGAATGAATCTTGATTAAAATCCTCACCCCATATATCAAAGAATCTTTCCAGCTTAATGTCTTTTTCTTGCACAACTCCACTGTACTCCATATGAATAACTCCATTAGGGTCATGTGTGTGCATAGAAGAATGATTAATCTTACTAATCCCAATACCTGCGGGTATGTTAACACTCTCACCATTAATACTAATAGACAATGTTGAGTGTATATGAATACCATTTCTTGAAACAATTTCTGATTGTGGAATTTTGGGTAATGTTACAACCCAAAACACACCATACAACACAGTACCTATTACCAAAGACAACAATACAAACTGTATTTTTCTTTTTATTTTCATTTTTTAAATCTATTATTTATGATAATACCCATAGGGGGTTACCCTATGGGTATTATATCACAATAAATTAAAACAAAAAAACACTCAGATTAATTTATTTAAACCTAAGTGTTTTTTTGTGATTTTTGAGTCTTGTAGTAAAAAGCAAAAATTATCTACCATTTAAAATATCCTCAACTTGTTTTATTATACTCTCCAAACTATAATCTGCCTTTACTATATATCCTTTTATTCCGAGCTCTATTCCTTCGCTTATTTTTTCAATATCTGAAATTTGAGAACTTATAAGGATGGGGATACTTATCGCACCATCATGTTCTTTCATTTTTTTAAGAAAATCTATCCCACCGACTTTTGGCATCATAAGGTCTAAAATAATAAGATCTGGTTTTTCTTCTTTTGCTTTTTCAAAGCCCTCTTCTCCATCATGAGCAATAACAACAATGTAATCATTATCAGCGATGGAAGTAAACGCATCTTTTAGTACTTTTGAAAATATCTTATCATCATCAATTATTAAAATTTTCTTTAGCATATTATGATTATAACCTAATTGTAAAATAAAACGAACTCCCAACCCCCTCTTCAGATGCAACACCGATTATACCGTTGTGTGCCTTCACTATACCCCTTGATACAACCAAACCAAGCCCTGTCCCACGTTTCTTGCTTCTTGCTGCTGCTTCAAATTGCACAAACTTGTTAAAAAGTTTTTCGATATCACTTTTTGAGATACCAAGGCCAGTATCAGTCACCGCAATAACAACAGAGTCCGATAGATCCTTAAGGTCGTCTCTTATGAACCAATTTAGATTAGATCCTTTTAACTCCTCTTGTAAAGATACACCTTTTCTGTGTACGAGGGACTGAACTACAACTCTCCCTCCAGGGCTTGTAAATTTTAATGCATTTGAGATAAGATTATTAAGAACTTGAGAAATTCTCCTTGGGTCTATTTCTACTTTTTCAGGAGTACTGCTGTCCAAAGAGGCTGATAATTCTATTTTGGAATCCTCCGCGGTCGCTTCAAAGAATTTTACTCGCTCTGCAATTATCTTCTTAACATCAGACGGGGTTTTATTAACGCTAAATTTACCAGACTCAATCTTTGCGACATCAAGCAAATCACTGACAAGTTCAAGCATCTCTGATGAACTTTCATAAATCATTTTCATATACTCACTGTGTGTTTTTTTGTCTTGTCTAATAGAAGGATCACTATGCATAAGTTCCCCCATTTTTTTTATACCATCCAAAGGAGACCGCAGTTCATGTACAATCATAGAAGTAAATTCTTCCCTCATCTTTTCAGCTTCTTTTATTCGAGTAACGTCATGGAAGATAACCAACCCACCTAGTGTTTTCTCTTTATTAGAAGAGATATTCCGTGTTACTGGCGATACAAACACCTGAAACGCTCTTTCGTCTACCAGTAGATCATCAACAACAAATACTTTTCCCATCTTTACACTCTCTTCCAGCTTTCCACGTATATCAAACTTGCCAGACAATTTGTCTATAAAATCAAATACCGTAACCTCGTCGGTTCCCTTAAAGCCTATGATGTGTTTTGCCTCAGGGTTTGCGACTATTACCCTATAATCACTATCTGTCATAACAACACCGTCAGCCATACTTTCAACCATAGCCCCCAGCTTACCTTGCTCTGTTTTTATAACCTCCTCAAGTTGTGTGACTGCACGCGAAGCCTGTGCAACAATCTTGTACAAAAGAGTCATTTCTTCTTCCTTGTAAAGTCCTTCCTGTGTATGCGCAACGGTTAATATCCCTAAAACATTTCCACCAATAACGAGTGGAATATTAAAGAATGACCTTACTGGGTCATGATTATCTTCGGAGGTTATCACTCCTGTTACTGTGTCTTCAATATCAACGTCTGATAGCTCCTTTCCGAGCAGAGCCGAGAGAGAATGGAGCATTCTCTCTTCGACATCTGATATAAATCCTTTTGAAACAGACTCTTTAAGTTCTGTTTTAAATACAATGCTATTTGGTTCAAGCAACATATAAGATGCCGTGCTAAATTCAATGAATTGAGACAGCGAGCCGGTTATAACATCAACTATTTTTTCCAAGTTTAAAGAATACCCTACACGGTCTCCAATCTCTTTTAAAATAGCAAGTTCATACATCTGATGCTTAATCTCCTCTTCTCTTTTTTTTATTTCTTTTTTAAAAACACCAGCACGCCAATACAAAAAACCCACCAAAAATAACGAGAGGGTTAGTATAATTATTGTCGAAATTACGTGCATTGGTGTTTAGTCCATCGGTTTTTTAATAGATGGATATTTTTCAAAAATAGTACCGAGTGCATTTTTAACTATCTGTCCGGAAAGTTCCACGTATTGATCAATGAGTTGTTTTAATGCAAGTTCTGGGTCACCAGAAACATCTGTAACGGTACCATCATCAGAAACAGACAACCCAGGCACATTGCGTGCTTTAAGCACTGATATGGATGGACCCAAAATAACAATTTGCTTAGAGATTATCTCAGACAAAAGTGCTCTATACTGTTCTTTTTTATCTTTATCCATAATATTTATTTACCTTGAATGATGTTGCGGATCTTATCTGCAGCAACAGCCATTAACACATAACCTATAATATAAAACATATTTCCAACAACCCCCAATGACTGCTCTGAAAAAAGAGCGAAACCTAATGAAACAGTAATACCAGCCAACATAACCAACATACCAACACCAAAGTACCCCAGTGCCTCGCCAAAAATACCCCCACTCATCTTTTTGGCATTCATTAGAACAATGATACTCGTAATAGCACCTATTACAATAACACTCAAAAATGAATACATGTTTAAAATAGAATATGTATTTGAATAATCAACATACGACTCCTGCGCAAACAAGACCCCTGGTAAAAGTAAACCTGAAATAATTATTGCTGTTTTAGTCATTGTTTTATTTTAGCAAGAAAATAACAAAAAGTTATAAAACTTATCCACAACATACAAAACCTTTAAATTTCGCCTCCTGTTAGCTTTTTGGACTAAAACGATCTTACTTCCTGTAGTATCTTTCTTGTTTCTCTTTTATAATCCTCAACATTAGGTTGGTCAAATGCATTAACACCAAGCAGTTGTGCTAAATACATCATCTCTAACATCTTAAACTGCAAAAACTGCCCTAGCGTATACTCATTCATATTGGGTAGTCGTACCTCAACAAAAGATAACCCATTTTTCTTGTAAGACTCTTTAACTCCACCAAAAATAGCATCCATTATTTTTGAAAACTCTCTTCCTTTTATACCATCTACAAGTTCTGGAAAAAGCATATCTTCTGGAACAGATGTTTTTATATCATCCACATGCGCATATACAAAAGTAGTAAACTTATCCTTAGGTCCACCAAGATAAAGTTGTGCCATTGAATGAAGGTCTGTGGAGCCTATTGAAACAATTGGTGTAATCCCGGCATTTACTTCATCTCCACTAAATCCAAACTTCTTTCCAATACTTTCACCCATAAGCTGTCTGTACCACCTCCCCATTGACTCAAGCTCAGGGTTGAAAAAGAAACTATTGTGAATTGATACACCGGCTTTATTATGCAAGTAAATAAGAGCAGCGGATGTAAGTGCAGGATTTTCTATTACATCTTTTTTTATACATTCATCGCGCATCATTCGCGCACCATCCAAGAGACTACCAACATCAAAACCTGCAACAACCAAAGGGAAAAGCCCTACTGAAGAAAAAACGGAATATCTACCACCAATCATTGCAGGTATTTCAAGTGTTTCAAATCCATACCCTTTCGCCTTGTTCCATAACCTTGAATCACGATCTGTTGTTACTACTACTCTGTTTTTCACATCACCAAATCGGTTTTTGAAAAATGAATAAATTGTTTCAAAATTCGCAATTGTTTCTGTTGTGGCACCTGATTTACTAATAACATTTATCAAGACCTCGTCATGAGCTGTAATGTTTTTGTCTATTATTGTACGGATGTCTTCCAAGAGACTAGGACTCACGGTATCTGCAAATATTATTTTTGGTATCCTTTCACTTAAAAATGGGTCTAGGGTTCCAACGATACCATCGTATATAGCCTTAGTCCCAAGATTAGAACCTCCGATACCGACAACGATTATATATTTTAAATTCTCCGTATCTATTTTTTTTGCGACTTCGGCAACTTTTTTGTATAAATTAAAATCAAAAGGAAGATTAACGGACGACTCTGCTTCTTTGTAATTTATTTTATCTTCAGTAGAACTACCAATATCAGCTATAAGATGAAGATGTTTTGTGTATTGTGAAAGTGTATTTGATGTTTCAATTACCTTATCCCAGCTAATAAGTGAGTCTTTGTATGTAAATTCAATATTATTCATGGTTATTTAAACACTAAAGTGATTAGAGTAACAACAAAAGCTCCACAATGTACCCCGCTACGATTAACACAGCGCCAGTAATTCCTATTTTCTGCTCCCGTTTCATCGATTTAAAAACCTTATCGTCTACTTGATGTTCCGCAAGCACTCTATGGTGCACACGCAGTGCTGCATATGCAATAAAAACACTTCCTATTATATCTAACGTCGACACAAGTAATTCCATTGATTTCATTATACCACTTTTAAAATTTTTAGCCCAAAATACAGAAAAACGACACCAAGGAATGGGGTCGCCAAATACCTACAGGTATTTTATTGTTAAGCGCCGGGATTTACGTTGGAACCATACGAGGCAAAAAGCCATGGACACCTCCAAATCCAACGTCAATGCCATTAAAACCATCAGTAAAGACAGCAACAGCAACACCTAATTCTGGAGTTAGTCATCGCGGTTGCAACAGGATGTCATTACAGACATACAAAGCCTTTTGTGATTTTTCGGATGAGTACTGCACTAAAAATGAAAACACATCACCACTTCCTTCATCAGCAACGAGTAGAGCATGGGCATCCGACTCATCATGCGGTACAGCATGTTGAGTATCTATACACAATGGAGTTCCTGCTGTTACCGCTGTGCTGAATAAGAAAGATGCGAACATAAAAGCAATTATTTGCATAATTTTTTTCATGTTTGATTCTCCTTTTTCAGAGTTTCTTATGGACTGATTAACGTACAACAAAACATCCTTGTCTAGTTTTGTAGCATTGCAGCGTTAAGTTTACACTTCCTAATTCTTTCAACAGGAGTAACACCACCCTAACTCTTACCTGCTATCCACACCAACAGTTTGGCATTCTCGACGCATGGTCTGTATAATTACCTCAATATTAATTACCTATTATGGAAAAACATTTTTGGCCAAATAACTGGGTATTCATACTTGCTGCGATAGGATCCGCGGCAGGACTTGGGAATTTGTGGCGATTCCCATATCTTGCATACGAGCACGGTGGTGGTGCGTTTGTTCTGGCGCTTATTATTGCGAACCTAGTTATAGGCATTCCTCTTCTTACTCTTGAAATAGGACTTGGACAAATGATGCAGAGCGGGGCATCGGACGCATTCGGACACATCAAAAAACAATTTCGTTATATTGGGTGGGCAGCACTTACGCTTGGCTTTATGGTTCTGTCATACTACATGGTAGTAGTATCTTGGGGTGTAAACTACCTTGGGGCATCTTTATCTCTTGGTTGGGGTAACGACACGGAAGGATTTTTTTTCAATAACATCTTAAACTTATCGTCCGGAGTCGATACTCTGGGAGGAATGTCGTGGCCTGCACTTTCAGGACTTATCGTTGCATGGGTATTTGTTTATCTTGCGGTACACAAAGGAGTACAAAGTATAAGCAAAGCTGTTGTCTGGACTGCTACTATACCTTTTGTTATTCTCGCAATCCTCATAATCCGCGCTGTTACACTGGATGGTGCACTGGATGGACTTAAATTATTTTTAATACCTGACTGGGGAGCACTTGTAGATCCCAAATTATGGCTTGCTGCTTTTTCGCAGGTATTTTTCTCTCTTTCACTTGCATTCGGAATAATGATTGCTTACGGAAGTCTTAAAAAACGCACAGATGAAATAACAACGGGTGTGCTCTGGATAGCAGGTGGAAACTTCTTGGTTAGTATAATGTCTGGAATTGTAGTCTTCGGAACGCTTGGGTACATGGCAACACAACAAGGAGTTTCAGTTTCAAGTGTAGTCACGGGAGGACCTGCGCTTGCTTTTGTTGTATTCCCACAAGCGATAAACCTACTACCGGCATTTAATTCTCTTTTTGCAATACTTTTCTTTGGTATGTTTTTGATGCTCGCAATAGACAGTGCGTTCTCGTTACTTGAGGCGGTAGCTGTATCGTTCAAAGACAGATACCCACAAACATCCACCAGAAAAGTAGCTTTCTTGCTGTCTCTTGTAGGTATAATTTCTGGTATTGTATTTACAACAACAGGAGGACTCTATTTTCTTGATATAGTAGACCACTTCGTTGTTAACTATGGACTTGTTGTGATAGGAATACTTGAAGCATTGACCGTAGGATGGTTATGGAAAGAAAAAGAACTGGAAAATTTTATCAACGAACGATCCAAATTGAAGATTGGTAAAAAATGGAATATGTCCATAAGATATATCATCCCTTTGTTTCTTGGGTGGCTTTTAATTTGGAATACAGTAAATGAACTTAGAGTTCCGTACGGAGAATACCCAACATGGGCACTGCTGTGTATCGGGGTATTACCACTTCTTCTTGTTCCTGTTGTTTCTTTTGCTATTGAAAAGTTAACATCAAAAACAAAAATGAACGAGGAGTGACCCTGTCAGTTATTTTAACCCTACTACTTTATCTGTCCTTTGATCTCATCTATTGTTTTATTTATTTTATCTTCATCTCCAAGGTAGTAGTGATGTAAAATATTTACATTTTCATCAAACTCATACACAAGCGGTGTTGTATATGGAATATCAATATCCTCAATATCTTTATCTGAAATATTTTCAAGATATTTTCTCATCCCACGAATATTTGTACCGTGCCCCACAATCAAAATATCTTTACCTTCTTTTATCTTTGGGACAACCACCTCTCTCCAGTATGGCAGTGTACGAAGGATCATATCCTCAAGAGACTCTGCGTTGGGTAATTCCCCTCTTTCAATAGACGAACAAATGGAATCATTAGAAGAATGCCTAGGGTCATCCTCAGAAAGCTTTGGTGGTCTTTCTTTGTAGCTTCGCCTCCACTTAAACACAACATCTTCTCCACGTTCTTTTGCAATTTCTCTTTTGTTTAAACCCTGAAGTGCTCCGTAATGTCTCTCATTCAAGCGCCAGCTTTTCTCAACAGGAATATTAATATCCATTTCCTTCAACACAAGCTCTAAAGTCTTATTTGCTCTACCAAGAAAAGAAGTAAAAGCAACATCAAAAATAAACCCTTTTTCTTTCAAGAGTTTTCCAGCCTCACGAGCACCATCTTCTCCCGCCTCCGTTAGTTCTACATCGGTCCATCCTGTAAAAATATTTTTCTTATTCCAGACACTTTCACCGTGCCTTAAAAAAACAACTTTTGACATAGTCTTATGTTATCACATTCTGCATTACAAAAAACTTACTTCAACTTCGTAGTGAATGTAGGAGTATTTTTAGAAAATACTATCTTAAAAGGTATCCTGCCAAGAATCTGTCCGCGCTCTGTAGTAACATCAACGCGCCACTTGCCCGGAAAAACGCTTTCCTTGAATGAATACCCTCTATACCCTCCATCACGCCCGCCGCTAATTGGAAATTGTATTTTACTTGAAGTGACCCACTCTTTCTTGTTTGTATCATAATATTGCCACTTGTGTAAAATGTTTGTGTTAAGATCCGTTGGAGCAAACACAGCACTGTACACATACACAGGCGCACCTGATTCAAGATGAATTTCCTTACTCACGATATCAAACTCGTACCACTTCTTTTCTTCTGAGCGTACAGAGTAATTCCCCTTCCCATCATGCCCCACATAATGATACACACCTGCGTCTTTAAGAGAGAGCGGGATTGGCGGTATAACATTTGTAAAATACAAAAAATTTATCGCTAAAAAAATACTTAAAATACTTGCTGTGAGAACTCTTCTTTTTTCTTTAGCTCTTTTGGGCATTATCCGAGAAAACCCATAAAGAAGTAATCCAATGATTATCAAGCTCACAAACCCACTTAAAAGGAAAATAAGCGCACCCATCTTCCCTGCAATTACAGGGATATAAAAAATTGTAAATGAAAAAAGTGCAAAGTAAAAAATACTCACCTGAAACACCAAACCTTTGTAATGTTTTCTGAAAAATTCATTTCCAATCAAAAGGGCAAGGAGGAGAAGTATAAAAAACCAACTTGAAGCAAGCGATGCACTACGTGAAAAGAAAATAAAGTATCCACTAAAAAGCCCTCCGAAAGCAAACTGTATCAAAATCGGCAAAAGAGGTGCAATTTTTTTAATGATAAACCCGTGGAGCACTTTGCTTTTACACAATTGAACCAAAGCAATGCCAATCCCCGCAACAGTAAGATAAGAAAAGAGAACAAGGTTATCAAACCAAAGATCTATCCGAGTAAGTGTAAAATTATCAAACACAAACCCCACAAAAAGAGCCAGCGGCGACATGTATCTCTCATTCTCCTTAAGAAATTTTCTAATTCTTTTTACTGGCATATATCACTTAAGTCTCGCAAGAACTTCTCTGTAGACAACAGAGCGGTGTCCTATGTAAAAAATTTTTATCATCTTCTTTTCAATACGAAATATAATGCGATAATCCCCCACCCGTAATTTTCGATACCCTTTAAGATATCGACGCAATGGCTTACCAAACATCTCAGGATTTATAGAAAGTTTTTCTTTGATGGCACCGTTTATTCTTTTCTTGTCTGCTGTAGAAAGTTTCGGAATATCCTCTTTAACCACAAGTTTGTGGTAAATAACATTACAGCCTATGCCCATGCGTCTTCATGAGAAACAAACTTTGCATCCTTTGTGTCACGTGCTGATGCAATCCGAGCCCACACCTCGTCCTCCTCGACCTCAATTGCTTGACGCAAAAGCTCCGCTGCTTTGCTTGCAACCGGCATCTCATCGCGCTTGGCCAATGCTTTGAGCGCATCTTCCATTGCTGAAGAAACACTAATATTCACTCTTTTTTTAGTAGTAGTCATAAAACAAGTGTAACAAAAGTGTAACACTTCCGTCAAGCTCTTTTAATAGTCTTTAGTGTCCATTATATTTCTACTCTCAATCATCTTTTTTACTTCTTCTGCTTGTTTAACAGAATCCAGCTGACGTTCCAGCATCGACTTTCTTTCAACATTAGTGTTCCCTGCTTCATTCACAGCAGTGCCGTCACCTGTCTCTACTGCAGGCTTAGAGTAAGCACCGACAAAAATATATGCAATAATCGCGATGGAGATAAGTAGAACAATTAAACCAAATCCATTTTGTTTTTTCATATTTTATAACGAAATTTTCTTATATAGTTGGTATACTCGTGTAATCTTTTTTTTCATTAATAACTCCTGTAATTTCTTCAATACTTCCAAATTTATATTTGAATGTTTGTGCCATTTCATCAAATAGTTTTATATGCTCCTTGTTTACTTCTGTTAATGGGAACGAAGTCCAAAGAGATAATGCATATGTAAAATCTTTGTTTTCAAAATAATATGTAACGAAGTACCCTTCACTCGTGTCATCTTGTATCAATGAACCTTTTAGCAAAGATGTTGCTAACCGAAAAACACGGTTTCCAAATATACCATATTCCTCCTTAGAAATACTATTAAAATTATATTGTTTTCTTACGTCTGACTCTTTATTATTTAATTTTTTTATAGTTTCTTCCCATGAAGCCGCTTGTTTGGTGCGAGTATCCATACTCTCAAAACCTGCGGTGAGTGTGATAAATGACTCATTTTTTGGTATTGGACGTGCCCAACTTCCATATGCTTCATCTGATGTCCCCAATGTTGCAATTGACCCACCATACCCAAGATTACCTGGGATAAATTCATTCCACCTTGTAGGATATTGAAATTTCAGTTGATATTTTTCATTTTCAAATTTTTTCCATGCAGTGGTTTTATTTATAACAGTAGTTATGTTTTTTGTTTCAGGTCTAACATTTTCAACTTTTGTATCATTAGAAGAAGTAGTGTTATCATTTTTAAATTTTTTATTATCTACATGAGGTTTCGTCGCCACATATATACCCACTACTCCAAAAGCAAGAAGCGCAGCAATAGCTATTCAAATTCCTGTTGACCCAAATCCTTTTTGTTTATTTTTCATATGTTTAAGTATACCAAACTTAAACAAAAAAGAACCCTGAGGGGTTCTTTTTGTGAAATACGACTATGGGGTGCCTATCGGGATTTGAACCCGAGATGATTCCTCCACAGGGAACCGTGTTACCACTACACCATAGGCACCATGCAAATTATTTTTTCAACAATCCTTCTTTTTCCCCTGCATTGTAATTATGTACAAGAAAATGGCAATTATGACAAAGCCATGCAAGATTGTTCAACTTATTATTTAGCCGATTCTTATCAATATGATGAGCTGCTAATATCCTTTCGTCTTCTGTCTTGCAAAGACTGCAAATCTTTGGAATTTTATTCCTTGTCAATACGCTTCGGTAAGAATGTTTTCCAGTCTTCCAGTTTGCGTGCTTTTCTCCAATAAAAACTGAATTACGCCATTTTGTCTGGCAGGATTTTCCGCAAAAATATTTTTTGCTCTTGGATGCATGCAATGCTTTTTGTGACTTATACACCTCTTTGTCACACAAAAAACATCGCACTAATTTACCTGTCTTTAACCCTTTATAGTGACATTCTTTTGAACAATATTTTCCTCCACCATTTTTAACAAAAAATGGTTTTGTCTTAAAAGCATCACCACAAACTTCACATTTTTTAATAAGAGGCATGCTCTTATTTTACCTCGTATTTTCTATTGGTAAAGAACTCGGTTTGTGGATAAAATTACAAACCCTCGTGCTAACCACTTCACCTACGGCACAGTACTACTTTAACTCCATAATTCTTATTCGTACGTCGGCGACTGCTCTGTTATACCAGATTTTAGGTTCACAAGTCTAGTCAATGCATAAAGAAGAGATGAGAGGCGGTTGAGATACGCAAGCGTATGCTCTCCAACCTTCACTATCCCCTCCTCTGAAACTGCAACAACTCTGCGTTCCGCGCGACGCGCAAGAGTTCGCGCAAAATCAATTGAAGCGGTAAGTTCTGTTCCCCCAGAAACAAAAAAACTTTTTACCGGTGGTAACTCTTTCTCAATTGCATCAACAATTATCTCAATTTGTTTTACCTTATCCTTTTCAATTGTTTTCTTCACACTGGCAATCTCCGCCTGCACAATAAAAAGATTTTGCTGAACCTTATTTAAAATGTCGGTAAGGCTCTCCTTTTTTATGGAAATGTCTACACCTTCACTTTTTATTTTGCATACACCAAGAAAAGAGTTTACTTCATCAAGCGTCCCAAGAGCTTCTGCGATTGCAGAGCTTTTTGAAAATCTTTGATCGCAACCAAAGATACTTGTGTCTCCCTTATCCCCCTTCCTCGTGTAAAGCATCCGCGCATTATATCACTGATTATGTATATTGACAAATAATTAAAGACCTAGTTCAACAAGTAAAAGTAACGCTTACTATCGTATTTATGACAAAGCAGTGAGTTGTAAAAATCCTTACACAAACGGTGTAAGGATAATTAAAAACTAATCACAGAACTCTTTGAACCCACAAGACTGACAGGAAAAAACGCATCCTTCCCTTGTGGGTCTTTATGAATAACATAACGAACACCGGAGGGGTACAAAACATTTATGTCTCCCGCATTGCCGATAAGAACAAGTCCGTTTCTGCCTTCTATGAGGCATCGCTTTTGCAGTCTCCTAATTAACGATGTAACAACAACAGAAAACTTATATAGACTAACTGTAATCTTGTAATGAACTTGCAGGCTTTCAAATGTTTCAAACCACAAATAACTAAACTGATCTTTACACAAAAACATTCCCTCTTCTCCAAGAGCTATCACTTTACCATGATACCTGATAGAAAGAGGTGTTTTCAGTTTCTGCACAAGGACTAGCGACTTAAACTCTTTGTCTTCTTGAGTCATAGTGTTCTCCTCTCTTTGTGTAATTCTTACTTTTATATAGCAAATAATAAGGAGACTGTCTACCTCAAAATAAAAAGCAGAACATTTAAGTGTTCCGCTTTTTATTTTGATGTGCCCAGAACTGGATTTGAACCAGCACGCCCGTGAGGACATATCCCCCTCAAGGATACACGTCTACCAATTCCGCCACCTGGGCAATTCAATATCAACAGAATACCAAATATAAAAAATCCGGCAACTGCCGGATTTTTTGTTTTAGTCTTTTTTCTCTGTTTTCTCTTTTTCTTCTTTGGGTGCCTCTTCTTTTTCTTTTGATTCCTCTTTTGGGCTTTCTTTCTTTTCTTCTACTTCTTCTTTCTGTTCTTCAGTCTTAATTTCTTCTACTTCTTCTACTTTCTCTTCAGCTTCTTTTTCTTTATCCTCTTCTTTTGTTACCTCTTCCTTTTTTTCCTCAGTTGTAAGAGATATTATTTTCATGTTTCGCATCTTTCGGCGAATCTCACGTGCTACTTTCTCACGGATGTAATAAAGTTTCGCACGACGAACTTTTGATCGTTTTACGATTTCAATTTTATCAATAACTGGAGAATAAATTGGAAAGACCTTTTCCACACCAACACCGCTGGCAACTTTGCGAACAGTAAAAGTTCCACCAGACTCTTTGCCATGCTTTACCGCAAGCACAAGTCCTTCAAACATCTGGATTCTAGTCTTTCCTTTTTCTTGAATCTTCTGATGCACACGAACAGTATCGCCCGGCTTTATTTCAAGCTTCCTGCGTTGTTCTATGTTTACTGGAGAAATTTTAAATATAGTTTCCTGCATAACGAAAGACAGCTTACCATAACTTTTTATTCTTCGCAACCAATTTGCCCCAGAGCATACTTAAAATCATCGGGAAGAGGAGCCTCTAGCCTAAGCCTATTACCACCACGTAAAGTAAAACCCACAGACAAGGCATGGAGGGCAACACGCCCCATACCGAGAGCGCATTCTTTTCTAGGAGCATACAAACGATCACACAAGACTGGATGACCTATTGATCTCATGTGTACGCGTATCTGATGCGTTCTTCCTGTCTTTGGATATACTTCTATGTATGAAAATCCCTCAGCATTGTGCAACACTTTGTATTCTGTCACAGCTTCGCGAAGTGTTCCACGCGCATCTTTTCCTGTTGCATATCGTCTAAAATCTCCTCGACTCTTCCCTATTGCTTTATCAAGGGTACCTCTTTCTTCCCTAAAAGTTCCATATGCAATGGCTCTGTATACTTTTCTTATTTTTCTGTCTTGAAATTGCCTTTTTAAAAACAAAAAAGTTTCCTGATTTTTTGCAACAAGCATCACGCCAGATGTCTCTCTATCGAGACGGTGCACGATACCATGCTTTTTTATCTCACTTCCGTCGGACAAAACAATAGACTCTCCGACATCTTTTGTGTCTGGATAGTTTTTCAAAACCCAATCAGAAAGAGTTGGTTCGACAGTGCGTCCATCACTATGCACAACAAGACCCGCAGGTTTGTTTACTGCGAGAACATTGTCATCTTCATAAATAATTTGAACATCTTTGATCATTTCCCTTTTCTTTTTTCTCTTATACTGTATTTAGAGATAATACTTTTAAATTCTCTTTTAGTAAATGCCGGCCAGTATGTATCAATAAAAAACAACTCACTGTAGACACTCTGCCATGGAAGAAAGTTCGATAAACGTCGCTCTCCGCCTGAACGAATTATTATATCTGGATTAGGGATTCCTTTAGTCCAGAGACTGTCAGAAAACTTTTCTTCAGAAACTTTTTTTACGTCGCTTTGTAGTAATTCATTTACAGCAAAAATAATCTCAGCTCGCCCACCATAAGAAAGTGCGATTGTAAGATGTATGGTTTTGCAGTTTTGTGTATCACTCTCCATCCTATCCATACTGCTAATTATGCTTTTAGTAAACCGATCTTTCTGCCCTATAAATGTCACTTTTACATCTTCTCTTCTAAAATCATCTCCATTACTCAACACTTTACCAAAAAGCTTCATCAGCATATCAACTTCCATTTTACTACGATTCCAATTCTCTGTAGAAAAAGCATAGACGACCAGATTCTCAACACCCGCTTCTTTAGCCCACGAGACAACTTCTTTTAATTTTTTATAACCTTGGTAATGCCCGGCAGACACAGGAAGACTTTGCTCCTTTGCCCACCTGCGGTTACCGTCCATTATAATTCCAATACACACTGGAGTTTCTTTGTTTTCTTTATTTATTTTTTTCATTAAAAATTAGTATACGATATTAAACTCAGAGAAACCTCCTTTGGGTTCCAGCCAAGAAACTTTCACAGAGTCAACCCTTGAAAGAACTGAACCCTTATTGAGTAATTCCAATAACTTTTGCAGCTTGTCTTCCTCCCCCTCAGCTACCATGTACACTATCCCATCACTCGTATTTTGCACAGTTCCGACAAGCCCGAGCTTCCTAGCGTTACGACAAGTAAAATCACGAAACATTACCATTTGAACTCTGCCTGATATTTTACACTCTAGTCGTTTTTGCATAAATATATTTTAACAAAAAAACCACCACTGTGGCGGTTTTTTATCTTGTGGGCGATAAGGGACTCGAACCCCTGACCTACCCGGTGTAAACGGGTTGCTCTAGCCAACTGAGCTAATCGCCCTAGTGTGTGTACTTTACTACATTTTTATTTTTTTTTCAATGGTATGCCATATAGCACATCTACTTCTACTAATTCATTTTTATGCTATACTCTCTAAAGATTAGAAACCTGAGGATATCATTATGGGTAGAATAACACGGTCTCCTGAACTTGGAGTATTGTCAAGAAAGACTACTTTTAGAAGAAAATACTTTAAACTACGCCTCGTCAACAGTAATACTGGCAAAGGTTGGATAAAACAACTATTTTATGGCCGTCGACAAAGACACCAGAATGATAAATAAATTCGATTGAATTTAAACAAAACCCGCAAAAAGCGGGTTTTTACTTTACCTGTGCACCCGCGAGGAATCGTCCCGCAGTTACTAACTCGTTTGTTCACCCTCCGGGCTCCAATCTCGTAAGTACTACTGGACGCGGCTCGGCATACATGCTCCGCTACGCTACGCACGGCTTCACAGCCTCCGCCGTTCGACTTCTCGCGGGGTCTATAAAACAAAGAAGCCCAATGCGATGCATTGGGCTTCTTTGTTTTGTGCAGAAATACTAACCTTTACGCGAACCTTTTTTGAAAAGCAATCGCGAAGCGATTGATCTCTTTCGCGCGCCATGCGCGTGGTGGCTCGCAACAATACCTTACGCGCGAAGCGCGTGATAACTCTCCGCGCCATTGATCCGTACCCAATAAAGTAGACTCCAAAACTAG
>VAPK011065100.1_pt1 | contig 16106 bp, 16 predicted proteins | sample 3395031 | NCBI WGS metagenome assembly VAPK01 (sample SAMN08290443, study PRJNA428436) | hydrothermal vent metagenome | isolation source: Deep-sea hydrothermal vent chimney 1 | place: Pacific Ocean: Juan De Fuca Ridge
AATGAACGCAAATCCATTATTAAGGCGGTTAAAAATGGTTCCATTGTGCGTTGGCAGCATATAAATATACAGGGAGAATATGATTTTTCAGATGAAGTTTTGAAGAATTCTTACAAATTTTCGTTACCAAAATTACGGGAGTTAGAGATCAGTTAATTCTGGACATGAATTTTGAGGCTAAATTGCTGAAAACAAGCTGTTTACGGGAAAAGCTATCGAAGATTACTCCTTTATGTTGGGTTTTACCCATAATACCACTATTTGCAAAAGAAATATTCCATCGTTCACTATCCCCTACCAAAACATCTTTAATAAGTTCTCCTTCTTGCAACTCAATACTACATACCCTAAGAGTTGCACATATCATCTTTGCTTTCGTCAATCCAAAAGGATACTTAACAACATTATCGTGTGTAAGAATCGGTTCAATGCTTCCTGTTTGTTCGTATCGAGAAACTGATGCCAGCACAGCATTTTTATCTCCTAAAATACGTACTTTCATTTGTATTGGTTTTGCCATAATCAATTCAGCTTCATTATATTTCTGAACAAGAGCCTCTTCGTATGCTTCGGATTCTTTTTGGCCTTGTTGAGCAAGTTGTTTTTGTTGCTCCCTAACTTTTTCTATATTTTTAGAAAGGTTTGGATATTCTGGTATTTTTTTCTGTGTGGTCGCACATCCACTAAAAATCCCTACGCTCATCATACTAATAAACAAAATCTTTAATTTAACCATAATAAACTCCTCATAAAATTTTAGACCATGAAAGACTCGTAATAAATATTCCAAAAGGATTCATGGGATCCAGTTTCATTTTTGTTTCATTATCTGGTGGGACACGCACAATAGTAATTAATGCTTTCCATTGCTTATTGCCAATAACCTTACTCGACATATCTCTATCAACTTCTTTCCATTCAATTAAAAATGTACTTTTTGACTGCTTTAAACAAGACAATGGAATAATTTGACGTGATCTTGTTCGGGCGATTTCTAAAGGATTATTTTCTTGATAGTGAGCGTTTAGTACATTTTGTTTAACGTCAGGTGTAACCATCTTGTATGCCTCTGTAAGATTTCGACGCATAGCTTCTGCATCTGTAATAACAGAACGAGATTTTTCTACAAAACGAAATAAATATGCTCGAATCACCCGTTCATCTAAAACCTTAATTTGTTCAGCTGGTGCATACGCCACCGCCCTGCCAAGATTATCCACTTCAACAATATAGGGAATCAATTTTGATCGTGTGGCTAGATTTACTAAAGAAAAAATTAATACTAAAATAATCCCAGACTGCACAAAAGACATAACCTGCCAATTCCGTTTTGAAGCCAGTGCATTTGCAAACACCTCATTCCATTGTTGTTTGACCTGTTGATATGGATTATTTTCTTTTGATTTTTTATCCATATTCTTACATCTCCCTTTTTAATTTCATCGTCTGTGTCTGAACAGGTTCTATTTTTAAACTCTGCTTATGTTCCTTAACAGTCACATACTCACCACGCTTCAACTTTAAAACTTCCCGATTAGATTTTATAGACACCAACGATAACTCTCTTCCTGAATCCAAAAGCAAATTTATTTTATCTCCATCCATACTTTTAAACCCAATAACCTTACCTGTTAATTGCTGTCCATCTTCTAAGGTAACTTTCTGGACTGGCTTATCACGCAAGGATTCTTGTTCTGATTTCATGTTAGAGTTCTCTTTATATTCTCAGTATTCATTGCTTGCGTCTGTGCCGTTTCAATCTTCAAACCTTGTTTGTGCGCTTTAAGTATTACGTGCTTTCCACGTTCTAATTTTTTTATCTCTCCACTCATTTTTATCGTTATCAACATCAACTCTTTTTCTGTATCTAATAATAATTTTATTTTTTCCTTATCCTCATCTTTAAGCCCAATTACTTTACCTGTTACTTGTTGTCCTTCTTCTAAGGTAACTTTTTGAACGGGTTTATCATGTAAGGATTTGTTTCTAGGTTTCATATTTTATTTTTGGTCTTTTGCGTTTAAAACACGAATATGATTGGCTAACTGTCCTCCTGATGTCTTTCCAATAGCTTCGTTAGTTTGTAATGTTTTTAAATCCTTAGATGCCGTTCTAAGTGTATTTAGCGTGTTCGCTGTGCCTGTTATGGCTTTTTTTACGCCCGAGGTTCCTTTCATATTATCTTGCTTAAATCCAACGCTTGCAGCTTCTCTTAAAGCTGATCTCCCACCTGTATAAGTATTCGATGCTCCCGTTGCAACATTAGACATGCCTTGTGCTAAAGCACCGCCTCCGTATGCCGATCCAACAGCAAGACCACTTAATGCTGAGCCAACAGGTTGAGTAAACCCCATTGCAAATGTTCCAGTTAATAAATTTGCGGCCATATCTGGAATTCTGAGTGCTAAAAAATAATAAACAAATGCTGCCCCAAGAACAGAAAGATATGCATTCATAAGTTGTGCTTTAGGAGAGTTTCTAATAATATCCGCCCATGCTGGAGAAATGGTTTCACCAATAGCTACAATTAAAATAATAAAAAGAAGTTTAATTCCCAAATTAAGAGCTGTACTAAAATATCGTTCTGCAAACTGCATAGTCCATTTACTTCCTGCAAATCCGAGCATTATAATTCCGCCCATTAAAATAATTCTTCCACCAATAAGAATTAATACCATTTCAATAGCAATCCGAATAAAAATATAAAAAAGAATGGCCGCAACCAGCGAACTTAATATAGAAGATCCTATGTTGGCAAACCACCCATCATTACGTGCTGAAGAAATAACAACTAACGCTATTTCATAACCTCTTTTAGCAATTATTGTTGGCGTTATTGCGGTCGTTCCTGAAAGTTGTTGTCCAGCAGCTCGGAAGCTATTAATAATTGTTGGAAACCAAGTATTGTAATTAATTAAAATTGCCCAAAAGAAAAAAATTCCCATAAGCTTTTTTACAAAGTTAATCATTAAATTTGTTGGGTCGTCACGATTGAGCATCCAGATAATTCCAGCCCAAATTATTTGTAACCCTGCAAGAATCACAAATAAGCGTGTAGCCAACAACAAACTTGGCCCTTGCCATGCGGCAATGGCATTATTAAACTGATTAACTATTTGATCAAAAGGAGCCATTTATTTAAAATTTTGTCTCTGGGCCTGCAATGTTACTTCCTGGGTCTTGAAATATTTCTTCAAGATTAGCCTGTGGCTCTTTTTTTTCACACCCTGTAACTAAGCAAACCATTAATAAAATTAAAATTGATTTCTTCATAAAATTCTCACTTTTTTATCTTTTTAAAATTGTGTTTCAGGCCCTGGAATAGTGCTACCTGGGTCTTGAAATATATCTCCTAAAGTAGCTTCATCGGCCGCTTCTTTATTAATCTGATGAGCCATATATGCACCTTGAGACTGGGCTTGTGACATTTGGAGTTGTCTTAATTTTTGTAATTGTGCAATCATTTCGTTATTAATCATATTACCAACTTGTATGGCTTGAGTTTGACCAACGGAGTTATCTGACATGCTTCTAAGAGAAGTTAATGTTGCGTTTTCCGTTGCAAAAGAATTACTTTGTAAGCCTACTGACATTAATGCCCCTTTAATTGTATCTAGTGTTGTATTCGCCCACGTTTGATAATCTGCTGTATAATTTTGAGGAGACACATATCCTGGATATTTTTGTTGAAAAACCTGACCAATATTTTGTGTAGCATATGATATAGCTTGTCCTTGTTGAACAATACCCTGTAATTGATTAAGTAATCCAATGGCACTACTCCATTGCCCACTGCTAAATACCTGTACACTTTTTAATTGTTGTAATTGGTTTTGAATTTGTTGTGCTTGATTAATCACCATGGTTGTTTGGCGTACAACCTGAAATAGAGATTGTCCTAAATTAATTAACTGTGTGAATTCCGTGGCAAACCCACCAACAACATTCCCCCCACCTCCTGCATGAACAACTGGAGAAGAAAAAAGAAAAACAAAAACAATTAAACAGATTATAACTTTTCTCATAATTCTCGATCCCCTTCTAAATAAAATTTACGCCAAATTTTTTCTTCATCATATAAATCATTTAGACGCAACCAATATGCAGGCCAATCTTTAGGGTGCTCTTGTTTTAATTTTTTTATTTGTGCTAACCCTTCATCATCATTAACTCCTGTAAAATTAATCGCAACTGATCCTAAATTTAATTCGATTAATCTACGACCTAATGGTGATGTAAAATAATATTGTCTTTTTGGTGTTGCGGTTGAAATAATACTAATCTGACGGTCATTAAGCCCAAACGATTCATATAATGGCTTACTATTGGGTGTCATTGCTTCTGGATTTGGTAAAAATATTTTTGTAGGACAGGATTCAATAATGACATCTTTAATTGATGAATTAAAAATATCTGAAATGCTCTGTGTTGCAAAAATAACACTTGCATTGGCCTTCCTTAATACTAATAACCATTCTTTAATTTTTTCTTTAAACAAAGGATGATCCAGCATAATCCATGCTTCATCAATAATAATAACTGTTGGGCGGCCATCCAGTCGTTTTTCAATCATGTGAAAAAGATATGTTAGTACAGGCACGGCATGGCGTTTATCCATATTAAGAAGATGCTCAATTTCAAAAACTTGAAAATTGCTTTCTGATAATCCATCCTTTTCCGCATCTAAAAGACTGGACATAATACCTTTCTTTATAGCGACAAATGGCTCTAACGCTTCTTTGATTTCTTGATTTTGTATATTTGTATGTAAATTAGATAATGTTCTTACCTCATCCGTTCTAAGTGCATCCATCCCCTCACTAATATCATTACGAGCTTTAGGGTCAATGGTTAAGCCCTGTAAAATAAGTAATTCTTCAATCCAAGAACACGCCCATATCTTATCGGCATCAGAATCAATTTCCGCTAATGGACAAAATGATAATGTGTTCTCTTTATTAAGAATATTATAATGCTCGCCCCCGCAGGCTTGTACTAAAGCGTATTGGGATAACCTCTTGTCAAAAGCAAATATTTGAGCATTTTCATAGCGTAAAAATTGTGCATTAATAAGTGCCAAAAGTGTAGATTTCCCACTACCCGTTGGGCCTAAAACGAGTGTGTGTCCAACGTCTGAAACGTGTATATTAAAACGAAATGGCGTTGCTCCTGATGTAGCCGCATAAAAAAGTGGCGGACTGTTTTTTGGAAATTTTGGATTTGGATTATTTTCTAGCCCAGCCCAAACATTCGTCAACGGCATAAAATGTGACATATTTAAAGTATTGATTAAAGGTCGTCGAACATTGGGATAACCATGTCCGGGGATACTCCCTAAATAAGCTTCAATTGCGTTGCCCTCTTCAATGCGAGCGGGGAACCCAGAATTATTAAGCGTTGATTTTATTTCTTTTAATCGATCATCACATGTTTTTTTATCTTCCTCTATAATAACCACAACACCTGTATAATATCCGTACTTTACAATCCCATCCCTTGCTTCTGTGACCGCATCATCAGCCTCAAGTGCTTTTTGTCGGGCTTCATTATTTCCATATTTACTACCTGATCCTGGAGACATGAGTTCAGAAATAATAGTAACTAAATCAAATTGTTTATTGTGTAAATGTGTCCGTACTTTTTTTAATTCTTTCTCTGCATCAATCGGGTCCATAATAATAAAACGACTAGAAAAACGATATTGAAAAGGCAATCGATTTAAAATATTTAATATTCCACTATAACTTTCATGTGGAAATTCGATCATAGCCACAACACCAATATATTTTCCATCTATGCGTGGTTTTGTACCACCAATAAAATCATAAGCACCTAACAAATGATTTAAAAAAGCTGGGGGATTAGGGATAGGCATTGTTCCTGGTCTTCCTAAAATACAACTTTGCAAATAAGTAAGCAGTTCTTTTGATGTAAGTTGTCTAATGGAAAGTCTGTCACCCAAACCAGCTTCAACGTCCGCTATTGCCCGTTGGAAATAATCAATGATATCATCAACTTCTTTTCCCTGATCTTTTTCATCACTTGAAATTAAAAAGTTCTTTAACTTTTTATTTTGAAAAATAGAAGGTTTATATGTTAGCGTCAAGACATAGACACTTTCAAAATGATTTCCTTCCATTTGATAATGTTTTTTTCTTTCTTCCTCTATTAATTGTGATGTTGGATCTGGAAAGTGGTTATCGTCTGGATAACCAACGGCCGGAGTGCGGATAGAATCAATATTAAGCATCCAACCCGATCCTAATTTGATAAGAACAGCGTTAACACGAGCAGAAAGGGCGTCATGTTCTTGTCCTATCGAAGAATCCATATCCGGCCCGCAGTAATAAAAACAGGACATAAAACTACCGTCCTTATTTATCATTATTCCTTCGTCTAGCAAACCAAAATAATTGATAAGACTTGGGAATCCCGTGGAGCCTTCTTTAAACTCTTTTAAGGGTAACATTTGCCTCCCTATTTAAAACGATTTAACACTTATCATTGGCGAATCTATTTTTTCCGTTGCAGGATAATAATTTTTATATTTAATATGTCGTGCAAATATTTTTGTCCTCTGATTTTCTTCTTTAGTCGCCGCCTTTGCAATGGCGCTTCCTATAAACCAAATACTTAAAGCCAATACAAAAGAAAGAAAATCTTTTCCAGCAACCCAAACAATGGCCGCCATGAATCCAATTAATATCGTTAATTCTCTCTCAGCTCCCGCAATCAATATAGGTTGCGTTAATGCCTTATATAAAGGAATCTTTATAGGTTGAAGTGTATCGTTTTTATCCACAATGATTAAACCAATGCAGAGGTTAGACCGAACAATGCCATCAAACCAAAAGCAGAAGAAATAATACTAAATGCTAAAACAACCATAACAAACCAACGCATTCCCTTTCCAACTTCAAAAAACATTAAAGAAGCGGCTGATCCAACAAGGGCAAGAATTGAAAGGCTTGTTGCAACAGGGCCTTGAAGACTTGCTGTTATCGTTGCTAGAGGCCCTTCCCACGGAAGACCTGGGCCTGCGGTTGTTGCCAACGCATCCGACACAAATAAAAACAATGCCGTGATAGAAAACAACATATTTTTCATGACCTTTTTCAAACTTTTCATTTACTTTTCTCCTTTCGAGTTATGGACAAAAAAAATAGGTAAGAAGTCATTCCCCCCTACCTATTTCCGCTATTATCATTAAAAATTCTTTATATAATTTATTATTCACTAACACCCAACATATATTTTCTTGATTAACAATGAACTGATTCTATCATAGTTTTATTGTCAGTCAATAAATAGTTTCCTACAATGAATAAATATAATTCCTGTTAATTACTTTAATATATAATAGACTTCAAATAGATTTATTATATGATTATGACATGGCTAGAGTTTGTAAAAACAATCAGAGTCTTGGGAAATATTTATCTACTTGCCGGCAAGAAAACGGAAAATCTCCGTATTGGTCGCTTGAAAATGTTGCTCTTCGGACAGGAATCACAAAAACATATCTTTATAAAATTGAAAAAAACTATCCATCCAATGTCTCAACAAAAGTTTTAAAATCATTAGCTCTCCTCCTACAAACAAATTATGAAACATTACTTCACCTAGCTGGTCATATAGACCACGATAATTTTACAAAGAAAAAAGCCCTTGAAGTTCCTATCCTTGGAGAAATTCACAAGAAAGAAACTCATATTACGATATACAACAAGAAAATTCTTGAAAGTGTTGCAACAGAAAATACATTTAAGGAAGGAAAAAAACTAGCTGGAATTAGAATTAAAAAAGCTATGACACTAAATACTTACACCCTCACATCTTCAGACGTACTCATCATCCCACTAAGCCATATTGAGGTCCCCATCGATGAGATTACAATATTAAGAAAATTTCAATAACTTTACAAAGTCATATTTCAAAATTTTGTAATGTGAACTTAATTTCTGATAACATAAGCTTTCTATCGATGGGCTTCTCAAAAAACCCATGTGCTCCGAAACCAATACAATCAATCAAATCACTTATTTTTTTGTTAATCGATAAAAATATTATAGGAATCATTCTTGTTTTTATATTCTTCTTTAATTTACGACAAACAACATCCCCATTTTCATCCGGAAGATAATAATCAAGAATGATTAAATCTGGGGTTGCTTCGTAAGCAATGTTGAATCCCATTTTTCCATTATTCGCTAACAAAACACTGCCACCTTCTTTTGTAATAATTTTTGATATAATCTCCTGATCTGTTCTATTGTCTTCAATAATCAATGTTTTAATATCACATAAATAAAATTCATCATCTGGATACCTTGACAAGGTTTGACATATTTTTTTACAGCACTCTCGCACAAGTATACTTCCCTTTTTCTCATAGCCTGATAGAACATTTTATTGACCTTTTTCTAAACTGTAAATAATGACTGCTTTTTATTAATTAATCAATAGGGTGATGGTGAGGAGTGCTGACTTTTTTCTACTTGTACAAAATGAAAAATCATTCTTCATCATATGTTGCGTACTGTTGAGGAGCTTCACCAATGGATCGTATAACACACGGTAATTTTTCTGTTGGGTTAGCCTCTCGACTATCCTTTAAACTAACAATAAATTCCCAATTATCACCATAATCAAATAAAAACCGCATTGTCTTTCCTAGCGTATCAAATACAGTTAATATTTTAGTTTTTTCTACACTCTGAGCATGATCATGTATGGACTCTCCATCGATATCCACAAATAACTCATAAACCTCATCTGGAACTATTCCATGTTTGTGCTCTATATCGCTATAAAATCCAAAACAATGATCACATTCAAAATCATAGGCCTCAAGAATTGATTCAGCCAAATGCACTAGACTTTTATTTTCTGATACAATAATATCCCGAATAACTTTTCGCTGTATTCCATCCATATCATAAGTCACCATACTCACTTCAAAAGTATATGCCATTCCTCGATTGAATCCCTCAATCTCTTTGGTATTCAGTTCACCTGAAATAACTTTCTTTCTAAAATCTTTGTTTTGTAGTTCAAATTTTAATCCAAATTTTTTCCACACAACATCCGCAAAAACCTGTAAAGGTATTTTATAATCTTTTGATCCATCTGGGAATCCACGAGTCAACATGTCACGATTTAAACGATCACTGTCTTGTCTGAACCAACCACGATAAGAATAGGAACTTTTATGACTTTTAATAAATTCATTCATCACGCCAATGGTTCGACGATTTTGTGTTTTGGCAAAACAAAAATTATCCCGACATACATCCAACACTTGCTTGACTAACTCTCCACTTGCCCCTTCAACAAACAATGCTTTTCCTAAGCCCTTCTCAAACAACTCAGGAAACCGATCCCGTAAATCCTTGCGAGATACATCCTCACATGTAAATGAAAACAATGTCTGTCTCTCCACAAAAATCACTTGTTTCTTACGGTTAATCAAAAAAATATTTGTGTACCATTCGACAAAAGGCGCATCCGTCTCATCAGCTTGTACTAAATCCACAGGTTTTAGACTGAGTTCTTTTTGAAGTTTTTGGGTTAGGCGGATGATTGGCATAATTTTTTCATGAAATTAACTTATATATTCAAGATCAACTGATTCAATTTGACCTATTTTATTTTAAAAATTAAAATTGCTGACATTAGCGTCTATTCTAGGGTAACTTCACCGTATTCAAAAGATATCTCATTTAACTGCTCCGTTGGTTGATAAGCTCTACCGGACGCTGTTTGTCTTCCTAATTCTGATATTAGATGAATTTTATTCTTAGCTCGAGAACAAATCACATAAAGAAGTTTTTTTGCTGAGTCACTAGGATTTTGGTCATTCCAATTTGGTAATTTTCCATGTAATAGTCCAAAAGCAATTACTGTGTCAAATTCTTCTCCTTTTACTCCGTGACAAGTGTTTACAACTATTCCTACATTATGACTAAACATCCGTTTAAAACTTTCTATATCTTTGGCATAATCGAAATCCAATATTTTCAATCTTTTCTTCGAACTTTCAAAAAAAGCATCCCAATGTTGAGAAATATAATTATTTTCATCTTTTTTAAATTGTAATTCACTCATTAATTTTTGAAAACACTCTTCCAAATATTCTAAACCGTCATTCTTATCTGATTTTATAGAGTTTATAACTCTTAATAATTTTTTTGCTTTAAATTCATCTAATTCAAAGCAACTGATGTCTAAATCCTCAAATTCAGAAATCAACTCTTTTGCCCATCTTTTTCTAATTAATAACATTCTCGGTGATGGTTCTACAAGAAATAATCTAGCTACTTTAAACCAAATATTTTCCTTATTTTTTAATAGAGGTGAAAGACCAACCGCATCAAAATTAACATTCGGTAATAAAACCTTTAGTTTTCTTCCTATTGGAATAACAAGTTGCCATTGTGGTGCTAAAACACAAATCTCATTCTCTGGAATACCATTTACTAAAGTATTTGTAATTAATTGTGCAATAAAAGAAGGCAATTCATCTTTATGAACCGTTTGACTATACGTAATAAGTGCAGAATTACTAGCATTCTTGCCCAATGATTTTATGTCTAAGGTAGAAGATTTAAAGGCACAGGAATAATCAATTATTTCTTGGTTACTTCGGTAGTTTCCTGACAGCTCCTTGCTTTTAATCTCAATATTGCCAAACTGTATTTCAATTTCTTGTCTTGTTTTAGCAACTCCTCCTAAAGAACCATAAATTGCCTGATCTTTATCTCCAACCATAAATATTTTACAACTTCCAAACTTTGCTTTGATTATTTCCGCTAATATTGCATACTGAAGTTCCTGAGTATCCTGATACTCATCTACACATACTAAATGGAACATACTCTTTAAGATTTCAGAAATTTTTGGAAAAGTAGATAAAATTTTATAAGCGTAGTGTAGTATTTGATCAAAATCTATTAACTTTTGAGAACTTAGAATTTCATGATATTCATCCACCAAGGCTCTATTTTCCACCTCTTCTTTTTCACCATTTGTTAAATATCTTGTCGATACAAGTGTCCAAAATTTTAATTCATATTTTTCTTTTAGATTATTAATAAGAATTTCTTGTTTATATTCATCTGCTATGGAAAAACCATTTTTTAGTTCATCTTCGTAACACATATACGGTCTTAAAATCCATTCAAGACAAAAGGAATGAATTGTTCCTGCCCAAAGATTGGAATCATCTGTATTAAAATCTCTTATCCTTTTTTTAATTTCGTCTGCTGCTCTATTAGTAAACGTTACTGCGATAATTAATTTCTTTTGATCTTTTAGTAAGTTTAACTCATATACAATTTTATGGGTAAGTGACCGTGTTTTGCCACTACCCGGGCAAGCTGTTAACAAAACATTATTTTCTTCAATAACAGCATCAATCTGTTGTTGGTTTAAATGTTTTAACATGATAAGTTATCTATTAATTTTACCAAAATATCGTCGGGTAATTTACTTTTATAAAATTTAATAGCGTCGATAGAATTATCGAATTTGCTATACTCTTTCAAGAGCTTAGCATAATCTTTTTTATCACCATCGAAAGAATTGTTTATGAATGCTTTTAATCTATATATTGCCATTGTTGAGATTGTACTTCTAGGCAGGTTTGGAGATGCAAAGATAATAGCATCAATTATATAATCAGGAATACATGTTATGTTAGTCACGTTCTCAGATACCATTATTGAAAACCATCCTTTATAAAACTTCTCTGCTAACCGTAACATTTCTTTTCCATAAATTGATACATTCTCGTCATTTAATCGCTCTTTAATTTTTATTATAGTATCAATTTTTTTATAAGCCTTTTCTACAGTATCTTCAATTTCTCGAACATTGTTTGCAGCTATGAAATCAATTTCAAAAGTATGTTTTGCATAAAATGCTTTTATATACTCATTGTCTTTATGAAATTTTTCTAACTTTTGTTTTCGTGCGACTCCTGATATTTGTGAATTTCTACATTTTTTCTGATACTGAGTGTCATCTTCTTCGTTTTCAGGTAATTGTTCGATCGAAATATCATTATCTGTTATTATTGCACATTTTCTACGCACCCGATCAGGATGAAATATTTTTGCTATATTAGTAAAGCCAGTACTTCCGATATTTATTAATGAAATACCAATTTCATCCAAAGATATTCCCAAAATGTTTTTTATCATAGCAGGTACTAATATTTGTTCTGCATCGCCTTCAACAAGAAGTACCCCCTTAGCAAATAATAAATTTGATCTTGATGCATCTAGATAACGTTCAAGACGAGTAATTTCGTCATCCTCTAGGTTATTAGCAGGATCAAAAAGTTCTGCTAATTGCCTTCCTCTTCCGAGAATATTCATTGAGCTAATTTTGCTTACAGATGAAATATGTGTCGAATGCGTAGTAATAAAGACCTGTGTATTTCTTTTATGTAAATTTTGAAATAATGTTTTTTGAATATGTGTATGAATATGTGCTTCTGGTTCTTCTATTAGAATAAAATTGGCAATTTTATTTTGTTGTGTTATTCTTTCAAACTCAAGTAACTTTAGTGATATATATATTAAATTTGCTCCACCCAAACTTAACTCCCAAAGACGACCTTCATAGCTATCCTCACCAGGGTCTCCAACCCATAATTTTAAAGATTGAAGAAGTTTTTCCATATTTGATGGTAATTCTGATTTAATACTGACAGTTGGAGCATATGTTTCTCCAACTGCTTGTTTGATATTATCAGTAATCCCATATGAAACTTCCTGTACTTCACTTAATTCACTAATTTTAGTGTTTAAATCTTCAACACTTCCTTCAATTTCTACTTTTTTGGCTATCTCAATATTTTTTTCCTTATCACGTAAAAGATTTAATAATGGATTACCTCTATACGATTTTAAATCAGCTTCAACATCACGAAGAGCTTTAGCAAACGTACATGAAAATTCATTAGGTATTGAAGAGCTATATATTTTTATTCCATAAATATCAGTTCGTTCTTCATCAGGATCCGGGAAATCAATTTTATTAAAATCACCAACATATTTTAAATAATCTTCTTCATTCACAAAATCAACATTACCTCGTCCAGTAAAAATAGACTCATAATCATTTAGTGTCATATTAGAAAGAATATCGGTAAGTTTTTCACTGTTTTTATATTTATCAATTGATAAACTGTAAAGTGATCTTCTAAAGTCTATGCGAGGTCTAAAGAAAAAAGAATACGTTCCTTTTGTACTGTCTACTTCGTTAGCTTCTCCAATTTTATGCATTGCTAATGATTGAGCTTCCTCACTTGCATCAAGCTTAGAGAATGTTATCTGAATAATGATCCAATGCCCTATCCAATTACCGATTGAACGATTAAAATCATTATCATACAATTGCGTTGTTCGAGGCATGTTTTCATCTATTAAAATCCTAATAGCACGAAATAAATTTGTTTTTCCTGAACCATTCTCTCCGAGTATTGTGTTTACACCCTCCTTAAATGAAAAAGATACATTTCTAAAGTTTCTGAAATTTCTAATTGATAATTTTGATATGAACATTTATAAATCTCTTTTAACGTATATTTTCTTTATTAAAAAGCTTGATGAATTCTTTCATTTTTAGTATTTTTCTATTAAAAAACTCCATAATAAATATCCTTTTTGGAGATTATTTCTATATTCCATATCATGACAAACTAGTGCTATAAAGCAGTTTCATTTAGCAATTTCAATTCTTTGCTTTAACTAATTTCAACCATGCTTTATTTTTACCTTTAAATTCTAAACCGCATTGAGTACTGGCGTAAGCTCCTGTTATCTTCTCTAAACTATCTTTAAATATATCTGGTGATGGATGGTATACAACAATCGATGTTCTTGACTCCATCCTTTTTGGCAAAGTTCCTTTTTCTTGAGCTATCTTTTTATCCATGAATGACAGTCTTCCTCCTTCTGTGTATATATTTGTTGTAAATCCTACTTCCTGCACTGTTACAGGAAAATCACTTAAATTTACTACTTCAATACACACACGAGAAACTACTGTTGTTTTGGTAGATTCTTTTAAATCATTTTCTAAAAAACAACTTAATTTCGGAAAAACCTTTAACTTAACTTTATCCTTGGATCGAGAAATAATAAAATTTACTATTCCTAAAACAGCTCCGATAACCGCAATAATCAGTATGATAACGTCCTTCATAAACATTTATCTATTGAGACCTCCCCCTCTACATCAACCTATTCACTTCAAAATTTAATTCTATAAAAACTAATTACCCTTACCAACCTTCCGCAACAAATCAAAAACAATTTTAGCAAAACTTTCAGCAATTTTAGGATCTGATAGGAGCTGTAACTTTTGATTTTCGTGAGCATCACTGCTGTCTAAAACAGCGTTATCGATAGCTTTTGAAAAATCCCCTAACATGGCTTGCTCAGGTGAGTTATTTTCAATTTGTTTCATTACTACTTTATTTTCACTCACTTTATCTCTAATAGTATACGCATAGTTCACCAAATCTTTTTCAGTCAATTGATCTGTAATAAACAATTCATTCAATCGTTGAATAATTTGTGAAAGAAACTCTTCTTTATTATCTTTGGCTTTTGCTGTACCTAAAGCCTCTCCTGGTTTTAAATATTCACCAGAATTTTCTTTCAAAATCAAATCTTTCTGACTAATCTTTGAAACACGATATTGATGAAGCTCAACACTCTTTAAATCAATATCATCCTCATCCAGAAATGTTTCACGCAACATTGGGCGTAATGTCCGTGCATATAAACTCAATTTTTCTAAATCTTTATTATCATAATCCACAATCTGAGACATAAATTCATAAAACCGAACAAAAGTCCCTAAATCTTTTTTGAAAATATCTAACTCATCTTTTTTCTTTTTACATTCTTTAAGTTGATTTTCCGTATTAGAGATTAACACTGAATCATTTGTATTCTTTGCTTGTTTAAATTCCTCTTTCACCAATTTATATTCATTAACTGCCGAGAGATAACGTTTCTTCCAACGATCAATAGCTGGTCTACAAATATTGGCAATGGCTGCATTACTTTTACTTTTTTGAAAATACGCATCACAAAACTGATTAACCTCTGTCCACAAAAAAATACCACTCGCACTCAATTTATCAAATAAATCAAAAACCAAATCAGGGTCTGATACATCTTCTAGTTCCGCCGTTTCATAATACGGTTTAAAAGATTTCAATATATCATCCGATTCATTAAAAAAATCTAATACAAAAGTACTCCCATTAAATTTTCCAGGATAAATACGATTTAAACGTGATAACGTCTGCACACAATCTACTCCAAAAAGTTTCTTATCAACATACATCGCACATAATTTAGGTTGATCAAAACCTGTTTGAAATTTATTAGCCACGAGCATAACTTGATAATCCGTTGAATCAAAAGCTTTACGCATATCACGCCCTTTAAGGTTGGGATTCATATTCGATTCCGTAAACTTTTCTCCAAGCAAACCTTCAACATTTGGATCTCTATCATTAAATTCTACTTCCCCCGAAAATGCCACCATCGCATGAATTTTTTGATAACCCTTTTGGGCAATATATTTATCAAAACATAATTTATAACGCACGGCTTCTTTACGTGAACTCGTCACTACCATCGCCTTTGCCTGACCATTTAACAAATTCATCACATTATCTTTAAAATGTTCAATAATCACCTGTACCTTTTTCGAAATATTATAATCATGCAGCCGCACCCACTGATTCAATTTCACCTTAGCTTTTTTACTTTCCACTTCCTGATCAGTACTATGAATCTTCTGCGAAAGATTATATGCCACTTTATAATTCGTATAATTTTTTAAAACATCCAAAATAAAACCTTCTTCAATCGCTTGTCGCATACTATACACATGATAAGCTTCTGGTTTGTTTTCTTTAGAAGGAGGTTCATTCGGATTAGGTAATCTGCCGAAAAGTTCTAATGTCTTTGTTTTTGGTGTTGCCGTAAAAGCAAAATAACTTAAATTCTTAGTCGCCCGGCGTGAGGCAACAGCGGCATCTAAAATATCTTCGGAACTTAACTCTTCATCTTCCC
>VAPK010405142.1_pt1 | contig 16073 bp, 10 predicted proteins | sample 3395031 | NCBI WGS metagenome assembly VAPK01 (sample SAMN08290443, study PRJNA428436) | hydrothermal vent metagenome | isolation source: Deep-sea hydrothermal vent chimney 1 | place: Pacific Ocean: Juan De Fuca Ridge
CCGCCTGAGGCGGACAAGGGATTAATTCCCCGCCCCTTGGGGCGATTAATAATCTCCTTTTGATACCCCGCTGCTCTGCGGCGGGGGTAGTTCATTTTCTTAGAAACATCAGTAAAATCATTGTCAGGGGATAGATTGCAAAGGCCGTTTTCCCAGATTTGAATGTTGGGGCTCAGTAGTTTAACAGAAAGCAGCTGTGGTTTCTTTTCCCGGAACAGCACTCCGGAAAAGTTCTGCACCTCCGTCTGATCTGATGAAATCCTCCAAATGGGTTTCTCATCTGAGGGACAAAATTTTTCAAAAGTCAAATTACTGGCTGAAATAAGCTGCTTTCCTGATTTATAGCTAACATTTTTCGAATTGATTTTATAACCTTTTTGCGGATTTAGATAATAAAATCCATCCATGTTAGTATTTAGAGAACCAAAGGTCACGAACCGCAAGGGGTTACTGAAGGCTTTCCCGGATAAACGTGCGCTTAAAATGTTAATATTAAACCTTATAATCGATAAAACAGTGTCGCTATCAGCCGTAATGCGGAGAATATGGACATGATCCACACTCAAGGTGTCGAATTTCAGAAAAGGAAATATTTTTAATAGTCCTTGAAAGCTTTTATTGGGTTGTTTATGACTGAAAAACTGTGACAATTTTTCTGCCGGAAAAGTAATGGAACCACCGCTCCATCGGGCAGCAGTTATTCTAAACGTTTTGTTGGCGGTATCAGGCAAAAGTCCGTTAATTTTCGCCCGTTTCACATTAAGGCTAAAATTTTGATCTTTACCTTTTGGGGTAGAATTATAATGAAGTCCTGTTATTATAAACTCTTGTAAAGAAGATAAATAGGAAACAGAATCTACCTTAAGGGAAAAGTTTCTTTGTTTTGAAATCCTGTAAAGATTGCTGATATTGATTTTTAGATTTTTGTAGAAAACATCCCCCGAAGGCTCGCTGTTATCCATATTTCCCAAATCATCGATAGAAATGTTGTAATCAGCACCGCCGTACTCACCGGACTTTTTAATTTTTCCTAATTCAATTTTTCCCAACTTGACATGAATGTGTTTTACCTGAAATTTTACAGGAATTACAGCCAGCCGGTGGTCCTGAATAATTTTAAGCCAGGTTGCAGGATTGAAATTTACATTATTTTTTACCGAATCTCCTGATGCCAGTTGAAAGGATGGCTGTACGATTAAGAATTCCTTGCAGATGAATCTATTACGGATAGCAAAATCCCACAGAAAAAGATCATAAATGCTCAGTTCCTTAAACCTGGAACCTTCCAGTTTAAGAGTATGAGTACTATCGATATACGTGTTTTTGTAACTTAACGATGGGTTTAAAACAGTTAGTCGTTTCTTGAAAATATCGAGGTGAATAGCACTAAATGAAAGATTTATGTTCCCGTCAGATTGGTGAGAAATCTCTTTTTTAAGCAGATAACCTGCCCACTGATTCCGGGTAAAGTACAATCCCAAAATCACCACAATCATAAGAATCAGAAAACTCCAGAAAACATTTCTTTTTTTCATGGCTATCTTGAATGGCTTACTGATACATCAAAAAATACGGGGAGGTGGTCGCTGTACCCCCCGTGATACTTGAATCCAATGTAGCTTCTGTCTGGTTTATAACCCAGGTTTTTTTCATCTCTTTCAAGAAGGAAACCTTCATCAAAGATATGAAAGCTTTTCTCTTTTACAAAAAGTTGAGAACCTATAATATTCACATTTTTTGATATATATAGCTGATCAAAAATGCTCCATTTTGTGCCACTTTTAATTGTTCCTTGAGCATTGCCGAAAAGGGGAGTGGGGTGTATCCCAATTAAAGAACAGGAACCGGGGGAGTCTTTTGTTAGTATTTTAACTGCTTGGTCGTCAGGATTTTCATTAAAATCACCTATGACAATAATTTTAGCGTCGTGATTTATTTTATGAATCGAATCGATATTGTGCATCAATATTCTCGCTTCCAGCATCCTTTTAGGGATGGTCTTCATCAAACCTCCGTAACGGGAAGTCCAGTGGTTTATGAACAGGTGGACCGTGTCATTCAACAGCAATCCTTTGACATACAAAATGTCTCTTGTCCTGAATTTGCAGTCAGATGGATCAGTAATATGGATGGGTTTTGAAAATAGGGGATTGAAATCTGTTGGCCGGTACAGTAATGCCACATCAATCCCACGAAAATCAGGCGAATCATAATGAATGATTCTGTAATTTTCAAAATGCAACGGTGTATTTTCAATCAGGTCGGAAAGTACCTTGCGGCTTTCAACTTCAGCCAACCCAATGATGGATAATCCTTTCCAGCCGCCCATCGCCGCAAGCGCTTTGTATATATTCTGCATTTTTCTATGATATCGTGCAAAACTCCAGTAGTGATCACCACCGTGGTTAAACTGATTGTAAGTAGTTGTGGAATCGGTTTCGGTGTCAAAAAAATTCTCAACATTGTAAAAGGCTATTCTATAAGTGCTTACACTCTCATTGTTTTGGGCATGAACGTAAAAAAGAGAAATAAAGATGAAGGTGACTGTAAGAAAAAAAGTTTTCATGGTGTGGGCTTGTTTCACAATATTACAAAATTTCTGTCATAACTCTTAAAGTTACGGTATGTTGAACCGGTCTAAATTTGGTTGTTCGATTCAAAAAAGTAGCTGGAATAAAAGAATTTGAACAATAGTTCAATATCTTTGCAAATTCATTCAAAAAACCTTATGACTCCAAGACCGAAGAGAAGGCGTATGTTAGCGGAACCTCCGTTTAATTCGGGATTTATTCCCGTTAATGGAGAGTATGACGCAAAGGAGCATATTGTGTTGCTGTATGAAGAATATGAAGCATTAAGACTGGCTGATTACGAAGGTCTTAACCAGGAAAAAGCGGCGAAAAAGATGAATGTTTCACGTCCAACTTTTACGAGAATTTATAAAACTACGAGGGAGAAAATTGCCAAAGCTTTTGTAGAAAATAGGCAAATACTGATTGAAGGTGGTCATGTTGACTTTCAGGTATCCTGGTACCGTTGTCGTAATTGCGGAAGTGTGTTCAAGTCTAACGCAACAGAAAAGGATGAGAATGAGGAACATTGCAGGGTTTGTGGCTCGGAAGACATTTTACCGGTGCAGGAAATGGAAGAACCTGAAATTTGTCGAGAAAGAGGAAGACATGGCCATGGAAGAAGAACGGATAAAGGAAGCGGGGGATATTGTATCTGTCCCAATTGCGATTTTCGAATTATGCATCAGCAGGGGGTTCCATGCAGTAGCCTGCTCTGTCCACATTGCGAAATAAGAATGGTACGAGAGGGTTCGCCCCATCACAAACTCATATTGGATAAACGTAAAAGTAAAAGAAATGAATAAGAAAAAGTTAGCTATTCCCCTTGATGGAGAAGAATTATCAGGGCATTTTGGGCACAGTCGCGAATTTGCCTTTTATGAAATTGAAAACGATAGAATTGTATCTTCATCCCACCAAATTCCGCCGCCCCATGCAGAAGGAACCATGCCGAGATGGCTGGTAGAAAATAAAGTTACTGATATGTTGGTTGGGGGTATCGGGCCAAAAGCAATAAAGATTCTTAACGAACATAAAATCAACGTGTATGTTGGCGTACAAACCGATCGTTCTGAAAACATGGCTTCTGATTTTATCAAAGGAAGCTTAAAATTCGGACAGAATTATTGCCATCATTAAAAGATCATTCAATCATATTTAACTCATATTAAAATGGACACAAAAAAAACAGGTTTCAATTCAAAATTAATTCATTCAGGCGCTATTGAAGAAAGCATGGGAAGTGCAGTTACGCCAATATATCAAACATCAACTTTTAAGTTTGAGACTGCTGACCAGGGTGCAAGGCGTTTCCAGGGCAAAGAGAGCGGATACATTTATACGCGGCTTGGCAATCCAAACCTTGATGATCTGGCCAATGCTATTGCAGATTTGGAAGAAGGCTATGGCGCAGTGGTTACCGCTTCGGGCATGGCAGCCGTGAACGATGTTTATATGGCGTTGCTATCGTCCGGTGATCACATGATAAGCCACAATGCTGTTTACGGACCTTCAAGGGGTGTCATGGAAAATTTTTATACCAAATACGGTATTGAGAGCACTTATGTAGATTGTTCTGATATTGAGAATATTAAAAAGGCGATCAAGCCAAATACCAAATTACTTTATCTTGAATCTCCAGCCAACCCAACATTGGTGCTTACGGACATTAAAGTTGCATCTAAACTGGCTCATGAACATAACATTTTGGTTTGTGTTGATAATACTTTCTGCAGCCCTTATCTCCAAAAACCACTGAATTTCGGTGCGGACATCGTGCTGCATTCCATGACTAAATTTATTAATGGCCATGCTGATATTGTAGGCGGAGTCGTAATTACAAAAACTAAGGAGCTTCTTGATAAAATGGTTTATGTCATGAAAAACATTGGTTTCAATATGGATCCGCATCAGGCGTGGTTAACTCGTAGAGGATTGAAAACAATGGCAATCCGGATTGAAAGAGCACAGGAAAGCGCACAACAGGTTGCAGAATTCCTGGAATCGCATCCCAAAGTAAAATGGGTACTCTATCCTGGATTAGATTCATTTCCGCAAAAGGAGCTTGTTAAAAAGCAGATGGATGGCTCGGGAGCTATGATGTCATTTGAATTGAATGGTGGACTGGAAGCAGGAAAACAGGTTATGGACCATGTGAAACTTGCGTTGCTGGCGGTATCTCTTGGAGGCATCGAAACTCTGATTCAGCATCCGGCATCCATGACGCATGCCGTTCTTTCCAAAGAAGGCAAAATAGAAGCAGGAATTACGGATGGACTCGTGCGCTTGTCTGTTGGTATTGAAGATGTTGAAGACATCATTGCTGACCTTGATCAGGCTTTGTCTTTTGCCTGACAGGAATCCATAAATTGGAAACCTGCTCCTTATTTAGGAATAGAGAGCAAATTTTCATTTTTAATCATCGGGAGAAGTGTTCCAATGAGTGCGGTTTGATGTACTTAAAGCAAAACATTTATGTCCGTCAGATCATGGTACTTCTTAATTAATTGCTATTTTTGCACTTGTTTGAACAGCTCCTTCCCGGCGATATTTTGAAATTGAGCTGGTGAATGTCTTAAATTAAGTTAGAATGGAAGCAAAAAATCTAAATGATCAAAATCCTGAGACTGCCGATTTAAAGCAAAATCAGGAGGAGAAGCCTCAAGCTGGTGAAAAACCGGCCTCCGATAAAAAAAATACTAAGATTGACTCAAAAGATTCCGAAAAAGTTGCTAAACAACTTCTAAAAAAGGAAAAAACTACAATTTCCAAACAGGTCAGGAGTCCTGTGCTCAAAAGCAGCGGAAAAAAACACGTGCAGAAGAAACAAGCTGTTATTACTCCACAAATTGACGAACTTTTGCAAAAGCAGATCCTGGATTTGCTGAAAGGCGTTGAAAAAGAACAACACAATGGTATACCTACTCCTGCAAAAAAAGTAGTTGTCAGGCAGATTGAAGAAGTTGATCATAAACTGATTCTTGTTCTTATTAGAGATACCAACAATTTTGCTGCAAAAAAACCAGTAGGGACGGCTTCCGAAGGTGGCGATATCGATTACGACCAGTTGAACAAACAAGAGCTGGTGGATCTTTTGGAAGAAGTTGTAATGGAAAGTGATACCGTTAAGATTAAAAGTCAGGTAGCTCAAATCAAAGGAGCCTTTTATAGAAGGAATAAAGAGGACCTAGATAATAAAAAGCAGGATTTTATAGCTGAAGGAGGTGATGAAGCATCTTATGATCATATTTTAGATCCGTTAGAAGTTCGTTTTCAAAATGCATTTAATGTTTACCGACACAATAAAGCCAAATATGCAGAAGAGCTTGAAAATGTAAAACAGGCTAATCTGCTGGAAAAATACAGGATTCTTGAAAATTTGAAAACCCTGATCAATTCTGAAGAAACTCTAAAGAAAACGTATGATGAGTTTCAGAATTTGCAGGAACAGTGGAAGCAGGTTGGATTGGTCCCGGCCTCTGAGCTGAACGACCTTTGGCAAAATTATCATTTTCTTGTCGAGAGATTTTTTGATAAGGTTCGGATAAATAAGGAGCTAAGGGATCTCGACCTGAAGAAGAACCTTGAGAAAAAGATTGAGCTTTGTGAAAAAACTGAGGAGCTCTTGATGGAAAGCTCCATTATTAAGTCATTTAAACTGCTACAGAAATATCATGAAGAATGGAGAGAAGTGGGGCCTGTTCCCCGTGAAAATAATGAGGAAATCTGGGAGCGGTTTAAAACAGCAACTGAAAAGATAAATGAGCGCCGCAGAGAGCACTATAAAGAACTGCAGGAAATTCAAAAAGAAAATTTTGAAGCCAAGGAAGCACTTTGCGAACAGGCTGAGTTGTTGATTTCGGAATTAGATTGTTCAACCGTTTCTGATTGGGAAAAAACCACTGAAAAAGTGAACGGTTTGATGAAAGTATGGAAATCCATAGGCCGTGCTCCGAAAAATAAAAATGATGAAATCTGGAAACGGTTTAAGATCTCTCTTGATCAGTTTTATGAACAAAAACGTGATTTTTTCAGCGAGATCAAAAAACAGCAGGTTGAGAATTATAATCTAAAAGTGAAACTTTGCGAACGCGCTGAGACGTTGCAAGACAGTGACTCATGGAAAATCACTTCCGATGAGTTGATAAACTTGCAAAAAGAATGGAAAAAAATTGGACCGGCACCCAGAAAATATTCTGATAAAATATGGAAGCGTTTTCGCGCTGCCTGTGATACTTTTTTTGATCGTAAATCAGATTTTTTTAAAGACAGAAGACGCGAAGAAGAAGATAATCTTAAGAAAAAACAGGCTGTTATTGAAGCAATTGAATCTTTTAAAGCACTGAAAACCAAAGACGAAAATATTGAAGCGCTGAAAAATCTCCAAAAGCAATGGCATGAAATTGGACATGTTGTTTTTAAAGAAAAGGACAAAATCTACGGGCAATTTAAAAATGCCATCAATGAACTTTTATCCAGGCTTAGTATTAGTAATTCGGACTTAAGCATTTCCAATTTTGAGAATAAAATTGAAGTCTATAAAAACTCTTCCAATGGAGAACGCAACCTATTAAAGGAGAGGGCTTTCTTGTCTAATAAATTGAAGAAACTGAAAGATGATATTATTCTTTGGGAAAATAACATTGGCTTTTTCTCCGATTCAAAAAAGTCAAATACCTTCAAAGAAGAGTTTGAAAAGAAAATAGAAAACTCGAAAAGGAACCAGTCGTCTATTCAGGATAAAATAAAGCTCATTGACAAAGAACTTAAAGGATAGTACGATCGAAGAGCATAAAAAAAGCAGGCTTTTGGCCTGCTTTTTTTATGCTCTTTAATATATCATTGCTTCAGATTCGAATTGATCAAGCTGTAGGAGCTGGTCTTTCCCTTATAAAACACAGTCCATTTGATGATACCGTAATGTTCTGCAATATAGAAGTTCATGGTTATGGAATCATTGGTTTGAGACCCGTTAATAAATTTAGGGAATTGATCCTGACTGTGATAAACATTATCATATTTTTTCCCCTGAACAAGATAATAGGGCAATATCTCCATATTGGTATATAAACCTTCCATCCCTCCCAGGATTTGCGTCTTACGCAGTGGATATTGCGGTGCAAAAGCCAAAGTAAAAGTACTGTCAGAATAAAATATCCTGTAAAGATCATTCATGCGGGAGGTGTCGCTATGTATATTTGTAGCAAAAATGGATTCTTTGGTCATGTGCACATTGTTGCTGTCTAAAAGCATTTCTATGACATCAAAACTGTAAGATGGTGTCGAAGGATTCTGCACCTGAAATCCCACGAAAGTATTAATCCTATTTACCCTTATTTTAAACGGGACCCCTGTAGAATCGTTCTGATAAGTCCATTCACTTCCTGCATTAAAATAACAAAAATTCTTAAACTCAGGTGTGACCTTGTAATAGGGATTGTTTCCTTTGAACAAGGAGTTGCATCCGTTAAACAAAAAACCCGATGCCAATAAAAGCAAAACTCCCAGAAATTTTATAGAATGTTTGTTCATTTTTGATGTCAATTTATTAATACCCTGCTATATTTCTATATCTTTACAAAAGTAAGAGATAATTTGAAATATGGCAGGTAATAGTTTCGGGAAAATAATAAAACTCACCAGCTTTGGAGAATCTCACGGGCGTGCCGTGGGAGGCGTGATTGAAGGTATTCCGGCAGGTTTGAAAATAGATATTGATTTTATTCAAAATGAACTGAACAGAAGGCGGCCGGGACAATCAAAATGGGTCAGTCCGAGGCAGGAAGAAGACCGTTTTGAAATCCTTTCCGGGGTTTTCAAGGATCGGACACTGGGCACTCCCATCGGATTTGTGATCTGGAATAAAGATCAGCACTCCTCTGATTATGATCATGTTGAAAAGGCATACCGGCCTTCTCATGCCGATTACACTTATGATCAAAAGTATGGGTTTCGTGATCACCGGGGCGGAGGAAGGTCTTCTGCAAGGGAAACTATCTCAAGAGTCGCTGCAGGTGCTTTTGCAAAAATGCTTTTGAAAGAAATCGGCATTGAAATAAATGCTTTTGTCCATCAAATAGGAATGGTGAGACTTGAAAGAATTCCCGAACTAGCAGATATTCGTAGTGCTGAAAAATCACCATTACGATGCCCTGATGAAAAAGTAACACAAGAGATGATAAATCTGATTGAAACGACTGCAAGGGAAGGGGATACCCTGGGAGGAAAAATCTCTTGCGTTGTTACAGGAATGCCAGCCGGACTTGGAGAACCGGTTTTTGACAAGCTGCATGCTGACCTTGGAAAAGCTATGCTGAGTATTAACGCCGTAAAAGGATTTGAAATCGGTTCAGGTTTTTCAGCCGTTTCTATGAAAGGCTCTCAGCATAATGATCTTTTTGTTAAAGAAGGTGATAACCTGCATACGCAAACTAATAATTCCGGCGGGGTACAAGGTGGTATTTCCAACGGCAGTGACCTCTATTTTAATGTTGCTTTTAAACCCATTGCAACCATTATGAAAAGTCAGAAGTCTTTTGATTCTGAAGGTAATGAGATCATACTTGAAGGAAAAGGCAGACATGATGTCACGGTTGTTCCTAGGGCAGTCCCCATTGTGGAGGCGATGGCAGCCATTGTCATTGCAGATCATTATCTCAGGAATAAAGTATCCACAATGAAGGATATATAGATTTTATCTTTAGCAAGTTATAAAAAAAGTCCGGTTCAAATGAACCGGACTTTTTTGTTGGTTAACGGGGTGCTTACTTTTTTGTTTCACTCTTCTTTTTAACAGTTTTAGCACGCGCGGCAGCTTTTATTTTGGGCTTGTCAATTTTAATCTTTATGCTGTCTGATTTTTCATCATAAAGAATAGAAATAACATCTCCTTCTGAAAGGCTACTTTTAATGATCTCCTCAGCGAGCAGGTCTTCGATGTATTTTTGAATGGCTCTTTTCAGTGGCCGTGCGCCGAATTGTTCATCCCAACCCTTTTCAATGATATAATCTTTGGCTTCAGATGAAACATCAATTTTATAGCCCATATCATGAATACGGCCGTATAAGGCTGACAATTCGATATTGATGATCTTGTAAATATCTTCCTTTTCCAGAGAATCAAAAATTACAACATCGTCAATACGGTTTAGGAATTCTGGGGCAAAAGCACGTTTCAGGGCATTTTCAATAACGCCGTGTGCCAGACCGGCACGGCTGCCGCTTCTGGCAGCAGTAGAAAAACCTATACCTTCTCCAAAGTCTTTCAGCTGCCTGGAACCGATATTGGAGGTCATAATGATGATAGCGTTTTTAAAATCAACCCTTCTTCCCAGGCTGTCCGTTAAAATACCATCATCAAGAACCTGTAACAAAAGATGAAATACATCGGGATGAGCTTTTTCAATCTCATCAAGCAAAATAATAGAATAAGGTCTTCTGCGTACTTTTTCTGTTAGTTGACCACCTTCTTCATATCCAACGTACCCTGGAGGTGCTCCGACCAACCTTGAAACAGCAAACTTTTCCATATATTCACTCATGTCAATACGGATCAAAGCATTCTCGTTGTCAAACATGTATTTGGCAAGCATTTTTGCAAGGTAGGTTTTGCCAACACCGGTAGGTCCCAGAAAAATAAAGGAACCAATAGGTTTGTTAGGATCTTTAAGCCCTGCGCGATTCCTGCGAATGGCTTTTACCACTTTCTGAATAGCGTTGTTTTGACCAATTACCGCTTTTTCCAAATCGGGAACCATGCTGATCAGCCGTTCGCTTTCACTTTGTGCAATGTTCGTAACAGGAATTCCTGTCATCATGGCAACCACTTCTGCTACATTGGCTTCGGTAACGGTTTCGCGATGAATATCCGATTCTTCTTCCCAACGTTTTTTTGAGCGTTCCAGTTCTTCGGTGTAACGTCTTTCTATATCACGGAACTGGGCTGCTTCTTCAAACTTTTGAGCACTTATAGCCTGCACTTTTTTTAACCTGATTTCTTCAATCGATTTTTCCAAATTGATGATTTCCGAAGGAACATGGATATTGCTGATGTGCACTCTGGCTCCGGCTTCATCCAAAGCATCGATGGCTTTATCAGGCAGGAACCTGTCGCTAATATAACGATTTGTTAGGGTTACACAAGCTTTAATAGCATCGGAACTGTATCTTACCAAATGATGATCTTCATATTTTTCTTTGATATTATCAAGAATATGAACAGTTTCATCAGGAGATGTCGGATCAATAAGCACCTTTTGAAATCTTCTTTCCAAGGCGCCGTCTTTTTCAATGTATTGACGATACTCATCGAGGGTAGTGGCTCCGATACATTGCAGCTCACCGCGGGCCAGTGCAGGTTTGAAAAGGTTAGAAGCATCCAGTGAACCTGTAGCGTTTCCAGCCCCTACAATGGTGTGAATTTCATCGATGAACAAAATAATATCTGGATTTTTGGTGAGCTCGTTTAAAACGGCTTTCATCCGTTCTTCAAACTGACCACGGTATTTTGTTCCGGCAACCAAAGAAGCGAGATCCAGTATCACAATTCTTTTATTGAACAATACTCTGGAAACCTGACGGTTAACGATTCTTAGTGCCAAACCTTCAGCAATGGCTGATTTACCAACACCTGGTTCTCCAATCAGGATAGGGTTGTTCTTTTTACGACGACTTAAAACCTGAGAAATACGCTCCAGTTCTTTGTTACGACCAACAATGGGGTCAAGTCTGTTTTCCTGGGCAGCTCTTGTCAGGTCGTTTCCAAAATTATCCAGTACAGGGGTTTTGGATTTGGATTCAGTACCTTTTTTCGGACCACTGCCAAAAGGTTTCTCAGCCCCAAAATCTTCATTTTCTTCGTCATTCTGTAATTCTGCTTTGGTGGGCTGGATCAACTCGGATTTTTCTTTGCCTTCATTCAGCATGGATTTAAGCTCATCTTTGAATGTTTGATAATCCACACCAGTCATCGAAAGTTTATTTGTTACTAGATTGTTTTCATCTTTCAATATAGCCAGCATTAAGTGTTCGGTATCAATTAATTCGCTGTGCAGGACTTTTGCTTCCAGGTAAGTGATTTTCAACGCTTTTTCGGCTTGTTTAACCACCGGGATATTTTCCATTTTTACTTGCCCGTTATCAGGATTTCTCACGGAGGTCTCGATTTCCTGTTTTAATTTTTTCAAATCCACGCCAAAATAACGCAGTACCTGAACTGCCATTCCTTCACCTTCGCGCAATATTCCCAACAACAAATGCTCCAGTCCAATATAATTGTTTCCCAGTCGCACTGCTTCCTCCCGGCTGTACGACATGACATCTTTCATTCTATTCGAAAATTTTGTATCCATTGATTCTTTTATTTTTCATTTGCAAAATTAAGCATAAGCTAAATACCAAGAAAAATTATAACACAAATTTATATTCATCAAAGACCATACCGCAGTCAAAACAGAATTGGCATTTTCACTCTGTAACAAAGATAACTCACAAAAGACCTGATCTCTTTTTAATAGCAATAAATTTTTAACTGTCTTTTGTTAACAGAAGACCATGAGATTTGTTTTATAAATTCTTAATAAAGTATTACTTTTGCAAGTTCATAAAAGATTCATTAACTAAGTTTGAGGAGTTTTATTAATGGAAAATTTTCCTGAAGGCGAAAGGATTTTAAAAATCAATATTGAGAACCAAATGAAAGCCTCCTACATCGATTATTCGATGTCGGTGATTGTTGCCCGGGCTCTCCCGGATGTTCGTGATGGAATGAAACCGGTACACCGGAGAGTTCTTTTCGGGATGTATGAGCTGGGAGTATTTTCAAATCGCCCGTTTAAAAAATCAGCTAGGATCGTAGGAGAGGTGCTTGGTAAATTTCATCCACACGGTGATAGCTCTGTGTATGATACCATGGTGCGTATGGCCCAGGATTGGTCTTTGCGTTATCCTTTGGTGGACGGGCAGGGTAACTTTGGTTCTGTCGACGGAGACAGCCCGGCTGCCATGCGTTATACAGAAGCCCGTTTAAATAAAATTGCAGAAGAAATACTGGTGGACCTTGAAAAGGACACCGTTGATCATCAGAATAATTTCGACGACAGCCTGAAAGAACCCATCGTATTGCCTGCTTTGATACCTAATTTGCTGGTTAACGGAGCTTCAGGAATTGCTGTAGGGATGGCTACTAATATGGCACCACACAACCTTACGGAGGTCGTGGGCGGGATCATTGCTTATATTGACAACAGAGACATTACCATCAGTGAACTGATGGAATATATTAAAGCTCCTGATTTCCCGACGGGTGGTATTATTTATGGCTACGAAGGGGTGAAAGATGCTTTTGAAACCGGAAGAGGCCGTATTGTTATTCGTGGCAAGGTAGAGATTGAGGAAACATCCAGTGGGCGCGAGCGTCTGATAATTAACGAATTACCTTATCAGGTCAATAAGGCTGAGATGATCAGAAAAACAGCTGATCTGGTAAATGATAAGAAAATAGACGGAATTGCTGACATTAACGACGAATCGGACCGTAACGGAATGCGTATCGTTTATGATCTGAAAAAAGATGCGTTGCCCAGCATTGTAATCAATCAGTTATACAAAACTACTGCTTTACAAAGCTCCTTTAGCATCAATAATATTGCGTTGGTACATGGCAGGCCGGAAGCTCTGAATCTGAAAGACCTTATCAGACATTATGTCAATCACCGACATGAAGTTGTAATCCGTCGTACCCGTTACGATTTGAATGAAGCTGAAAGAAAAGCTCATGTTCTGGAAGGATTGCTGATAGCGCTGGATAATATTGACGAGGTTATTGCATTGATCAGGGCTTCTAAAACTCCTGATGAAGCCAAAGCTGGATTAGTTTCGCGTTTTGAACTTTCTGAAATCCAGGCAAAAGCCATTCTTGACATGCGTTTGCAAAAGCTCACGGGCCTGGAGCGCGATAAATTAAAAGCAGACTACGAAGACCTGATGGCTCTCATCAAGGATTTAAAAGAAATTCTTGCGGATGAACCGCTCAGGATGGAGATCATCAAAGGTGAATTGAACCGGATCAGAGAAAAATACGGAGATGAACGTCGTTCAGAAATTGTTTATACCGCTGAAGATATTCGTATGGAAGATGTTATTCCCAACGAGCCAGTGGTCATTACGATTTCAAATTTGGGTTATATCAAAAGAACGTCCCTCACAGAATATCGTGTGCAGGTTAGGGGAGGTCGAGGCTCCCGCGGAAGTATTACCAGGGAAGAAGACTTTCTCGAGCACTTGTTCGTTGCCACCAACCACGACTATATGCTCTTTTTCACAGAAAAAGGAAAAGTTTACTGGATGCGGGTATTTGAAATCCCGGAAGGTGCGAAAGCATCTAAAGGCCGGGCAATTCAGAATCTGATCCAGATAGACCCTGAAGATTCTGTAAAAGCATATATAAATGTGAAGAACCTTAATGATGACGAGTATATCAATAATAATTTCATCATTTTGGCCACAAAGAAAGGGACCATCAAAAAGACTTCACTGGAAGCTTATTCCCGCCCAAGACAAGGTGGAATTAATGCCATTACCATCCACGAAGGGGATGAGTTGCTCGCCGCAAGGCTCACTAATGGTAGCAATGATGTTCTGATGGCCTTGAAATCAGGAAATGCGATCCGGTTTCCGGAAAGTACAGTCCGGCCGATGGGAAGAACTGCTGCCGGTGTGCGTGGAATTCGTCTTACTAACGATAAAGACGAAGTTATCGGAATGATCTGCCTTGAGAATTATGATTATGATATTCTGGTTGTTTCCCAAAAAGGATATGGAAAACGTTCAAGATTAGAAGACTACAGGATTACCAATCGTGGTGGCAAAGGTGTAAAAACTTTAAGTGTTACCGAGAAAACCGGACAACTAATTGCAATTAAGAATGTTATGGACGAAGATGATTTGATGATCATCAATAAATCGGGGATAACCATACGGATCTCAGTGAGTGCGTTAAGAACCATGGGAAGAGCAACCCAGGGTGTTCGCCTGATAAATCTGAGAGAGCATGATGAAATTGCAGCTGTTGCTAAAGTGGCAGTTTATGGATTAGATGAAGAAGATGGTGAAATTAATGAGTCCGAAGATCAGGAAAATTTGACAGACTCCGATATACAAGTTACTGATTCACAAACTGTAAACGATAATAATTTAGAATAACATTAAACTCTTTATGATCTACAATTAATTATTGTAATTGAATATATTTGCAAAAAAATTATTATCACATGAAAAAAATTATTTTATTAACAGTTATGAGTTTGTTGCTTGGTTCTTCGGCTTTCGCACAGAAAAGCAATCGAACAAATGCATACCTGTCTTTACAAAAAGGTAAGCTGAAAGAAGCGAAGGAGGCCATTGACCAAGCAGTAAAAAATAGAAAAACCATTAACGATGCTAAAACATGGTTGTATTATGGCGAAGTATATTACGGTATTTCTATAAGCCCGTTGCCTGCTTATCGTGCATTAGATAGTGTCGCTGCACAAAAGGCACTAGCTGGCCTGAAAAAAGCTATTCTACTTGACCCAAAGCACAGAGTTAGTAAAGAAGCTAATAAATACATTGGCAAACTTTCTGCCGTGTTTTATGGGAAGGGAGCAAACGACTTTAAAATCAAGGACTTTAATAAAGCTATCACAGATTTCACGGATGCTTTTAATATAGCAAAATTCCTTGGAAAAACAGATACAACTGCTGCTTTTAACCTGGGTATCAGTGGGGTTTTGGCCAGTCAACCCAAAGTTGCAGTAAAATATCTCAAAAAATGTATTGATCTTAATTTTAAAGAACCTAAAGTGTTTATTTTCTATTCACGCTCTTTAAAACAGCTGGGTGATACCACACAAGCTATGGCGGCCTTAAAGCAGGGCAGAACCCGTTTCCCAAATAAGTTAAGCATTTTGCTGGAAGAAGCTCAAACGTATCTTGAACAAGGTAAATCAGATCAATTGATTGCCAGTTTAAATGAAGCCATTTCGAAGAAGCCTAATAATCCCAGCAATGACAATTTCTATTTTCTTATTGGGAAAACGTATGATGATAAAGGAAATCAGAAAATGGCCGAAGATTATTATAAAAAAGCCATCGGTGTGAATACTAATTTCTTTGAGGCTTATTATAATATTGGTGCTATCTTTATAAATAATGCTGCCAAAATTCAAAAACAAGCCAATAATCTACCGCTTTCCAAAGAAAAAGAATACAAAGCCTTAAATGATTCGGCAAATGCCCAATTGAAACTTTCTTTGCCATGGCTCGAAAAAGCATTGAGTATTCGTCCTGGTGAAAAACTTTCTACCACCGCTTTAAAAGAAGCTTATACTAGATTGAAAATGTATGACAAATTGAAAGCTTTGGTTAACGGGAGCAAATAAGATTATAAAATAAAGGGAAGAAGTTATATATCTTCCCTTTATTTTGATATTTTCTATTTAACATAATATACATTATAGGACAAAA
>VAPK010353943.1_pt1 | contig 16053 bp, 14 predicted proteins | sample 3395031 | NCBI WGS metagenome assembly VAPK01 (sample SAMN08290443, study PRJNA428436) | hydrothermal vent metagenome | isolation source: Deep-sea hydrothermal vent chimney 1 | place: Pacific Ocean: Juan De Fuca Ridge
CTGACTAGCAAGTAGCTACTACATACCTACATTTTTTTATGTTTTTTAAATCTGTTGTGAGTTCCTCCCTTTAGGTAAAGGGACGTGTCCTCGCTTTTTGGCGTGGACGGAGGGATTGAAAGCTAAAATTATAGTTATTTTTTTAAAATTTCACGGGTAATATTAACGATTAGTATTATCAATCTCCCCTTTCTTCGCTCAACATGCTTTTGTTCAAAACTTAAGCCTTTAGAAATAAGCGAATTCATTCCCCTCTTCATTTGAAGAGGGGAGCTTTACTTTTTGTAATCTCTCTGCGATTAAACCCTGCAACTATCGCCTTCTTCTTTTACTCCTAGCTTTTTTAAAATTATACCCATTAAACACCAATTTGTAAAAGCTGATTGTAAAAGGTTGACACCTACAAATACAGTAAACCATAACCAGTTTGGGCTAAAATAATGAGCTAACACCAAACTTATTAAAATAAAACTTCCTGCAATACCATTAATATATCTATTAATCATTTTCTTTTAATTTTAAAATTTCTAATTTGATCTTTCTATATCTAGTACTGCCAAATGAATGGTAGACAATGATTCTTGTTTATCATTAAAGATTTTTACCAAATCAAATACTAGTGCTACTTTTTCTTTCTTTACAAAAGCGTAGAACAATATAGCCTCGCCTTCATTCATATCATTTGCAAACCAATTTGCATGCATAGAAAGTTCTGAAGTATCTCTATAGCCTATAACATCTTTATAGCTGTATGCTTTTACTTCTGATTGTTTTAAAATGGATTTAATCTCTTTTTCAAAGGCTCTTATGGAGGTAATTAATAATAGTTTCATATGCTTATGTTTATTGTTTTTTTATCATATAAAACATTCATATAGTCATTTCTTTATGTGACCAAATATTTAGTTATGAACGTCTCATCTATTTGTACTCAATGTTTTATTAGAGGTACATGAACACTATATATTCATGTACCTGTAGTTTTATTATTTATCTTCTAAAGAGGTTTCTTCTTCTTCAATAATCACAACCTCTTTTGTTTCGTATTTTCCTTTTTCTATCATATAATACAATAGTGGCACAACAATTAATGTCAGCACTGTAGAGACAATAGCTCCTGCTACTAATGAAATTGCCAGCCCTTGAAAAATCGGATCAAATAAAATGATTGACGCTCCAATAACTACAGCTCCTGTAGTCAATAAAATAGGAGTTGTACGCACAGCTCCCGCTTCAATAATTGCTTGTTTTAGCGGAATACCATCATTCAGTCTAATTTCAATAAAGTCAATAATCAATATTGAATTACGCACCATGACTCCTGCCAATGCAATCATTCCAATAAAAGAAGTTGCTGTAAAAAATGCTCCAAACACCCAATGCCCGAATACAATACCAATTAATGAAAGTGGAATTGCCGCCATCATTACAATTGGTGTTTTAAAGTTTTGAAACCATCCAACAATCAACATATAAATAATAACTATTACAATAATAAAGGCTACACCTAAATCTCTAAATACCTCTAACGTAATTTGCCATTCTCCGTCCCATTTTACAGTGAAATTACTTTCATCAGAAGGTTGCTCTAAATACAATTCATTTAAAGAGTAGCCTTTTGGTAACTTAATATTCTTCAATTTCTCTTCCATTCCTAGAATTGCATAGACAGGACTTTCTAATCCTCCCGCCATATCTGCAGTAATATACACCACACTTTTTTGGTCTTTTCTGAAGATAGTTTTTTGTAAAGTACCTTCCTTTACTTCAACCAAATCACTTATCGGCATCGTAAAACCTCTACTCGACTTGATTTTTATATTTTTAATATCCTGCAAAGAACTTTTCTCACTATCTTCTAATGTCAATACAATACCAATACTCTCACTAGCATTTTCATCATATAAATTAGAGATAGGATATTCTTTTAAAAGAGTTGTCAATGTCCCTACAACTTGCTGTGGTGCAATGCCATTAAGCATCGCTTTTTCTTTGTCAACTTCTAATTTATATTCTGTTTGATTGGCTTCAACCATCCAATCAATATCAACAATATCATCAGTATTCTTTAAAATATCAACCACTTGACGTGCCACTTCTATTTGCTGCTCATAATCAGGCCCATAAACTTCTGCTACAATAGTAGATAGTACTGGTGGCCCTGGCGGTACTTCAACCACTTTTACATTAGCACCATACTTCTTTCCGATTTTTTGAACTTCTGGTCTTACCATCTTTGCAATATCATGACTTTGTAAACTTCTGTGCTCTTTATGAGTTAGGTTTACTTGAATATCAGCCATATTACTACCTCCGCGTAAATCGTAATGACGTACCAATCCGTTAAAAGTAATTGGTGCAGAAGTACCAATATAGTTTTGATAATCTACCACTTCTGGGTTGGTAGACAAGTATTGTGAAATTTCTTTTGTCACCAATGCTGTTCTTTCAAGAGTACTGCCTTCGGGCATATCAATCACAATCTGAAATTCATTTTTATTGTCAAACGGCAACATTTTTACAGCGACATCTTTGGTAAAGAACATTGCTGTTGAAGCGAATAATAAAAGCACTGTTATCCCTAAGAAAATCCATCGTTTTGAAGAGCTATTCAACAAAGGCTCTTCTATTTTTCTATAGAATTTATAAATAAACCCTATTTCTAAACCTTCTTCTTCTTTATGTGCTGCATTGTCTTTTTCTCTTAATAAATGGTATCCTAAATAAGGAGTAACTGTTAAAGCAATAAATAAAGATAATATCATTGCTATAGATGCTCCTATTGGCATCGGGCTCATATAAGGCCCCATCATACCAGATACAAACGCCATAGGTAAAATTGCTGCAATTACTGTAAATGTTGCTAAAATAGTTGGGTTACCAACTTCATTAATGGCAAAAATAGCAGCTTGTTTAAATGGCAGTCGTTTCATCCTAAAATGTCGATGCATATTCTCTGCAATAATAATACTATCATCTACCACAATACCCACAACAAATACCAATGCAAAAAGTGTAATTCTATTTAAGGTATAATCTAACATATAATAGCTAAATAAGGTCAATGCAAAGGTCAAAGGCACAGAAAAGAAGACAACTAAACCTCCACGCCATCCCATGGCAAACATAACTAGAATAGTTACAGCCAAGATGGCAACACCTAAGTGTAATAACAATTCACCAACCTTATGAGAAGCTGTTTCTCCGTAATTTCTAGTAACTTCTACATGTACATCATTCGGTATTAAACTCAGTTTTAAATGATTTACTTTATTTAAAATTTTATCTGCAATTTTCATTGCATCAGCACCTTTAACTTTAGCTATAGAAAGTGTTACTGCGGCATATTCAGAGCTGTGTTTTGCAAATTTTTCATTGGCACGACCATAACCAAATGACACATAACTTTTAGGCGTTGATGCACCGTCTTTAATTGCTGCGACCTGATTTAAATAAACAGGATGATTTTTATTGACTCCAACAACCAAATTTTCAACATCTTCTACGGTAGTTAAAAACTTACCTGTACTTACTAAATATTCTTTATCATTCTTTACAAAAGCACCAGATTGTGATTGTTGATTATTTGCTTGAATCATTTGCATAACTCCGATGGCATCAACATTATTTTCAGACATCTTAGCTTTATCTAAAATCACTTTCACCTGTCTATCTCTACCACCAATACTCTTTGTAATAGAAACATCCTTTATTTTTTCAACTTCATTTTTCAGTTCTCCTGCAATTTGTTTCAATTGAAAATCATCATAATTTTCGCTCCATAAAGTAACTCCTAACATAGGCACATCATCAATTGCACGTGTCTTTATTAAAGGTTCTGAAACTCCTTTAGGAAACATATATCTATTCTTCATCAATTCATTGTAGAGCTTCACGTATGAGCGTTCTGTATCTTCACCTACATAGAACTGTACTATAATCATTGCCTGACCATTCATTGCCATAGCATGTACATGCTGAACACCTTTAATATTTGAAATAATTTTTTCTAATGGTTTTACAACACGGTTTTCTATTTCTTTAGGACTCGCCCCTGGGTATGCTACCAAGACATCTGCCATAGGTACAATAATCTGTGGTTCTTCTTCTCTAGGGATTAAAAAAGAGCTATACACTCCAATAATCATTAGAGCAACCATCAATAAAATGGTTAATTTTGAGTCTATAAAGGCATTGGCTATCTTACCTGAAATTCCTTCGTTCATATTTTTTATATTTGGGCGTTTACGGGCTATTCGCTATATCTTTTTATGCTTCATCTGAAGTGAATCAGCTACTGAAACTAGTTCAGCATAAAAAGGATGTCGCTACTATCCCTAACGCGATTATTGGTTTATTGAATTGTTACTTTTACTCCGTTAAATAATTTTGCATCAGCAGACACAATGTATTGTTCATCAGCATTTAAACCTGATAAAACTTCAATTTGATCTCCATAAGTTTTTCCAAAACGTAACCAACGTAATAAAGCTGTATTTTGCTTGCTCACGGTATAAATACCTTTCAAACCTCCATTTTCTACAATTGCAGTGATTGGCACCAAAACCATTGACGTAGTCTTGGCATTCTCACTTTTCTCTATAGGAAATTGAACAGTAGTAAACATTCCTGATAAAATTTTTGTTTCCGTTTTATTTAAAGCAACTTTCACTAAATACTGCCCTCCTGTATTTTTTGCTGAAGTGCTTACTTCTATCACTTTACCATCTACTGTTTCATTAATAGATTTAACCAGTACTTCAACTTTAGTTCCTGTTTTTATTTTTGAGATGTCACTTTCAGCAACCATAGCGGTTACTTGTAGTTTTGAAGGAGATTCAACACTTACCAATGGCATACCTGGATTTGCCATATCGCCAGCTTTCACAAAAGTATTGGTAACCACTCCTGAAAACGGAGCTCTAATATTCACATAAGAAAATTGAGCATTTACTTCATTTTTCATTTGTTTTGCTCCTTCTAAACCAGCTTGAGCCATTTCAAAATGAGCCGTCATATCATCCAATTCTTTTTGTGAGGCACTTTGTTGTTCAAAAAGTTTTACAAATCTTTCATAGTCTTTTTTAGCACTCTTATAGCCTGTTTCAGCTTTTAAAATAGATGCATTTACTTGAGCAGATTTTGCTTGTAAATCTGTATTATTAATACTCACTAATAATTGACCTTTACTTACTTTCTGACCCATTTTGACGTTCAACTTGGTCACATAACCCATCATACGAGTACTTAAATCTGCACTTTTTTCAGCTTCTACTTTTCCACTGGCTACCACATAAATACTATGGTCACCTGTTTGTAATGAACTAACTTTTACACTAACAGGTGGTGTATTGTCTACAACTGACTTCTCTTCATGATTACCACAGCTTAAAATTATAAGTGATAAGGTAATTAAGACGATACTATATTTAATATTTTTCATGAGTTTATTTTTCTGATTTATGATTGTATTTTAGCTTCTTGGTTAATTGTTATTTCTTAGTTAAGAATCGCACATAAGCGAGAGCGTAATTATGTTTAAAAATAGCTCCGTAATATTCTAGTTGTTTTTGTGCATATTGAGTTTCTGACATTAATAAGTCAGTCGTTTTTTCTAAACCTTGTTTAAAACGATTGGTACGAATTCGCAATGCTTCACTAGATTGCTCTAATCCTAATTTTGAGAGTTGTAAATTATTAATTGCATCTTGAAAATCACGCTGAGCTTTATACAATCCCATTTTACTTGTTGCTTTATACTGTTCAAGTTCAAACTTAGATTTTTCATATTCAGCTTTACTTTTTTGTAATTTTCCTGAACGCTTAGAACCTTCAAAAATACTCCACCTCAACTCTGCTCCTATCAAATAACCTTTTGCATCTCCTTTAAATATGTCATCATCATGTAATTCATAAGTACCAAAAGCATTTAAACGAGGCATAAAACTCATTTTATCAGCTTTATACATTTGCTGGTATGCACTTGTAGCAGCTTGCATAGCTTTAATATCTTTTCTGTTTTCTGACAATTCATCTAAAGAAATTATACTTGGATCTGCAGCTAAAGAATCTGAAGGTTTTAACAATTCATAAGTAGTATCATTCATTAAAACTGACAAATAATTTGAAACATTCAAAATAGTACTTTTAGCATATTGTAACTGATTATCAATTTCTGTCACTCTAACCTCTACTGCTAAAACATCAGATTTTTGTAAATAACCTTGTTTGAAATTATTAGTTGCTATTCGCTTATTTTCTAACGCTGTTTTTTGTGCTTTTTCTAATACATCAACCGTTTTATAAGCCAATTGCAATTGCATATATGCTTTTTGAACCTCTAAATTGATATAATCTTCAGTACGTTCAGTTTGCAATCTTGTTGCTTTCAATTTTGCTTTGGCTGCTTTACGCTGATGAAAACCATCAAAATTCAATAAAGGTTGTTGAACTTCGATTTTTGTTGCATAGTCATTAATCTTTGTCGGATCATTTAAAAAAGCAGGATTGAAATCACTCTCAACCAAAATTTCTTGATTCAATTTAAACCCAAAAGCCATTAAAGGGTTTGTTGTAGTCATTGCAGCATGAGAAACACTAATATTAGGGAGTAAAACCGCATTAGACTGTCTGTAATCTCCTTTAGCAGCCAACACATCCTGTTTAGCTATTTTTAATGTATGATTATTCTCTTTCACTTTTGCAAGAACCTCTTGTTTTGAAATTGATTTTATTTCCTGAGCTGAAATGTATTGGGTAGAATACAGTAGTATCAAACTCAGAATCAAAATTATTTTTTTCATTTTTACCATTTATTATTATTTTTATACGTGGCAAAAATAGTCTGAGGATCTTCTACGCTGAGTAACATAGATTACTTAAGTGTGTAACAAAAATTACATTGAATTTGATTAATTCTATATTTTTATCTTAACAAGGCTTTCTCCTTATCTTTATTAATATTAACACTACAGGACACTACAGGATAATCAGATAAAAAGACATACATATCTTGTTATTCGTAATTCTTATTTTATAAGACAAACTTACTATATGAAACCAAGAGACAGAGTATTAAAAGCACTAAATGGAGAAGAAGTAGATAGACCTCCTATATTTATGACATTAACGCCTGAAGCCGCACAAAAAATGTCTAAGCATATGAATATGCCTTATGAAGAACCTTTAGATTCTATGTTATCCACACGGATTTCTCATATGGACTTATTAACAAAAATGGGTAATGATTGTGTGGGTGTTGCAGCTACAGCTCCAACAAACTCACCTACTAGAATTATTGATGAAGAGCTTAAAGTTTCTACCAATGAATGGGGAATGAAATTTATTGATGTAGGTATTTACTTTGAATTTTTCGAATATCCATTAGCTCATGCAAAATCTCTTGAAGATATTGAGAATTACGATTGGCCAGATCCAATGGCAGCAGGCAGGTTTGATGCAGCAGCAGCAGCCATTAAAAAATATGGAGACACCTATGCTATTGTAGCAGATTTAGAAACTTCTTTTTTTGAAACTTCATGGTATTTAATGGGGATGGAAAAAATGTTGATGGATTTAGCTATGGGAGAAGCGTATGTTTTTGCTCTTTTTGACAAAATTATGAAAATTAATACCGCCATAGGCTGTAAATTAATTGAAATGGGGGTTGATATTATCTGGGCAGGAGACGATTTTGGTACGCAAAGAGGGATGATGATTTCTCCTGATATGTGGAGAGAAGTTTTTAAACCACGTATCAAATGGATGTTTGCTGAATTTAGAAAAGTAAATCCAGATATAAAAATTGCGTGGCATAGTTGCGGATCGATTATTCCGATAATTGATGATTTTGCTGAAATTGGATTGGATATTTTGAATCCGATTCAGCCATTAGCCGAAGGAATGGATCCTCAATTCTTAAAAGATAATTATGGTGATAAACTAAGCTTCTTTGGCGGGATAGATATTCAAAATCTAATGCCAAAAGGAACACCCGAAGAAATTAAAAAAGAGGTAAAAAGAAGAATGAGCATCTTAGGAAAAGACGGAGGTTATATTGTAGCTCCAGCACATAATATTCAAGATGATACCTCTGTTGAAAATATCGATGCCTTTTTTGAAGCGGTAATGGAATATGGAGAAGGGAATAGAGAGTAATATTTTAAGTTGGCAGTTAGTTAAGAAATAAAATTAAATAAATCATAAAATGATAGATTACGCACAATTAAACCAATATATGTATGAGGGAAATGCCCCAAAAGTACAAGAAATTATCAAAAAAGCATTAGCAGATAAAATTCCTGTAAACGAAATATTATCTGAAGGTCTAATTGCTGGAATGGCAGTATTAGGTGAAGATTTTAAGCACAATATTCTATATGTACCTGAAGTTTTGATTGCTGCAAGAGCCATGAAAATGGGTTTGAATGAATTAAAACCATATCTTGGAGAAGGTGACAATGTTCAAAAAAGAGGCGTTGTTGTGATAGGAACTGTAAAAGGCGATTTACACGATATTGGAAAAAACTTGGTAAGTATGATGGCAGAAGGTGCTGGTTATGAAGTACATGATTTAGGTGTTGATATTTCTTCAGATCAATTTATTGAAGCTGCAAAAGAGCATAAGGCCGATATTGTAGGGATGAGTGCTTTGTTAACTACAACCATGCCGTATATGAAAACGGTGGTTGATGATTTTAAAAGTAACGGACTTGAAAATGTAAAATTAGTCATTGGAGGAGCTCCTATAAATAAAGCTTTTGCTGAAGAAATTGGTGCAGATGGATTTGGTGCAGATGCTGCATCTTCGGTTGAAGTATTTCACCAATTGATGGATGCAAGCTAATGTTACTTTATGTCGACACTCCAAAATATATTTAATACTTCTGGATTTAAAATTGGCGTAGAACTCGTATCTACACGTGGTACTATTGCCCAAGAAAAGACTCAAAAGGTAGTGCGTTTCGGTGAACAATTATGTGAGCAAGAAAGTGTAAATTGGATTTCCATAACCGATAATGCAGGTGGTTTTCCTGCTATTTCTCCCACTGTTATTGGAAAGTTACTACAGTCAAAAGGAAAAGAAATAATTATTCACATGACCTGCAAAGACTATAATAGAAATGGTCTTGAAAGCAAAGCATGGGAATTGTCTAGCGATAGTTTTTTAAATATATTAGCCATTACTGGCGATTATCCTGCTGCAGGAATTAAAGGAGCTGCCAAACCTGTTTTTGACATTGATGCGGTAGGATTGCTACACAACCTAAATCAATTAAATAATGGTTTAGAAATTGGCAGAAAAAAGAAAATAGTGCTCAATAAAACTAATTTTTATCTAGGAGCCGTTGTTTCTAATTTTAAAAAGAATGAAAACGAACTCATTCCTCAATATTTAAAGTTAGTAAAGAAAATTGAAATGGGAGCAAAATTCATTATCAATCAAGTTGGTTATGATGCTGCTAAAATGAGTGAACTTATCCAATTTCAAAAATATAAAAACCTAGAACATATTCACATGATTGGCAATGTGTTTGTGTTGAGTAAATTTACAGTGAATTTATTTCATCAACATAAAATTCCAGGTGTCGTATTAACAGATGCTTTATATGAAAAATGTCAAACTGCCCTGAATTCATCCGATAAAGGAAAACAGTTTTTTCTAGAATTAGCGGCTAAAATGTTAGCTATCTATAAAGGCTTAGGCTATAAAGGTGGCTATTTAGGAGGTGTGCATAATATTGAAGATTACAAACGAATAATGACTATTTTTGCTTCTTATGAAAATGATGATTGGAAACAGTTTGTATTGGAATTGCAATTTGCCCAACAAGATGAGTTCTTTATGTTTGAAAAGGATCCTGCAACAGGATTAACAACCAACACATTGAATTCTACTTTGTTAGAAAAAGGAAAAAGAACAAAACATGTAAACTTGAATTATTCCATTTCTAAACGGTTTCATAAGCTCTTATTCACAGAAGGTAAGGGATTATATACTACAGGAAAAAGTCTTTGCAAAAAATCCAATTCTAAGTTGAATGCACCCAAATGGCTGTATACATTAGAGCAAACTGGAAAGAAATTTTTATTTGATTGTCATGATTGTGGTGATTGTTCCTTGCAAGAGATTGCTTATTTATGTCCAGAATCACAATGTGCAAAAAATCAGAGAAACGGACCTTGTGGCGGTACTCTAGATACAAAATGTGAAGTAGCAGCTATAGATTGTATTTGGGCAAGGGCTTATGATAGAATAAAACACGATGGCGATTTATGGAAACTTCTAGAACATGTACCAACCATACAAAATCATGACTTAGAAGGCACATCAAGTTGGGGTAATTTTTGGTTGGAAAAAGATCATACTTTTAAGACCGAAGTGAAATAGAATTGATTATCAAATTTGAAAAAAATATAGAAATATTAATAGAATCTATTGTCCCCTTGAGGGGACTTTAGGGGTGTTTTAAATAATTACAACAACATGAACAAAGTAGGAATTATAGGAGATTTAATAAACAATGCATACGGCAGAGCACGTAGAGCATGGCAAGCAAAAGATTTAAAAGGCTATCAAGCCTTGGCCATTTCACAAACAGAACAGGGTTCAGATTATTTAGATGTGAATTTAGATAGTACTAGAAACCTGAATGTTAAACTGGAAGAAATTATCGCTTTTTTACCAGATTTAATTCCGGCATTACAAGAAGCATCTTCTTTACCTTTATGTTTTGATCATCCGTCTTTAGCCTTTCATCAAGCAGCTATTGAAGCTTATGATTTTAAAAAATCACCACCACCATTAATCAACTCCATTGCAGCATCAAGACAAGAATTAGATGAACTGGTAGCTTTGGCAGGACAATATAAAGCGTCTGTATTGGCTATTGTTTCTGAAAGAGTTACAGCAAGTGGCGGAGCTCCATGTGAAAGGCCTGAAGAAAGTTATGAAACAGCTCAATATTTTATAGATCTACTGCGATCAAAAGCAACCCTTAGTAATGGGCAAATATTTCTAGATCCTGGACTGCCCCCCGTTGGAGCAGACACCCAAGGTTTAGTAAATATGGGTTTAGATACGATCAAACTGATAAGAGCAGATAAAGATATGGAAGGTGTACATATTTCTGTAGGCTTATCTAATTTTGCATGGGGAACACCTAAAAACATTAGAGCATCAATGGAACGAGCATATTTAAGTGTGGCAGGAGAATTAGGCTTAGATTATTCAATTTCTAATCCAGAGCACAGTCCGCAGCCCTTAGCAATGGATGATCCGTTAGTCATCGGATTAAAAGATGCCTTAAACCAAGCAAGACCACTAGAAGGAGAAACGATTGCAGACTCTGGATTTCGACAAACAACAGCCATTTTAAACTTAGTAAAAGATGATGATGACGATTTTTAATACAGAATGTCACTTCGAGTGTTTTTTACGAGTTTAGGAGTGAAAAATGTATCGAGAAGCATTTTTGAATTAGAAATTAATAAGTTCTCGATACAAATTTCTTTCCTGTGTCAAGAAATTCACTCGAACAGACGTCGATAGTATTGTTTAAAGACTGAATAATGAAATTTATAAATTAAAGAATAAGAGCTACATACTTCCAGCTTAAAACTATGCCAACTTTTTCCTTAAATAACAAAACTATTAAAAGCATTGCAAATCAATCCTTATTTGATTTAGCAAAAGAATTGTCTATGCCTATACCTTCTTCTTGTAAAGAACAAGGAAAGTGTAAAGAATGTTTGATAGAAATAAAGGAAGGTTCAGAATTTTTATCGCCATTAACCAAAGAAGAGCAACATTTATTACCAGAATACCGATTGGCATGTCAGACTTTTATAGAAAAAGAAGGAGAAGTAAAGGCTGAAAATTTAAAAAGAAGTCTGATTAAAATTGAAGATAAAGGTGTTTCTACAATCTCAAATTTAAAATTAGAACCTGCTGTAACTAGAAAAGGGAATACGGTATTTTTAGATGATGAAGTTATAGCAGAAACTACCAATCCATTATTAGGGTTGGCAGTAGATATTGGCACAACCACAGTAGTTGTCCGATTGATAGACCTTGAAGAAGGTAAAATAAAAGCAACAGCTTCTTTTGAAAATCCGCAACGTTTTGCAGGATCAAATGTAATGGCTCGAATAGTCTATGATACTGAGTATGGTAAAAAGGAATTAAAACGTGTATTTACAGCCCATTTATCGAATACTATTTTATCTTTTTGTAATACACCTGAGAATATTTTTGAAGTTATGATTGGAGGGAATACAACAATGCGAGATTTGTTTTTCGGATTGAATGTCTTTACTATCGGACAAACACCTTATAAATCATTGACTGAATTTAATGTAGAAAAAGGCGAAAAAGAAACTACAGCAATCGAAAATAATGCAAAGAAAATGCAATTACCTATTCATCCTAAAGCCAAAATATATGGTTTGCCTATAATTGGTGGTCATGTAGGTGCTGATACTTCGGCGTGTTTATTGGCAATTCAGTTGATGCAAGAAGATAAAATAATTGCCTTTATGGATATTGGCACTAATACCGAAATGGTAATTGGTAATAAGCACAAAGCGATTACAGCTTCCAGTCCGTCAGGACCTGCATTTGAAGGTGGAGGCATTACTTACGGAATGCCTGCATTAGATGGAGCTATTGAAAATATTAAGTTATCTGATAATGGTAGTATTGCTATAAAAACGGTCAATAATAAGCCTCCTGTTGGAATTTGCGGATCAGGTTTGATAGATGTTTTAGGAGAATTAACGCGTACAGAAAAAATCAATAATGTTGGTCGGTTTGAAGATGATATTGACTTACTCTATTTAGATGATGATAAACAAGTTTTTATCAATGAAAATGATATCAATTTATTATCGCAAACGAAAGCGGCAAATGTAGCAGCTCTACAGATACTCTTTAAAGAATATGGCATTGCATTTGATGAAATTGACACCTTTTATTTGGCAGGAGGTTTCGGTGAACATATAGATATTGAAGCAGGAATACGAATAGGTTTATTACCAAATATCCCTAGAGAGAAATTTAAAAAAATTGGCAATGCAACTATCGAAGGATTAACGATTGCATTATTATCCAAAACCAAAAGAACAGCATTAGAAAAATTTGTAAAAAATATCCAACAAGTAAATTTAGAATCAGATCCTAATTTTTTTGATTATTTTGTAGAAGGATGCTTGTTTCATGAAATAGAAAAACTATGAAAATAAATCTATCTTTTTTAAATAAACAGCATCAGCTAACTATTGACAAGCCTCATTATATAAGAAGATTGGGCTATCCAAAAGATTATGAAGTACCAGAACACATTCAAGAATCTATGGATTGGGCAGCCGATTGGTATCGTGAAAACGGAAACCCGTGGTTGCATATTTACGAATTGGATGTTGCTTTAGAAGATGATAATCTATTACTAAACAAAAATAAAACTGAAGCACCTAAAGTATATAAACGCTTTGAGAAATATGGTGTAAAAAAAGCATTATTAATGGCGTCAACAGCTGGTGATACTGTCGATGTGAAGACCACCGAATTATGGGCTTCAGACTATCCTGATAGAGCCTTCTTTTTAGATACTTTTGCAGCAAGCGTTACAGAAGCTATTGTGAGTTTTGCTGTAGATTATATTACAGATTGGACGGCACAAAAGAATATGCAAGCCTTGTCAAGATATAGCCCAGGGTATCCAGGCTGGGATTTAAATGAGCAGTTTTTATTGATGGATATTATTGAAAAAGACTTTGCTAAAGAAATTCCTATTACAATATCAGACACCGCTTTATTATCCCCATTAAAAAGTCAGTTATCTTTGATTGGTATTTATACAGGTGAAGCCAATGAAAAATCAGTAGATATAGTATGTGCTCAATGCAGTTTTATGGATTGTAGTTGTAAGGATAAGGGAATGTTCGTAAGAAATTAGTAACTTTAAAATCTCTTTTATAGAGAAATAATTAATATATAAATTTATAGATATGAAATTTAAAATTGGAGTAGAAAACAAAGATGCAGAGCAAAAATTAGCAGCAGATTTTGTAGATAATTCAGCTATAGGAGTACATTATATGGATGCCTATTTAAAAACTTTGAATAGTGAAGTAACCGAAGGAAATGAAGTAAAAGTAAAGCGTAGAGGTTTAAAAGTGTCTTTAAAAATCAATGGAGACGTTGGACATGGCCTAATGAGAAGATTAGATGTGAGTCCAGAGCCAAAAGTGATGTTACAAGCTGCAATAAAAGAAGCTGCAACCGAAGCAGGTTATGTTTATAGCCTAGAAAATGGAGCATTTTGGTTGGAGAAGAATTGAAGGATATTATTTTAATTAATCTAAGGTAAATCATCATCTTGTAATTATTTTAGCTCTTTGCAAAATTGATTTGTATTGAAATTTAGAAAATTCAACTTGTATATACAAATATAATTTTTATATTTGGTAAGTTGAACATATCTATTTCTTTATGAAAAAAACGACCACTTTTAGTAAAAAGCCTTTTATCCAAAAAACTGGTTATGGAGTTATAGGTTCATTTCTATTACTGAGCTTACTATTTACATTGTCACGGTGTACTCCCGTTGAAGAAAGTGTCAAAATAAATGCACACCTTTGGGTTTATGCAAGTAAATTTCCACCCAATTGGGATTGTACACCTGTGCTAGATACTGTATTTTCAGACCTAAGTTCTGCGGGTATTGACGGTGTAGAGTTGATGGAAGCTAACCTTCGCCATGATAACTCAGTAGAAAATATCAATGCACTTATTAAAAAATACAATCTACCCGTGTCGGGTTCATCTTATGGTGTCGGTTTTAATATGTGGGACGTCAACCAACATCAAGAAATTTTAGAGGACATAAATATTGTAATCCCTCGTTTAAGCCAAGTGGGAGGTAAAACATTTGGTATTTCAGTAGGAGGAGCAGATCATTTAAAAACGGAAGATGAATTAGATGCTCAAGCGGACATCCTCAAGAAAATTATAATAATTTGTGAAGCTAATGATATTGAAGCCAACCTGCATAACCATACTGATGAAGTTAAAAATAATATGCACGATTTAAAAGGAACATTAAAACGGATTCCAACTATAAAGCTAGGGCCAGATTTGAATTGGTTGATTCGTGCAGGTGTAGATCCTGTAAAATTTATAAACACTTACGGAAAACAAATTACCTATTTACATATACGAGACCAATATAAAGATGGCACATGGACGGAATATGTCGGACAAGGAGTTACAGACTTTCCTGCCATAGCCAAAGCACTAAATGAACAAAATTTTAAAGGACAAGTTGCTATTGAATTGGCTTTTCCTGATAATTTTACGCCAATCAACCCTTTAAAAGAAGATTGGAAAAGAAGTCTTAACTATGTAAAGAAGACTTTCGGGTGGTAAAAAATTGTTAGAAGATAGATATTGGAAGACCGAAGAATTACTTCGTGCTTTTATCAACTGTTTTCTTAACCAGAAATAGTTAAAAAAAAAGATAGAATACAATTAAGAACACCAATAAATAATAAACAAATGAAAATAGCCATGTTAGGTTCGGGTTTTATAGCTCGATTTTATGCCACATCACTACACGCACAAAGACGTACAGATCAAATCATTTCGGTATATTCTAGAAATTTAGAAAATGCCAAACGTTTTGCAGGTGATTTTGAATTCTCTATTTTTTCTGACAATATGGAAGAAATTATTAATCATCCTGAGGTAGATGTCGTGCTTATTTCATTGCCCAACCACCTTCATGAATTGGCAGTGACTGCTGCTGCCAAAGCGAAAAAACATGTGCTCTGCACCAAACCTCTAGGTAGAACTGCCGCAGAAGGCAAACGCATGTTAGATATGGTTGAAAAAGCAGGAGTATTTGGTGGCTACCTTGAAGATTTATGCTATACACCCAAATTTTTAAAATCTGTTGAAAGTGTAAAACAAGGAAGTATCGGACGTGTCTTATGGGCAAAATCTAGAGAAGCACATTCTGGCCCTCATAGCGATTGGTTTTGGGATAAAGAAAA
>VAPK011061461.1_pt1 | contig 16051 bp, 23 predicted proteins | sample 3395031 | NCBI WGS metagenome assembly VAPK01 (sample SAMN08290443, study PRJNA428436) | hydrothermal vent metagenome | isolation source: Deep-sea hydrothermal vent chimney 1 | place: Pacific Ocean: Juan De Fuca Ridge
CTAAATCAATTGTTATTGTGTTCGGAACCTGCGCATCTGTTACTGCCCCGCCAATATTAGATAGCGTAAAATTTGCTTCATTAGCTGTTAACAGAAAATAATCAGTCCCTGATAGCGCCGCTGTCAATAAATTGTTGGCTGAGGCGATTTTGTAGAATTCTAAGTCAACTCCAACTTTTTGTTTGAATAGACCCGTGCCGGTTGTGCCAGTGTTTGAGGCGGTGTTGGCTTCGCCTGCGCCGGACGTTGACCCAATATCTGATACAATTCCATCCTCACATTTCTTGATTTTTAATTCACTCAGATCAGCAAAAAAATTATAATTTCCGGCCGCACATGACGGATTAATGTCTGACTCTGATAATTCAACGCCTAGATTATCCGTTATGAGCTGCCCTGTAAGTGTCCCGCCGGATAGAGGTAAATACAATCCGCTGTGATCGCCCCAACTATAAGCTGTATCCCAATTAGCGGAATTATCTGCGATCGTTGAATATGTTCCCGCCCCTGAACGCAACAACAATCCCGTCGTTGAAAACACACCGTCTAATTCCGTACCGCTCACCGTATCGTCTGTTGTATCAACCGTATGCGCCCCGTCGGCAATACTCGACCCTAAAGCCGTATTCAATGCCGCTAATGTTGATAAGGCGCTAAATGTATTTAATCCTGTTCGTTGGAGCAATCCGTTTGTGCTAATTAAGGCCTCTAACTCGGATCCGGAAACCGTATCATCTGAAGTGATGACATATCCAGAATCATTCGTCCACATGGATATATTTCCGGATTTATTTGTGAGAGTGTTGGTGCTTGCGACTGTGAGGTATCCCTGCGTTGAGTGATCCCCCCAACCATAAGCCGTGCTCCAATTAGTTGAACTGTCGCTTGTATCACAAACAAACCCCGTACCTGTAACATAAGTACACAAAGCGCCGCTTGTAAGAGTTCCGGCGTTAACACTAAAGACAGTGCCGGCGGATAAGCCTAATAATAAGCCGGACGCGGTATAGGTGGTGTCTGTATCCATTGTATGCGCCCCGTCAGCAAGGGATGTTCCCAATAAAGCATTAAGTCCGGCAAGATCAACAATGGAACTCAAAACCCCGGTGCTGGTTGTTACCTGAAGCAATCCGGTTGATAATAATGATAACGCTTGCTCGGCTGTGAGGGTTGCATCGGGTGTTTGTGTGATATATGTGGCGGTTTCAGGCGCGCCGCTTCCCGGAGGAGTCGCGCCGATCTCCTGTAATACAGCCTCAACCGTTGTTCCAGTAAAATAGGCGCCTGCATCGTCAACCCTGACGCGCTTCGCTTTTGTATCGGCAAAGGCGTTATTGATAGATAAAAATAAAACAAAAATCGTTAAAATAAATTTTTTCATTGTTTGATATAATCGTGCCGTAAATTTTCGTCGCTATCCGGGGCAACGGTCATTGTATATGTGGTTGAGCTTGTTTCCGTATAATCTACCCCACGAATAAGTTTGGCTTGATCTCGATATACTTTTAATGTTCCTGTTCGATATGCTGATAATGTTGTAAAAACTGTCTGTGCGCCGTCTGGTGCCGGGGTGGGTGTTTCTTGATCAATAATGTCGCTTAAAAGAAGCTGTCCTGCATTTACACTTGGGAATGATACAGAAATAGGTTGACCTTCTTCTATAGTAACGGATATATTCGTGCTACCAACGGTTACTGAAATTGGAGTCGACCCCATGTTAAGATGTCCTCCTAGTAACATCTTTAGCTATTATCATAATTCCACGCATAATAGTTTTAATCTTGCCAGAAGAATCTTTATATTGAAAATCATACCAATATTCGACTGCATTAAGATCTTTTGTATCAATATCTTCAATAGAAATAGTAGTTAATCCAAGTGCAGCATTGGTATGAGAAGTTTGATCTTTTGTAAGTACTGCTGCTGAATCGTCTGCAGCATCATCTATCGCAGACTTGATTGTAAAAAATATCGTCCATCCAGTAATGTCAATAGCAACATTAGCACCATCTTTAAAATTAAAAGGGAAGTCCCAATCATCTCCACGCTCTATTTCCTGATCAATTCTAGGCATCACTACCCCTCATTATTAGGTTTAATGACTTTCAACTCCCCAGCTTTCAAAAATCTCTCAATGTCTGCGAAAGAAAGATTTCCTGTACAAACGCCATCCTTAACAACAATATATCCACAAATACGGTCTTTTCCGTCAACGTACTTGTCGCAACAAAGAGCAAAATTTACTTTTTCAGCCTTCTTAACCTCTGCAATACTTTTTTTCTTTTGAGTTTCACCCATAAAACACCTCACAAACTTATAAAATTTCTCAAGAGACCGGTTAAAGCCTCTTGGGAAATTGATTTATTAATATTTTAGAACTATCGAACTTTAATCAAATGAGCGAAATAAGGTTCGATAATTTTTTCATCCGTATTTTGACGCACACGGAAAATATCTCCCCGAACAGGGTCTTCGCGATATTCTTCAACTGTAACATTATCAGGGCTGTCTGATTCCCATAAAATAGTACGTCCAACGCTTGGAGTCTTAAAACTCTGCCCATCTTCAGCGACAACAGCAAGCATTGCGTATAAGTTCGACCATATACCACCACCAGAAAAGGCCTTTCCTTTTTTAGCCGTATTCCTTATACCATCGCCAACAAAAACATGTCTTACACCAAAAAGATCAGCTAAGGCATTCCTGATTTCTGCTTCCGTTAGCCTTGCCGTGTACTTAATAGCATTTTTAATTTCCGTATTATCTAAAATTGAATCTAAATTTTCGCCATTAAAAACAATAGCGTTCGGGTTAATGCCTGAGTTGTTCTTTACCTTCCGACGAGCATCACGCACATTTTTAATAATAGTAGCAGTAGTATTTGTCCATGCAGTGCCAGCGATTGTATATAGGTCTCCCCCTGCCCATGTTGCTGTATTAAAAACATCAGCTGCTATTCTTTTTTCCTGCATCCTTTTTACCGCGTTCAGAACACTTTTAGCTGTCTCTAACTCTGCTTCAAAATCGGTCGCATAGAGGGCCCTCTCATCATCACCAAGTGATTCTTCAAGTCCATGTTCTTCACAACTATAATTTTTTTCCTTTATTTCGAAAGAAATCCGATTATAGTTTCCTTTAGGGCCTCTTTTTGTATCGTGATCAAGAGTAGCTGATTCCCGTGTAACCGCCTTAAATGTTGCTGCTTTTAAAGGAACGCCTCTAACGGATAAAATTTTAGTTCCAATAAAGTCACTGTCCTTTTGATCGTATTCCTGCAATGCTTCGCCTAAATCCAGTCGAGGCGTTGTTGTTGTCCCTGATACTCTAACCATTTTTATTCCTCCGATTTTATAAATTAATCAATATTTTATTTTTACTTGTTAAATACCGATTACACCACCCGAATTGCCATCACGAAAATATCAAAAGCGGCAACCGCACTGGCATTAACTTTAATAGGATCACCAACGACAATCTCATCTTGCTCGGCAATAATGGTTCCACCTTGGACACGGGCATCATCAACAATGCCTTTGGCTATAACGGCAGATGCATCTGTCGCATTATTTTTAATTTTTACGTTTGCGGCAGTCGCGTCTCTTGCGATAATCCACCAATCAATGATTTTGAATTTAAACTTAGCCGTTGCGATCACGACATCGGCAGTGTTCGCATCCGTTACAACATCAGAAAACACAACCGGGAGACTTCCATCACCAACAGCATCACCAACCCCATCATTTAAATAGCACTCGATAATACATCCATCCGCCGTAGAATTATCAAGAGACTTCCCTAGAACCTCCCCAACCTGTGTTGCGGAGATTTTTCCATCAGCCGCACCATAGAAATCAACCCCGGCTGCAATAACACCAAGCGCTTCTATTTCCTGACTTCCAGGCGACTTTTTATCTCGAACAGTGACATGAGCGTCTAACGCGGCTACATTCTCAGTAACACCGATCCAATCCTCACCTGCATCTGCGTACATAACCGTATCGTATGCGCTTAATTTTACTCGTCTGTTTGGCACAACCGCTTCGCCGGCTTTATAAGTTTTTTTACCTTCTGTATACATTTTTAATCCCTCCGATTTACATATTCAAATTTACAATAAATTTAATTTCTTTTTTTAGCCGTAGCTTTCAAAGCATCAGTAATACTGCCACCTTTCTCAGCCTGATACTTCTTAGCCCTATCTAAATGACTTAGTTCTCCTTCAGACACATCTTCGCTATTCGGCCCGGGAGTTTGTGCAGCACCTTCCTGTATCGTTGCAAGTCGAGCCGCCTGAACCTTCACTTTTGCCTCGGCAAAACTTTCTCCATTTTTAACAGATTCCAAAGCGATCGAATGATAAGGCTGAAACTCTTCCACTCCCAACAACTCAACAATCCCTGACGAGCGTTCACGCTCATTTCTTAATGCTTCATTAACTGCCTTTTCCTGACCGGTCTTTTGAGCAGCTAAAGCATCTGCCTTAATTTGCTCACATAAATCCGGTCTTAATGCCTTCAATTGCTCTAAACTTAATGACGTTAAATCCATATCCTCTTCTCCTTGTTTATTTAAATTTAATTTTGATTTTTGTTCTGTGTTTATCTGGTATCGTGTAAGAAAATTAATAGTTTTCTCAACCGCGTCTGGGCTGGATAAAAATTTATCAAAAAAATCTGTCATCAATGCTGACGGAATCACAGAGTCACTGAAAAATTGTGTCGCAAACATTCCATTGGTAGCCGCCGGATCATCAACAACATCAGAAGACAAAATTTTCTTAACCCTTAATAACGGAGGCAAATCATCCCCTTTTTTATCTTTTTGAGGTGTACCATCCTCATTTAATCGTCTTGCAAGCTCAAATTCCCCTAAAACAACCGACGTTCCGAACATATTCGGATCCTTCTCTGCCAAATCCATGACATACGTGGCCAAATCACCGTTGGGAGTGTTATGTGCTGTTGGGGATAAATACAAATCGGCACGGACAACATTGCCGTCTTTCCGGAAATTTTTAGCCCGTCCTAAAAGCGTCCCTAAGGCCTCCGAACTCATGCCAGGATGTCCGAATCTGGATTTAAGGCCTCCTGAAGGCTTGTTTCCAGAAAAAACAACCTCATCAAGAGTCTGATCGTCAATTTCCCACCCCCGGTAATCCTTCACAAAACCCTTTTCCATAACCGAATAGCCGTAAATAATTTCCTTCGCACGGTCGATGCTGTTTTTTCCTTTTTCCAAGCCACACGTGATATTTGACCTTAAATAATTATGCTTTCCCATTATTTTCAACCCCTATAATGATTGTTAGTGGTGTCATAATCGCCATGTTTTGCATACCAAAGCAAACACTCACTTTTATATTTTTATCCTGCGATTTCCATCTCTTCTTTTGTACCTTTGATCTCGCCATTTTCATCAACCTCATCATCAACAGCTTTTTCCAGATTATTTTTATTAACATCAAATTTAATCCCATACTTTTCTTCCAATTTTTTAACAGCCTTTTTCTCCCTCGCTATCTGATCAAGCACATCTTCCCAATCCTGTCCACGCGCGCCTGTAATATCGGCTAATGTGACAATATTGGATTTCTTGCCCTCAACCGCGGCCTTGACCTCTTTTAATGGATCAATCCACTCCCAACCATCCCCAATCCATTTAGCGGTACAATATAAATCCTTATTTTCATAAAACCTTGGCGCATGAAGCTCACCTCTCAAAACCGACTCTTCGATCACCATTTCATATAACGGCTGACACAATTTTTTCCCTAACCATTGCTGACGGTAACGGAAATACCGATACGCTTGCTGTAACGCGGCGCGTGTATTGGAATAATTACTTTTCGAGAAATCTTTGGTTACCAGCTCATAAGGCAAATTAAGCGCGGACGCAATCATAATCAGCATGGTTCGTGTAAAACTATCAAAAGATTGGTCATTCATTCCCGGATTAGCGGTTTGAATCTCCTCACCCAGCCCTAATTTCTGAACCATTCCGGGATATATCTCATCAACCAGGTCTCCGTTATCATCAACTTCCCCCCAACCCAAACTACTGTTTCCTTCAGGGGATGTATTTTTAATAAACACTGAAAAACATGCCGCAACGCGTTTGCTAATCAATGTAGCGTCAATGTATTGATCGAATTGTTGAAACGTCTCCATAACAGGAGCGAAAAACGGAACGCCGCGACTCTGGCCAGGCCTTTGAACCGGATACAAATGGATAACATTCTTTCTCCCACTTTTTTGATTACGAGCCTTATATGTTTTCCAGCTCGCGGAACTCCGGCCATAAATTCCATCACCGGGATGATTTTCCCTGATGTAATACTCAACCGGCTCGCCATATTTACCGATTTTTATCCCGCTTCTGATCGATTTATCCCCGCGCGAACAGTTCGGATTTGATATACGATCAGCCTCTATCATTTGTAATGACAAAAAATAGGGTTTATATTTGCGTTCGACCATTAAAGGCAGAACAAAAGCTTCGCCGCTCTCTAAAATTTGACGATCGACAATCGATTGAATTTCGTAAAAATCATTAATCTCACTAATATCCGCTGTCTTTGACCATCGGTGAAAAACAGCCTCAGCTTTAGTTTGAAATTCTTCAGCTTTCTCAGGAGAAATCCCGATGATTTCGTGTTTAATCCGGCTTTGCGGCCGAATACCGGTTCCGATCGTATTATTCGTAACTGTTTGTGTGATACCTGCCGCATACGGATTGTTTCTATTCAAATCCCGGCTTCGTTCTCTCAATTTTGCCAATGCCGGCAAATTATCTTTATCAGCCGACCCTTTAGAAGTTATCCAATCATTCGTGACCCGCGTGTTTCGCGCGCCGCGATAAGCAGACATTTGTTTGCGCGCGTCTCTAAACGCCTCCCGCCGACAAGCCTTTTCGGGAGAAAAGACACCGACAACACTATCAATTCCTCTGGAAATTTTTTCCCCAACGCTCATTTTTCCTTTATTTTGATTCATGAAACCCTTCCAAATTTAACAAACGCCCTCGGATTTCCAGCCGCCACAGCTATTTCACGCGTTAATTGATCTCGATATTTAAAAAGATCAGGTAGGGGTGTTTTGCTAACACTTCGACCATTAATCGTATATTCCTGTACAGCCCCGCCGGAAATGATCGCGTCAATCGCTGTATTCAATGCGTCAAGTGCCGCCTGTTTATCCTGTGCCATATATAAAATCCATTTTTAAACCAAACAAAAAAGACCACCCCCAGAGCCTAGCTAGGAGTGGCCTTTAAAAAAACAGTTTGGAAAGATGTGGGCCGCGTAACCCAATCTTTTCATCAAAATTTTTTATTTATTTCTTATCGCATCTTCAGCAAATCCCAATTTTCATGATAAAATATAAAACCCCATCAACGCCTATATAATCGCACGGATTATTTTCAACGTCAATGGGGTTAATACTACAGATTGGTAAGGATAACTAATTTTTCTACACTTACATTAAATATTATTCATCTAATAAATTTTGTATTCCACCTTTTACAGATTTCTCAAAAAAAGAGGGATTTGGGATTTCATCCGCATGAGATTTTTGAAAATCCGATTCTGTTTTTAATAAATCATTTATATGTTTTTTAAAGCAAAAAAGAAAATATTTTCTATTTATATATTTTTTAACAGCTGGAAAAAAACAATGACTTGAAAATGCTATTACGTTATCTTGAGTATGTTTAATTTTACCTAAATAATCCCAATAAGCATTTAAGATATCTTCTTTTTTTTCTTTAGGATAGCTATTAAATAAATTCTCTCTTTTTAAATTGTTTTTTACCAGTTCATTTAGATTTCTTGTAGCATTATTAGTTTTATTTAAAAATACAACCGTTTCAAATATTTGCAATAACGACATGTCATCCAATCCGATCATTACCTTATATTCTTCTGGTAAATTATCACATTTATCCTCTGAATCAGTGAGAATATCAAATTCATCTGATAAAAACATTTGATTCAACAACTCTTTATCTCCTTTAAGTATCTTTAACGTTGCTTTTATATGTGGTTCAATAGTATTTGTTTTTACTAATAAACGTGATTGTAGCAAATGAAAGCAAACTCTCGTCATATAGGTAACTGCATATAGCTTCTTTTTTCTATTATCTATAAACTTATAAATAAATTGTGAAAAAAGTATTGTAAAGGATGCCCCAACAGTCGCTAAAAAAGGGTTTAGAAAATTAGAATCTAATAATATTTTTTTCATATAATAATATTATTTTATAATTTAAATATTCTCCGGAAATTCTTCCTCCACCGATTTAAAATTTAAACCGCAATCCAAACACTTGTGATACCGAATGGGGAGATTTGAACTGTAGCATTGTGTTCTTCGTGACCGACAAATTTCATTCGGACACCTTAAAATATATATTATAACGTTTTTTGCTGTATTGTCATGAATATTTACGTCCCTGACTGGCTTATTGGGTTTTCGTCGCGCTTTGTTGCCCAACCAGCCTGATTTTTTATCAATCCACTCTGTCATCGGCTATTGTCTCAACCAACCTTTTGTTTTTTCGCGGTTGAGATATCCTGACGGCTTTCGAATGGTGCGACGCGGACGGTAAACATTAGGCTGATTCTCACGACGCATATTAAAAACACCTAATATATCTGCGGCCGCACCCGCATAATTCTCACAATCTAAATAATGGTTTGCTCCTTTTTTAACCCATAACCACTGCCCTTTATCCTTTCGCTGACGATCCCTGACAAATATTTTATGTTCACCGCATAATTGTTTTATATAATTTGGATTAGGGTTCCCATGTAAAAACCATTTCTGTTGTCCTTCCTCTCCTGAGTGCATTAATCGATGCAATCTATCTTTAAAAAGATTAACATCTAACCTCCACAGCTTAAGCCCCCCTGGAATAAACTTTCCTGAAGGATATTTGTCTATTTGAGTTGTTTTATACGGAATGCCTGAAACTTTATCATCACCTTTAACGGGCTTTGAAATATCGTTAAATTCACGACAAATACGATAAACGGCCTCCGTATCATATCCAGAGTCAATACATGTAAGTCTGACAAAAAATTGCGTTCCATCGGCTTTGGCATAGCGTTTTTTAAAAAACATATCGATCACCTGCGCCCAGCTCTCTAAACGCTCCTCACGAATCAACCACGACTCCTCATCATATCCCCATCCACGAATAACCCCATAGAAGTGTCCCTTCTGAACATCAACCCCGCCCGTAAGCACTTTAACAGCCTCAGGCACAAGACCTTTCGGATAATCAACACTTAATGTCTTTATAAAATCAACTTCATTTTCTCGTTCTTTCTCCTCAAAAATCTCCGCAAGCCAGGAATTGACGAAATTCATCATCTTGGTTGGATCACCCTTTGAGTCAAAAAACTCTGCCAAAACATCCGAAAACGTCAACCATGGAGAATAAATTGCATTAATCCAAAATCCACGCTTACGCTTTTTTGGAGCCTCATCAATCCATACGCCTTCAAACAAAATTTTTCCTTCTGTATTAATTTCACACCCAGCCGGAACCCACTTGCCTTTTAATAACATTTTATATTTCATGTTATCCGTGATTACGCATTCACATTTTTTACACTCATAATGCGCCAGATACTCCGCCTTAATCATTTCCGGATCCCGCTCATCTTTCCGGTTTTCAGGTAACCGAATCTGACCTAAAATAAATGTCTGATATTCTCCGCAATGCGGACATGGCACGTAATATTGACATCTATCAGTTCTTTGATAATCTCTGTAAATATATCCTTCTTTTGTCGTCGGAGTTGAACATTTAACTATTTTCCTGTTCCAAAAAGTTTTGGTGCGCTCAATTCCCAACTTGATAGGATCAGCCTCACGCCCTGAAAATGGTGGATACTTATCCGTTTCATCAAAAAATAAATTTTTAACAGGGCGGGATGCAAGGGATGCGGGACTGTTTGACCACGCGGTATATAAACGCATGCGATCAAAGAGTATTCCATCTCTGGTCATATCGTCTTCCAGCGAAGTCAAATGGCTTGAAACCTCTTTAGAGCTATTAATCATCGGATGAATGCGATCTTTGTTAAAAGACTTAACCAGCTTTTCCGTTGTCCCAACCCACATCGTAGGCCCGGGTTCCTCGCAAATCGAATACCCAAGACAGTTAAGCATGATCGCCGTCTTACCGACTTGCGTTGAGGCCATGATTGTAATGTCCAGAACATACGGATCACTGTAGGCATCCATAATCCCGCGCTGATAAGGCGCCCGATCTGTCCGCCAACGCCCTGGCTCCGCGGATGTCATTTCATCCAGAACAATATGTTTATCCGCAAACTCTGAAACAGTAATTTTTTTCGGAAGGTTCCACGATCGACGTGTTTTTTCTAAAAGAGTATTAGGAAGGTTCCAAAACGGGAGAGTGTTTCTAAGCAAATCTTTGGCTGTAATCATATAAACCGCCCCTCAGAAAAACCGCGAATAATTTCCTTAATTCTATCCGTTATAATGTCATCAATCTCATGAACGTCTAACCCTATAAGCTGAGGAGATATTTGTTTCGGCAAAGATAAAAACTGCCGCTTTGCTGTAGCGATCAGTTCCGATAAAGCCTCCTCCGCAACAATACGCTCAATAATCTTCCCCTCTTTTTCTTCAACCTGTATTTCCTTAAGCCGAGCCTCTGCCGTCAGTTTCTTAAGCTCCTGAACATTCATATCCCCGCCCTTACTTTTTTTTCCAGAAGGCTTCCTCTCAGATTCTTTCACAAACTGCCAGGCTTTAATATCAGCTAGATCATAACGCCCATCTTCCATAACAGGCATATCATCCTCTATCCAATACCCAATCGTCCGCACAGACTTGCCCATAGCCTTGGCAACGTCTTTTTTTGTTTCTAATACATAGGGATGATTCTCCTCTCCCTCAAGTTTTTTCAATTCTTTAATTTCTGCCTTCGTTAAGACTTTTCCTTTTTGTACTTTAGCCATAAGGTGATAATGCCGCTTTTGATTTGCTATATCTGCAATTTTAAGTTTTTGTTTATTTTCTAATTTTTCCATATACACAGATACCAAGCATTGACATATTACTTATGCACAATAAAATACTTCCATAATTGACTGGGTCGCATAAAGCGCGCATGCTGATACCATGTGTGTCGGGTTACGGTTTGAGCTCCAACTCAACCGCTAACCCCGGCCTGTTTTATTTAATTTATCCTCTAAAAACAAAATTCTATCTTTTAATTTTTTGACCCTGCTTGGCTCACTATTACACAATGTTTCTGGCCAACCCAAAGCCCTTTTAACAAAATTCCCACCTCTTGCTGCCATATCGCAATCTACAACTGTTTTCCCATACGTCGTAACGTGCGTTTTACGATATTGATTATCCCAACAAACAATAATTACTTGATTTTTATCATATTTTTTTGAAATTTCTTTTGCCGCAGATATTGAAACATTACTATATTTTTTCATAAACTTATACCCTCCTTGCTTTTTCTCCCGTAAAGTCTTCCCAACGCTTAACAGCAACATCAACAAACGTCGACTCCATTTCCATTGCATAAACGTGTCTATTTGTAATTTCGCCCGCTATGATCTGTGAACCTGATCCGCTAAACGGCTCATAACAGATACCTCCCGGATTCGTATGTACGCGCATAGGAATTGCGAAACACTCAACCGGCTTGACCGTTGGATGCATCCCGCCTTTAGGACGCTTACTCCCCTCATAATCCAGTTCCCATACATCCGTATGATATTCCGGTGTCGCAGGATCCCCTGACCGTAAAAAATCCAAACTCCATACGGTCCCAATTTTCTTCCGGCTAGGTCTAAAAAATGGTTTATTTCCCTTAATCCAACCAAATACGCAAGGCTCATGCCTCCATGGATAAATCGAGAACGTAAGGTTTATACACGGCTTAACCCAAATAAGTTGCTGATGCGTAAGAAGATTGAGAGATTTAAAAACTTTATCCACATCAACATATCGGCTGGATGCATACCAAAAATAAATAGCAGAATTGCTCTCACAATACTGCAAACCTAAACTCATAAAATCATACCAAAATTGAAACGCGTCTTTAATCTCAAACTCGCGGAAAGTCTCAGACCAATCCTTCCCCCCGTTCGGTCTGTCCGCTCCTGTATAATCAATACAATACGGTGGATCCGTTGCCAATAAGCTTGCCTTGCACCCATCCATAAGCCGATCAACATCCTCCGGATTCGTACTATCCCCACAAAGCAACCGATGATTCCCAAGAATCCACAGATCCCCTTTCTTTGTTTTAGTTTCCTTCGGCCCTTCCGGAATATCATCCGGCATAGTTTTACCAATCTTATCTTGCTCAAGCTGCTCACACGACTCCCGAAGCTCAGACAACCGAAGATCGAGATAATCCTCCGGAATACTCTGCCTCAACTCTTCCAAAACAGGAATCAACGCCTCAGTAAAATATCCGCAAATCTCCTGGCTATTCAGCGAAATGCTCATAACCCTCTGTTCTATGTCATTAAGATCAACTGCAACACAAAGAACGCTTTCAACTCCAGCATCCTTTAAAATCTTAAATCTTTGTTGCCCAGACACTATTTCCATCTTACGTTTATTAACAATAATCAAATCAACATACCCAAATTTTTTCAAACTCAAAAAAAGTCCCTTGTAAGCTTCCTCCGATATCCCACGCCAACCACTAGAAGGCAATTTCAAAGAGGCAATAGGTACCTCTAAAATTGCCGGTTTTTTCAAAATTTTTGAAAACACATTCACCACCTGTTTTTCGTATGTAAAACCTATTTTTTAATGATTTCCAAAGGTATCAATATTTAGGAACAGGCAACGCCCTAAAAAAAATCCCTGATCACAAACTAACCTCGCTCACCCGACCTCCGTAACCACACCCCCCTGGGAAGGACCCGCGAACAAATAAAATATATTTTCTCGTCGAGGAAATCATTTTAGTTTAATTCCTGCTGTAATACCATACCAAATCTATCATTCAAATATTTTATAACCCTACGCTTTGAATCCATATCTTTAGGCATGGACTTAATACATAATGCAATAGCATCTAATTCATCATCACCACAGCTCTCTGTATCTACATGTTTAGTAACTGCTCCCATTAATCAATCCTCTCCAAATTTATTATATTCTGCTATCTTCATTCCCATCATGTGTATTCCATAAGAATATCCAGCGGCCCAAACGCTTCCGAGCAATACAACTGCAATTATAAATGAGATCACAAAATCTTTTTCTTCCATCACTCTTCCCAATAACTCATTTCACTTAAAGCGCATTCCTCTGGTGAATCTTCATAATCATATTCACCCATTCCCGCTTGCAGACATTCTTCTGCAAATTTCTCATCAACTCCGTTATCAATTAGGCTTTGCTTATATCTTCTGTGCCACTCTTCTTTATCCATTAAGACCCTTCCAATCTTTTCCATTCCAAATCTTATTGAACTTTTCCTTCATTACAAAAGCTAACCATAATTGTTCCATTGAGTGAAAAGGTAATACAGGCTTGTTATTAAGGTTCCTATTGTCTTCTGCGAAACTATAAATACCATACACAAGTGTAAAAATGTCTGAACCGATCACCATTCTATGGTCAATTAACATCTCCTGTAATCTATCTTGCTCATAAATTCTAACCCCTCCTAGATAAAGTCCAGTCCTATCTTTAGCTAAATTGATAAAATTATCAGGCAGCTCTTTGCACATTTTCACATATTCTTTACTTGTATCCATGTTCCATTATCCTTTCCCCAATCCACTGGACAGCCTGAACGACTTGGCCGTTTCCGAGCAGTTTAAGTCTGTCCACCCGGTTGGTAATCCCATTAGCCCCTCGACCCACTGAGGGTTCAGTTTTCCAGAAGTCTTGGATGGTGAAGCTATTGCATCCCTCAGCTTTACCCCGAACCGCTGCCCTTTTTTGTTTATCCTGTACCAGCCCGTTTGATTTTTTTTCGCATCCCTGCATTCTCCTCCTTCTACATCCGACGCTCTGGGTGTCGGCCATAAATGTATCGCTCTTCCCAAAAGCCCGTTCACCTGAACATTCTGACAGCTCTTCGCCGTTCCGTCCTTGTGATCTCTTTGTGTTGGAGTAGGCCACAATCCACACCCTTTCTCTTTTGTGCGGGGCGCCGACTGCGTGAGCTGGAAATACAACCGTCCCTGTGGCGTAGCCTTCGGTTTCCAGATCATGTAATACATCGTCGAGCCCAATTCTGATGAGACCAGGCACATTTTCAGCAAGGACATAAGCGGGTTTAACTTGTTTAATAATTCGCAACATTTCCGGCCAGAGGTGACGGTCATCTTTTTGGCCTCTTTGCTTCCCGGCAATACTGAAAGGCTGGCATGGGAATCCGCCGGAAATAAGGTCAATTGATCCGCATTTTTCAACGATTTGCTTTCCATCAACATTTTTAATATCTCTCCATTTCGGTACGTCCGGCCAACGTAAATTTAAAATCTTCTGACAATATTCATCAATTTCAACCTGACCGACTATTTTCATTCCGGAAAGTTCGAGGCCGTAATCGCCAAGACCACCACCGGAAAACAAACTTACTACTTTCAATGTCTAACCCTAATTAATTCAACCCTTGCACTTTTCGGATAACCTTTTTTTGCTTTTTTATAAGCTCTTTACTCTCCAGCATCTGAGTTAGTTTCTTCAACATTTTCAATATACATAGATAGGGATACCAAAATTTTAAATGTATATATTAATCTTTTAGCTTTCATTTCTCACCATTTACTTTAAGTAAAAATTCACACGCTTGTTGATAAAAACCTAAATCATCATTTTTTTCATATTCAAAGTCAAAATATTCAAAATCGGCTTGTATTCTTAAATCTCCGTCTCTTTCTAAGTGATCAATTATTTGAGCTTTACTTTTTATTTTATTCCTAAATTCTAAGTCCATCTTCCCTCCTTGCAGTTTAATTCGATTACACAAATCTCTCACACATTCCAAATATTCGATTTGTATTATTCATTTGCTCTGAGTATTTCCCGGTTTTGGCTTTTCGTTCAATGGACTTCAGTGCGGTTGACTGTGGTGTCGTTAAATATTTTCTATCTTCAACAAGCCTTTTTCCCACCTATTAGACTCATGAGCTAAATTTTTAATACCTGTTAGCAGTCGATCTGCTTCTACTGGATTCATCATGATTAACCCTCTCAATTTGTTTCATCACTGCCGGTATCCAAATATCATCCGGTTTATGAGTTATACAATTTAAATGCTTTTTTTCTCTAATTTCCAAGGCGCGACATTCATATTCAAAAACAACCTCTTCTAAATCAAAAATGTAATATGTAGGAATTGAACCCAACTGTTTAATCGTCAAAACTTTGTCTAAATGTCTATATTTTTCAAAAGGCTTAAAAGCTGTCCCACCTATAATCATTCCCAGATATGTTTTTTCGCTAAATGATTCATCTCCCAAAGCTATTACAAAAAATGTTCCCGCTTTGTAATACGATGGCTTGATTATCACTCGTTGAAGGTCGAACACTAACTTAGATACAGTTATGGGATATTTTAAGGGTTTTGGCATTTTTATATCCTCATGAATTTTTATTTAAACAACTTGATGAAAAGCATAATTTCCACTCTGACTTTTCCGGTAAACAGATTGCAATGCGTCGGACTGTTTTTGAGATAAATACATACCATCTTCAATCAATCTTCTTGCTTCACGTAAAAAACTTATTTCCCAACGGTTTGATTTGTGTGAGGATTTTTCAATTTCTGCTAATAAAATTTTTGCATCAACAGGGTTCATACGGCAGCTCCATTCATAATTTTAAAAATTGAATTGTTTATAGATTTTTTATTTTCTACCCCGAAAACTTTATAAGTGCCTTTTTCCCGGGTTAAATAAGACTCATAAACACGGAAAAAATGCGCGCGCTCAATGGCAATATTGCTACTCATACAAATATCCTTCCACCCTATGCAAAAAACAGCTTTTTCAATTAATTCGGAGCTAAAGACCGGC
>VAPK010545941.1_pt1 | contig 16045 bp, 12 predicted proteins | sample 3395031 | NCBI WGS metagenome assembly VAPK01 (sample SAMN08290443, study PRJNA428436) | hydrothermal vent metagenome | isolation source: Deep-sea hydrothermal vent chimney 1 | place: Pacific Ocean: Juan De Fuca Ridge
CTGCCGGAAGCTGGAAAAAGATCCGGCTGATTTTATCAACATGGACGGCAAGCATGTGGTCGTACTCGGCGGCGGTGATACCGCCATGGACTGCAACCGTACCTCGATTCGTCAAGGTGCCTTTTCAGTAAGCTGCGCCTACCGGCGTGATGAAGCCAACATGCCCGGCTCCAAGCGCGAGGTCGCCAATGCCCGCGAAGAAGGCGTACAGTTCCTCTGGAACCGCCAGCCGGTTGAAATCGTCGGTAACGAACGCGTTGAAGGTGTCAAAGTCGTTACCACCCAATTGGGTGAGCCTGACGAACGCGGTCGCCGTCGCCCAGAACCGATTCCCGGCTCAGAAGAAATCATCATGGCCGATGCGGTGATTATCGCCTTTGGTTTTCGACCCAGCCCACCAGACTGGCTAAGCACATTCAAAATTGAAACAGACGAACGCGGTCGAGTCATCGCACCACTGACGCAGACCTATAAATACCAGACCAGCAACCCCAAAATCTTTGCCGGTGGCGACATGGTACGCGGCTCGGATCTAGTGGTCACTGCAGTTTACGAAGGTCGCCAGGCGGCCGAAGGCATACTCGACTATCTCGAGGTTTGATAATTTAACCCAGAGGACGCGGAGGCGCAGAGGAAAATCGTTTAGTGTTAGATCGCATTGGTGAACATCACATTCACCAATCTACAGGTTAGACACTGACCGCAAAGAACAACTTTGCACCGCGAGAATCACGCTTCGCGAGCTTCATTCGGTACTTCCTACGCTTTGCTTCGGTCGCGCCTCTATGTTTACATGCATTTAGATATGAAAGAAAAAATATGACAAAATTGAAAAACGATCGTTTCCTGCGGGCTTTGTTAAAACAGCCCGTCGATGTTACCCCGGTGTGGATGATGCGCCAGGCGGGTCGCTATTTGCCTGAATACCGCGCGACGCGGCAGAAGGCCGGTGACTTCATGGCGCTGTGCAAAAATCCTACGTACGCTACTGAAGTGACTATCCAGCCATTGGATCGTTTCGAACTGGATGCGGCGATTCTGTTCTCAGACATTCTCACTATTCCCGATGCCATGGGACTGGGGCTATATTTTTCTGAAGGCGAAGGCCCGCGTTTCAAAAACCCGGTGCAGGACAAAGCCGCCATCGACAAACTATGCGTACCCGATATGGCTGCGGAACTGGGTTATGTGATGGATGCGGTGAGCATGATTCGCAAAGAGCTGGATGGTCGTGTACCGCTGATCGGTTTTACCGGCAGCCCCTGGACCCTGGCCACCTACATGGTCGAAGGCAGCAGCAGCAAAGAGTATGCGAAAGTCAAAGGCATGCTCTACGATCAGCCGATGCTGATGCACAAACTACTGGACGTGCTCGCACGCACCATTATTGAGTACCTCAATGCGCAAATTGAATCCGGCGCGCAAGCATTGATGATTTTCGACACCTGGGGCGGTGTTCTCACTACGCGCGATTATCAGGAATTTTCTCTACGCTATATGCAGCAGATCATCGACGGCGTAAAACGCGAGCATAATGGCCAGCGCATCCCGCTGGTGATCTTCAGCAAGGGCGGCAGTCAGTGGCTAGAAGCCCAGGCCGAGGTTGGCGTCGATGCTCTGGGTTTGGACTGGACTATCGATATTGGCACTGCTCGCGCTCGCGTGGGTGACAAGGTCGCCCTGCAGGGCAATATGGATCCCTGTGTGCTCTATGCCTCCCCCGCACGTATTCGTCAGGAAGTAGCCACCATTCTCGAAAGCTACGGCAGCGGCAGTGGCCATGTCTTCAATCTCGGCCACGGCATTCACCAGCATGTGGATCCAGAACGTGCCAAAGTCTTTATTGACGCCGTGCACGAGCTAAGCACGCCTTACCATAAATAATTCTGATGCAGATAACTGGCCACCTGCGTAAAATGATGACCGCGCTGGGCGCTCCCGTACAGTACCATTTGCCCCTCGATGATCAACAGGTCGATATGAATGCGCTTATCGGCCGACATATCCAGCTGGCTTATCTTGGCGAGATTCACTGCACGGCCTGCGGTCGGAAAACAAATAAAAGTTTCAACCAGGGTTACTGTTACCCCTGTTTCAAGCGCCTCGCTCAGTGCGACAGCTGCATTATTAAACCTGAACTCTGTCACTATACCGAAGGCACCTGCCGCGAGCCTGAATGGGGCGAGCAACACTGTCTGCAGGATCATGTGGTTTATCTCGCCAATTCCTCCGCCATCAAGGTCGGTATTACCCGCAGCTCCCAGATCCCCACACGCTGGATCGATCAGGGCGCCAGCTCCGCTATACCGGTGTTCAGGGTAAAAAATCGTCTACTCTCTGGCTACATCGAAGTCATCATGAAACAACATATTTCTGATCGCACCGACTGGCGCAAAATGCTCAAGGGTAAGCCTGACGAAGCCAATCTCTGCAACAAACGCGATGAATTATTCGACATCTGTAAAACAGAAATTGAACAAGTAATCGCTGAATCTGGCACTGATGCTGTGACCCAGTTGGAGTCAGAAACACCAGTTAATATTGAATTTCCTGTAAGCAGCTATCCCAGCAAGGTCAGCTCGTTTAATTTTGATAAAACCCCTGAGATCAGCGGCGTACTCAATGGCATCAAAGGCCAATATCTGATTCTCGATAGCGGCGTGCTGAACATACGCAAATTCGGCGGCTACCGGGTACAGATACAAACGGATGGATAAAAATTTCAACGCTAAGGCGCTAAAAGAATCATTCTTACTCTAAATTTTTGTGAAGGTAACATTATGGAAAAAACCCTTGAAATTCGTGATGGTTGCAGCACGCCCAGCCAGTTGCTGCGCAGCCTGGCTTTTGCCCGTTTCCTGAAAATATACAAATCCCAGTTTATCGAAGATCTGCAACACCGAGCCGATCTGCAGAAACACGAGGCAAAACAAAAGATCGACTATATTGAATCCGTCAAAGTTCGCGATTTAATCAACATTCTCGAAACCCAGCGCTTCAACAACGCAAGTGAAAAGGAACGTGCGCGTGAACTGATAAAATTTATGGATGGTGCCTTTCATCATTATCGCGGCAGTGGTTACTCGCGCCTGGTACGACTTCAAAACGACGTCGTTTCCACCGGCCTGGAAACACCTGACACGGTCAAAGATAAGGTAACTGACAAGGCCGGTACGCTATCCGATCTTATTCTCGAGACCCGCCGCCAACTGCTTAATAACGTTGGTCTGGAACAGGGCGTGCGCCGTAGCTCGGGCATGGATGCCTCACCTAATGTTACGGCTGGTGAAATTTCCGGACATTATTTTAACTACCCTGCCGACTATACTGAACTGGCGCATGTGCCACTAACCATCGCCGCTGACATTCAGACCGGGGTGGACTACTCCACTCCCTCTAACAAACGCGCTAAACCTTTTTATGAATTGGGTCATAATCCGTTAGATCTGGATCATTTTATCAGCAAGGACTGGGTCTCCGTACCCCTGCAGGTAGGCACCTCTTTGATCATTGCCTATATCCATAAATCACGCGGTTGTATCGAAATGGAGCCCGGCCTGCTCAACCTGTTCCCTTTTGCACGCATCAAGGACATCACTGGTGAACGTCGCGCTGATGGCCTGTTCTTCTTTGGCGATCCCCGTGCTAGCGAAAAGGATCTAGGGTATTACTACGACAAAAAGAACCGGGTGCTAATTGGTATGGTACCGAATATTGATGAGCTGAAATATTTCGGTTATGCGAAAAAACCGGTGCTCACTCTGCACAACGTACTAGCCATATTAGATGGCGATCTGCCTCTGCATTGCGGCTGCACCCGCTACGTAGTCCGTTTTGATGAGAACGATGAACCCTATATTGCCGAAATGCTGATCAAGGCTGACGACATGGGCAAGATCAGCCTGCGCAAGGGTGAAGACAAGCTCACCCGTCCCGTTTTCTACGGCACCGAAACCGGGGCCTTCGCCTGCCTTGACGGTTTCAGCGACCAGGCCAAAATGCAGATGGCCGGACGCGAAGTCGGCTATAACAAGGATACCGGCTCCAATGCCCGCCAAATCGTGCCCGTTACCGATGTTACCGAGCTATTCCGTGGCGATGCCCTGGATGTGCTGCTCTACATGAACAACTTCAAACTGATCGAACCAGGCGAATCCACCATTCAATCTAACATGCACATCGAAGACGCCCTGCAGCATTTCCGTCTCGGTGAACGTGTAGCGGCTGGTTCTACTCAGACCCACCGCGGCGCCAAAGAAAGCAGTTACTGGGCCAACCCCTTTCCCTTGCTAAAGGACAGCGATGGCACGATATTACATCCGCAACTATATGAAAAATTTTCCGAGAATGAGAAAGGCTTTATCGGCGACATGAACATCCTGATCTCACGCGGCGAACTTAAGGTTGGGGTCGCACACAGTCAGTTGATGGCCGGCGCTTATGAAGGCAACAATGATACAGACATCGAACGTTGCGGTTTCAGCAGCCGTGCGGATGTCGAACAGGAAGGCCCGGTACAACTGGCCAAAGATTTAATCGGCCTGATCAAAACCCAAGCGATAGAAAAGCGTAAACACCAGGCTGAAGATAGCAGCGAAGTCAGCGTCACCGTAGCCCTGGTTGGCGACAGCCGTACAGGCAAGTCGGAAACCGCCGAAAAAATGGAAGGCATATTGCGGTTGCAGTTAATCTAAAATTTGATGGGTTTCGCTTCGCTCTACCCATCCTACAGTAAAATAAAAAGGGGATAGGATGGTAGAGCGAAGCGAAACCCATCAACTATTTTTAAAAATAATACTGCAATTCCAGTTGTATGTAGTCGTCGTTGCGGAATGAGTAGCCCGGATCATAAACCGGCGTCTGGGAAAAACTCAGCGCATTGACGGACAGCTTCCAGTTATCACCTACTCGACGACTGGCTTCGAGGCTGAAATAATAACGATCATAAACAGCGTCACGGATAATACCAGCCAACAGCTCGCTGCTCTGTTCATCATTCAAACTCAGACGCGTACCAATGAAATAATCATTCTGGAACGGCGTCGGCGCGCGATCACCGCGTTCATCATACATATATTCGACTACCAGACCCACATCCACATTGCTTTCAAGCACACCGTAAAAGCTATACTCAAAGCCGCCTGTTGCAGCATAGTAAGCAGCCCCCTGACCACGACGATAATAACCTTCAAACTTCAGCAGCCAGGCATCGATAGTCGCCTGTATGTCGGTAGAATACTGGCTGATTAAATCATAATTCGGAATATAGACCGCTTCACCGCCGTTACTGCCTAGCGTGAAGCGTGGCTCGCGGCTGGTACCATTGAAATAATTCACTCCGATATCCCAATCACCCCAGCTGTTGGACCAGCGTGCAGCATAGTCGACATGATGCCGCCCCTGTGATGATTGATAAACTGTCTGCGAGGTATCCACCCAGGGGATACTGCGCGGGCGACCTTTGATACCGGGAAAGGTGCGTTCACGAAAGCCAGGCAATACGAACATACTCAGAGTACCCCAGTCCTTAATCAAAACCAGGTTAAGCATCGGCTGTCCCAACCGTTCATTGAGGTAAAAGTCTTCCACTAAATCGGTCTGGTTGACGATATCCACCAGATGCACGATTTCCGTCACCCCCCAAAACACTTTGCCAACACCTATGTGTAGTTCCCAATCATCGACTGCTTTCACCCACATCAGCTCACGAATATCCGCATGGCTGCGTTTATTGTCGCCCTGATCCAGGCGCACAAAGGGGGTGAAGGTGAAACTCTGCTGACCATTATCCCATTCAGAATAATATTCCGGCTCAAATGATAACGAGAGGTTGTTATCGCCCTGCTGGCGAGGATCGGTGGGCGGCGAGAGAAAACGCCGATATTCCAAACCTACATAGCCGGAAAAATCCTGCTCGGCTGCGGCGCTGGTCATCGGCATGGCCAAGGCTGACAACAGTAGACAAAGGTATAATATATCGCGCCAATTCCAGCGATAAATATTGCCTGAGCCAGCATAGCCGGAAACTAGTTGCAGGTAATTAACGCAGAGGACGCGAAGGCGCAGAGGCGTAGAGGAAAAATAGTATTGTTTTCCTTTGCGCCTCTGCGCTTTCGCGTACTCTGCGATCAATTTAGCCCTGGACAAAATAGCACCCTAACGCGCCCGCTTAAGGCTGTTTCTGTTGAAATCACGATCACTTAAACCTGTGCCAAACTTGTAATTTGTCCACAGCAAGGTAGTGCTCTTACCGGTCACATGATTGATCATTTCCATACGCGCGGCACGCCAGTACTTACCTTTATATTGTTTGTAATCATGATAGGTAAGAGTTTTCAGCAGCGCGTTCTTGCGATCATAGAAATCTATTTTCAGCGGGCTATAGGTTTTCTTGTCCAACAAGGTAATCATGCGTGTATAGCCCGAGTTTTCGTAACGCGGGAAACGCTCGATAACAAATACCGGGTGGCCATTGTAAACGTCATCCTTGATGAATTTATAATTGTATTTTTCAACTTCCTGGGATGAAATGTCTTCATAGGCAAACTCACTACCCATGAAGGGACCAGACTTGTTGCTGGAAGAAATGCGCTTGACTCGTTTCAGAGCCGGCAGATAGAGCCATTGATCATCGGGCTTGATCGCATGGGTAAAACTGAGGAAAGCAGTACCTTTCACATCACGCGGACGGTCAAAGACTATCAGTGTTTTATCACCATCGCCTTTGACTTCGAGACTTTTGTTATGCATCTCACGCAGACTTTTATCACCTTGGCGATTGCGCAAAATCATTTTTAAAGAAGCGATCTGATCGCTCCAGCCGGTATCCCGTTTATCTGCTTCAACCGCAATGGCCAGTCCTTTCTGCGCAGCGCCTTTATCGATGCCTGCATTATTCTCAGCAGCCATCACATTGAATGTGCATAACAAGAAGATAAAAATACTTATCATTTTTTTCATGCTTTTTTTCCTTCCAGTTTCATTAACAGGGGTGGCAATAGAAACAGATCAGCCATCAAGGCGAAGACAATAACGATAGCCGTTAACAGACCCATGCCTGAATTTAACTTAAAGCTGGAAAATGCTAAGACAACAAAGCCCACCACTAGCACCACCGATGTAGTAATCATCGCCCGGCCAACATGACTAAACGCGTAGCGTACGGCATCTTCACTGTTCAAGCCGCTTTCCCGCCGGGCACGCAAGTACTTGCTGAGAAAATGCACCGTGTCATCCACCACGATACCCAGCGTCATACCTGTAACAATAGATAGGGCCAAGCCAACTTCACCTACCAACAAACCCCAGAGTCCAAAGCCCATAGCCGCTGGCACCAAATTAGGCAACATACTTACCAGACCGATTTTGAACGAACGCAGAGCAAACATAAGAATCATGGAAATCATGATCAGTGCAACCGTAGTGCCCTCCAACATGCTGACTATATTACGTTGGCCAATATGCGCAAACATTAGCGTCGGACCACTACCTCGCGTATTTTTGATAATATGGGTATTTTTTTGCAGCCATCGGTGCGCACGCTTGTCCAGCGCCAACACGGCCTTGCTCGATAGCGTTTTCAGGGAGATGGTAAGCCTGGTTTTAGACTTGTCCACACTAATCTGATTATTGAGATCCAGGCCGTAAGGCAACGACATCTCATACAACAACAGATATTGCGCCGCTAATTCCCGACTGCCAGGCAGACGATACCAGGCCGGATCATCGCCATGCATGTTTTTATTCAATCGTTTCATGGTGTCGGTAAAGGTATTAACGTGCATAGTTTCCGGCTGCTTTCGCCACCAATTAGCAAAGCTATCCAACTCATGCAGATATGCTGGATTGCTAATACCACCACTTTCGCCTGAGGGCAGGGAATAATCTGCCGTATAGGTTCCCGTAAGATGGTCAATGGTGTAATCCGTATCCACACGAAAGGCAACCGAGTGATCAAAATAATGTACGAAAACGTCATTCAGCTGATTGCGAGGAATAAATATTACCAGCACGATGACCAATGCAGTCATACCAAACAACAGCTGGCGACGCCGGCGCACAACAAAATCGCCTAGCCGAATCATAAGGGTATCCTTGTCCTGTTCAACAAGGTGTACCTTTATCGGCAAGAGAGACATCAAAGCCGGTAGAAAGGTGATCGAGAGAATGGAGGAGGCAACCACGCCGAAGGCGACAAAGTTTCCAAGTTCCCGGAAAGGCGGGACATCAGAAAAATTCATGCTCAGAAAACCAATCACGGTAGTAATACTAGTGAGAAACACCGGTTGCAGGTTAATTCGCAGGCTTTCATTAATCGCCGTGCGCTTGTCTTTGCCATGATGCATTTCATACAACAGTGTGATGAGAATATGCACTGAATTGGCGATCGCCACAGTAAGGATAATAGTCGGTGCTGAAGCCGATGGCGGCGTGATTGGAAAACCAAGATGTCCGCCAATCCCCATCGCGGCAATAATCGACAACATGATCACCAACAGGGTCGATATGGTTGCTGGAAACGACCATAGCAAAAGAACAAACCCCGCCAGCAACAAGACCGCCATCACTGGCATGGACAAACCGCCCATACTAACCAGTGCACCAATTCCCGCCAGCGCACCTACAATCAAAAGAAAGGCCGGCAAGCCACGCTGAAAGTCCCGCAACAAAACTGCAAGAAACACCATCATCAACAGAAAACTCAGCGGAACCAGACTCTTCATGTCGCCCATAGAGGATTCCGAGAAGGCATTGTTCATCATGATCATGCCGGTTAATCTGACTTCCATCTGCGGATAGGCTGAGCGGATCTCATCGGCCATTTGACGAGCAGCCGCCACCACCTTCGGCACCTCGGTCATTTCATTCTTGCCAGGAAGCTGAATAGTGGCATTAACCGCTGTCACTTTACTATTCGGCGAAATCAGTCGCCCCGCCAGCAGCGGCTCCGCCAGCGCCACTTTTTGAATTTTTTTCAGCTCTGCGTCACTCAGCTGCTGCGCATTTTTATACAGGTCACGGACGATCAGATCATCGTCTTTGGCTTCGGTATATTGAAAGTTTTTAATCGAATCTACGCGAATAGAGTAGGGTAACTGCCAGGCTTTTTTAGTCAGTGCTGCGACGGCTTCCAGGGCCTCACGGTTGAATACATTGCCGCTTTTCGGCGTGAGCACAAACATCACATTGTCGTTTTTAGTATAGGTATTTTCCAGCGCATCAAAAGCCTGTAGCTGAGGATTGTCCGCACTGAAAAATACGCGATAATCGGTCGACATAGCGAGATTTTTCATACCCGTTGCAGCAAGAAATACCAGAATCAGGCAAACGATGATCACTGGCCAGCGGTATTTCAACACCCACTCGCCAAAATGCTCTTCCAGTCGCTGCATACTCATCACTCCCCTGTTAGTTTTTCTGAATATTAAAGTCTGAACAATATGATTAATATTCAATTTCGGTTAAATTTTTTTTATTAATCCTGCTTCGCTTTGCGCCCACTCAGGCCGGAAATCAGCAAGGCAACCACATCCCGCGCCCGCGAGATGAGTTCCTCCTGGCTGTAAAGGCTCATGAATATTGGCACATGGAACATTTTCAGAGTGGCGTACACCGTTTCCGCTGTTTTTACCACATCGTCCACCTCGAATTCACCTGACTCATTACCCTGCGCCAGCACCTCAGCCAGCAGGGAACAGGCTCCCCGCACCTTGTCATGCACAATATCACTGTGCTCCAGGATAACGTGATTGACAAGTTCGTTGATCCGGGGCTGATCGTGCGCTGTTTCCCAGGTATAACGCAGCATCTCCAGCGTACAGCGTTCCAGCTTTTCCGCCGCCGAAAGTCCGGTCGTGCGCACCACTCCGCGCAATAGGGCGGCCTGAGTATCGATGCAGCGAGAGGCGCAAGCCGCCGCAATATCTTGCTTGTTTTTAAAATAGCGATAAAGATTGGCGGCTGACATGCCCATATCGTGAGCAATTTCAGCCATGGTGGTCTTATTCAGGCCATAAACCCGAAAACGTGCTTCTGCTGCATCAAGGATGCCAGCACGAATATCATCTACGGTCGTTTCAACGAGTTTTCTCTGCATACTGAGCTTTATAGCTCAACTATGCTGAATATTCAACAAAACATTCAGCATTTATTTTTATTTGATAGCTTTTACTTCCTTCTAGCCATCATTTATTACGCTGTTCGGTTATGCTCCCAGCACTCTTTCGATAGTCTCGACCAGCTCTTCGGTTTTCACCGGCTTAGCCAGAAACTCATTTCCACCAATGTTGCCACTCATCTCGCTGGTTTCTTCTTTGGTCACTATTGCCGTCATAAAGACGATTTTGATTCCAGCCAGAACCGGGGTCTCGCGTAATTGCTGGGCAACCTCGTCACCAGACATGCCTGGCATCATCACATCCAGAAATATCAGATCCGGCCAGAATTCGCGCACCACCGAGAGTACCTTCACCCCGTGATTTTCGGTCCGCACTTCATAGTCACCACTGCGTTCCAGATTCAGTTTTATCATGCGGGTCAGGGCAACTTCGTCATCCACCACCAAAATACGTTTTTTCATCTTTACAGCTCCTTATTTATTTTGAATAGCATGCTAAACACTGCCCCCCCATGGCTCCCATTGCGAACATCCAGAATGCCATGATGCAGACTAATGATGTTCTGCGATACAGACAACCCAAGCCCTGATCCTTCTCCCAGTGGTTTGCTAGTGAAAAAGGGATCAAATATTTTTTTCTGATCAGACTCATGAATACCAGGACCACTGTCGGCCACTTCCACCAGGATAACCTTCTCTCCCAGTCGAAAGTGATGCTCCCGATCACGGCGTAATTCATGCTCAGTCGCAACAGTGTGTAAACGACTGCTAACCTTTAGGCGGCCATCAGTTTTCATTGCCTGGGCGGCATTCATCAGCAAATTGACTAACACCTGTTGCAGCTTGCCTGAATCAATTTGCATAGCAGGTAACGCTTTAGATAGCCTGCTCACTACCTCAATATTATGCTGACGCAATTCATAGGCCACCAGCTGCAGGCTGCGCTCGATAACCTCGTTAATATCCGCCAGACGCAGATCAAGTTTTTCGCCTCTGGAAAAATCCAGTAAACCCCGGATCACCATGTTGGCCCGATCGACCGCATCATCAATATCCCGGACAACTTCATAGGCCTCCTTGTTACCGACCACTTCTTGCGCAAGAAAGTCTGATGCCATCTGAATAATTGCTAACGGATTTTTAACTTCATGCGCAACGCCCGCTGCCAGGCGACCTATGGATTCCATTTTCTCGGCATGAATTAACTGCATCTGCGCATTCTCCAACGCCCGAGTGCGCAATACCACCTGATGTTTGAGTATACGATTCCAGATCAGCACCAAGCCCAGAATTAGCAACAACGCTGCCATGCCAGACAAAATACTGTACCAAAAAGCTGGCTTATGCCAGAAATCAGTCTCCTCCAAGGTCAGCCATTTTTCTGCAATGGTCTTTTTTTCCTGTTCGGTCAGACTAGCCAGGGTTTTTGCCAGGATGTCACGCAATATCCCCCAGTCACCCCGCACGGCAAAACCCAGTTCCAGCCTGTGCGGTAAATAACTAACAATATGCAAATTACTGTAAGTGTCTTCGCGCAGGGCGTGCACAACCGAGGCCAGATCACTCACCATGCCATCTACCGCTCCCAGTGCGGTTAGTTCCATTCCATCACGCGTGTTTTCCACCCGGATCAGATGCACATCCGTTCGGTGATGACCGATCAGATCATCCCAGACATAGCCCCCTACTACGACAACTTTTTTGCCCTGTAACTGTTCGATGTTGTCATAATCCTTCGCCGAAATCAGCACCCCAGGGACAATAATATGAGGCGGCGTGAAGAGCAGATATTTTTCCCGCTCTGGCGAGCGCACCAGTGCTGGCAACATGTCTATCTGGTGCTTGCGAATCATGGCCATCGCATCTAACCAGCTATCGGTATGCACTCGCTGAAAACGGATGTTGAGTTTTTTTTCCACCAGGGCCATATAATCTGCAGCCATGCCCCGGTATTCACCGTTTTTGCTTAACCATTCAAAGGGGACAAAATCAGGATCAACGGCAAATCGAATCACCGGATGCGCCTTCAACCAGGCCTGTTCATCACGGCTCAAAAGGAGACCAGCATGGGCAAAACTACTGCACAGACAAGCCAATAACACCAGGCCCGAAACAGGTGAACAGATTTTTTCAACGCAAAAATGCAACGACGCAAAGGAAAAAAAAGATGCGTTCCTGAGCTTATCGCGTCTTGGCGTTAGTGTCTTTTCCTGTTCCACCATCACCTTCAATTTTTTTCTTGTGTGCACGCGGATGCGCCTTGTCATAGACCTCGGCCAGGTGCTGGAAATCGAGATGGGTATAGATCTGGGTGGTGGCAATATCTTCATGCCCCAGCAGTTCCTGCACCGCACGCAGATCATGGCTGGACTCCAGCATGTGGCTGGCAAATGAATGACGCAGCATGTGCGGATGCAAACTTCTGTCCAGCCCCTGCCTGCGCGCCCAGTCTTTTACCCGTAACTGAATATTGCGTACCCCCATGCGTGTTCCTCGGCGCGTCAGAAACAGGGCCGACTGCGAACCCGAAACCAGCTCGGCACGCCGATCCAGCCAGCGTTGCAACGCAAACCGTGCCTTTTTACCCACCGGCAAACGTCGATCCTTCGCGCCCTTGCCGCCGATGACATCCACCATTCCTTCTTGCATATCCAGATCGAGCCGATTCAGGGCGGCCAGTTCCGAAAGACGCAAGCCGGAAGAATAAAATAGTTCTAGTATGGCGTGATCACGCAGCATGAGCAGCTCTTGCGGGTGTGTTTCCAGCAGCTGCATAGCCTGATCGGCATCCAGTGTTTCGGGTAATTTGCGCCCAGATCTGGGGGCACGTACATCAATGGCAGGGTTGTGTTTCAGGTTTTTGTTTTTCAACTGCCAGGCAAAAAAACTGCGGCTGGCGGAGAGTTCCCGTTGCAGGGTTTTACTACTGATGCCCTGACGGTGGCGACCAGCAATATAGCGCCGGATGTCTGCCTGTTCCAACCCGGCCCAATTTTCAATCCCGGCCTGTTCACAGAAATACAGTAGCTTTTGCAGATCACGCTGGTAGGCCTCCAACGTCCGGGGTGAATAATGACGTTCCGTTCGCAGCTTGCGGATAAATTCCTCGATCAGGCTCTGCGCATGTTTGTCCATGAAAATAAATTTATTCCAGATGCTGACTTAACACCCGCGACAAAACCTTGCCCAGATGAGACAGAAACAGAGTACCCATGTCGGCCCGAAAACGCCCGGCATCATGGCTGCCAATCGCCAGTAGGCCATAACATTTCCGGCTCTGATCGTTAACCAGCAAAGGGATCAACGCCGCAGACTGAATACCTTCAGCGGCATCCTTAAACAGCGCCTCGACCTGTACCGGTGGCAGCGTGCCGCAGACGGGACGGCGGCCACCGATTACTTTATCAAACGTGCCGAGCACAGGTTCACTCCAGTCCACCATTTCAGGACGCTCGCGCAAATAGGGATGATCGGTATTAAACAGACGCAGTGACACCGCTCCCGCTTCGAAGTCCTGCTGCAGACGCTGATTGACTATCTCGACAACCTGGGCCAGCTCGCGGGTATCCAGCAGCGCCAGAATCAGGCTATTGAAATGTTTGCTGAGTTTTTCATTTTTCTCGGCATGCCTGACAAGCTGCTGTAACTGCCGACGGTACTGTTCTTTTTGCTCGCGCAATACCGAAACCTGCCGCTCTACTAACGATACCGTGCCGCCATGCACATGCGGCAAAATCATATCCGCTAGCAGATCCAAGTGTTGTTCAAAAAAACCGGGGTGATCGCGCAAATAGCGCACAAGGGTGTGTTCCAGATCCTTCTCGTCCATACTGTTCTCTTGCTGGATACTCATAAATTCAGTTCACCTTCATAAACACTGACCGCCGGCCCGGTCATCATGACCGGCTCGTCCCCGCCCGGCCAGTCAATCTGCAACTCGCCACCCGCCAATATGACGCCTACCTTAGCATCCAACCAGCCGTGTTGGCGACCCACCACCACGGCGGCGCAGGCACCGCTGCCACAGGCCAGGGTTTCACCGCTGCCACGCTCAAATACCCGCAGGCGAATATGCTGTCGATCGAGGATCTGCATGAAACCAACATTGACCCGCTGCGGAAAACGCGGGTGTGACTCTATTTGCTCACCCAGTTCTACAACCGGTGCCGAATCGATATCGTTCACCCGCAACACAGCATGTGGATTACCCATAGACAATACGCTGATATCCAGCTTCTCACCGGCCACCTCCAGGGTATAGACGCTGGCTTCAGCCTCGGCAATAAAAGGAATACGCGCAGGAACAAATATCGGTGCGCCCATATTAACCGTCACCTGACCATCGTCCTGCAAAAGCAGGCGAATAACACCGGAAGCCGTCGCCACCAGAATATCTGACTTCGTTGTCAAACCTTTATCGTAGACAAAGCGGGCGAAACAACGGGCACCATTGCCGCACTGTTCAACCTCGCTACCATCGGCATTGAAAATACGGTAGGTGAAATCTACCTGCGGCTGCCGGGCAGGCTCCACCAGCAGGATCTGATCACAGCCCACCCCAAAGTGACGGTCAGCGATAAAGCGCAACTGTGCGACACTCAGATCAAGCGACTGAGTGATCGCGTCAATAACAACGAAGTCATTGCCCAGGCCCTGCATTTTTGTAAAATGGATTATCATGAACTTTAACGTCTTTAAATAGGGGATTAAAAATCTCTCGCCTTTTAACGGCGATTTTGTTTTTTCTCCCTTTTCCATGACTGGGAGAGGGAGCCATCGGTTGAATAGCCGATCAATCCAGCTTTTAGCCGGTGGAGCATTCACAAACTACGCGCTACACCTCTCCTGTATCAGGAAACATCATAGCTTTGTGAAACCCAAAATGAAACCAGGCATGGAAAAGCCCCGCATCACCGCTATCATTAACATCGGTACGCATATCATCAGCGACATTACCTTCTGAATCTGGAACAGCCGTACAGAAAGATCCTTCTATTTTCAAGCTCCGGGCTACTTTTTTCCATAAATGTCTCCCGCCAACTCGGCGCTTCAGTATTATAGAAATAATACCCGCGTACAGCCAGAAGCAATCATTTGTATTAGATAATTGAAACCACCGTATGAAACTTAAGATTTAGTTGTCATACGGTGGTTCAATAATAAAAGCATCGTCTTTCTCCGATTTATGGTATTCTTAACCTATTAGAATAGTGGTGCGTATACCTATGCATCGCTGGCTAACCGATCGATTTCTAAATATACCCTATAGTTCATCACCATAAAGCAATTAGTGAACTAATAAGTAGCTGTTCTGAATACCCGATCACTGGCGGATTTCCACGTTCGTGGTGAGCTTGCCGAACCATTCCTAGTGAACCCTTCGGCTTTGCTCAAGAGAGCCTTGTCGAACTATAGGCGTGGAAATACCATAAATAGAGCGACTAATCTGCTGGTCCTTCGACAAGCTCAGGACGAACGAGCTTTCCAAAAGTGTGCTGGTATTCAGAACGCCTATTTAGTTCTTCATTTCGCATCTTGTTGTCTGTAGTACGCACCTGAATTTAAACACCAGGCATTTTGCTCTTCATTCAATCTAATTAAATATTGATCTTGGAAAACCCAATGCATATAGAAATAATAACGACACCCAATGAAGCTTTAAAAGAGAGCGGATTTGGAACGCTAAAGGCCTGTCACAGTGTTTTAGACGCAATTCAGAGTATGGGCTACAGTGTCAGGCTAAATGTATGCACAACGAAAGAGTGTCTGGATGATGTTGTCAAAAGAAAACCTGAACTGGTCATCCTGGCGGTAAAGTATATTCCCGTTAACAATGAAAAAAACATTTGGTTGTCTGATTATTTTGCCCGGCATAGAATTAATTTCACAGGTTCATCAAGAGACGTGCTGGAATTTGATTCCAATAAA
>VAPK010310658.1_pt1 | contig 16036 bp, 15 predicted proteins | sample 3395031 | NCBI WGS metagenome assembly VAPK01 (sample SAMN08290443, study PRJNA428436) | hydrothermal vent metagenome | isolation source: Deep-sea hydrothermal vent chimney 1 | place: Pacific Ocean: Juan De Fuca Ridge
AGCGGACCAATCATCCTGCAAAGCGTTGTCCCCCTATACGATTCGGACGACGAAGAGGCGTTGTCCCGACGCATACTGGAACAGGAACACATTATTTATCCGAGGGCCGTTCAACTGATGGCTGAAAACCGCCTCACCGTATCGGCAAGAAAAGTCACACAAAAGAAAAATTAATCTCACTCAACTCTGGTGATCGTTTTGAACAAAATACTCGTTTCCCTCATCACTCTGGTTTTTGCGGGCAGTCCCCTGAGTGCCACAGCCAGTGAAGAGCAAGAGGCGCTCGATGCCATTCAAAAGCAATACGAATCCGTTAAAACCATCACCGCCCGATTCGTACAAAAATCGTATGTAAAAACCATGAATCAAACCCTGGAAGCCAAAGGCGAAGTGCAAATCAAAAAACCGGGAAAAATGAAGTGGGTCTACAACGCTCCTGAGCCTCAGGTATTGGTGAGCAACAATAAGATTCTCTGGTTGTATATTCCCGACGAAGGACAAGTGACCAAAGTTCCCGTAGAAAGTATTTATTCCTCCAACACCCCGGCCCTGTTTCTTGCCGGCAAGGGAAAATTAACCGATTCCTTCGATGTCATGAAAGTATCGACAGATAAAGGTCTGATCACCGTCGTTCTCATCCCCAAAGAAGAAGACAACAGCGTCGATCGGCTGGCGTTAGTGGCCAATAGCAAAAGCTACCAAATCGTCGGATCAACCGTGTATGATAAATTGGGCAATCGAACAGAAATCTATTTCAGCGATATTCAGGTGAACAACAAAATTTCGGAATCAACTTTCCAATTCGAGATCCCCGAAGGCGTCGAGTTGCTGGACTATTCCTCGAAACAATGAACGACCTTGGCCGCAAGCGGACAGGGTATCCGATAAGGATTTTTATCTAAAAGCCGTAGCAGGCTACGGGGTATGAAACCCACTGGTAGGAATAAATCGAGAACCATCCCATAGAAAACCTCTAGCAGTTCGATATTTTTCTACTTTGAACCCATTTTCAGAGATGACCTAATGTTTGAATTATCTATGATCAGCCCGGAAGCCATATTTCAATTCGGGACTAAAATGCTGGCCTTTCTGGGCGGTCTTGCCGCGTTGATATTTGTCCATGAATTGGGACATTTCTTAGTCGCCCGCAAATGCGGCGTGGTGGTGGAAAAATTTTCCTTAGGCTTCGGTCCCAAAATTTTCGGCTACACCTCGGGAGGAACGGAATACCTGCTTTCTGCCATTCCGCTTGGCGGATACGTAAAAATGAAGGGGGAGGATTATGAAAGCGATTCCCTCAATCAGGAAGGTTCTTTTGCCAGCGCTTCCGTCCAACGCCGTCTGGCCATTGCGTTTGCGGGTCCGTTATTCAACATCCTGTTTGCCATAGCCATCTATTGGGTGGTGTACCTGTCTGGCGTACAAACCTTAGGGCTGGTCACCGGAACCATCCGGGCAGAATCTCCCGCTCTTGCCGCCGGTCTGCAAATAGGCGACAAGATTGTTAAAATCGACGGAACTCCCGTTAAATATTGGGATCAATTGCAGAAAATCGTCCACACCTCGCCAGGCAAATCACTCGACTTTCAGATCGAGCGCGAGTCCTCCCTGTTAAACTTTGCCATCACTCCCGTTTCAGAAGAAACCACCGATCTTTTCGGTGATAAAAAAACCGTCGGCCTCATCGGCATCACGCCCCTGGTACAAAACATAACCTATGTCAAAAAAGACTCCGCCGCCGATAAGGCTGGATTGAAAGAAGGAGATCGACTTATTAAAGTCGATGATCAACCAATTTTCGGCTGGGGCGATCTCAAACCAGCCGCTGTGGATCACCCCGGAAAAGAACTTAACTTTCATGTGTTGCGGGAAGGCAAGGAGATCATCATACCTTTGTCCCCGGAATCGAAAGAGATCGAGGACGAACAGGGCAAAAAAGTGACCATCGGGGTCATCGGCATTGGCATGAGCGGTGTGATGGTCGAAGAAAGTTATGGGGTTTTTGGCGCCGTTGGCCGCTCCCTTCAGGAAACCGGGCGGTTGATTTACCTGATCGCGGTCAGCATCAAAAAAATGGTCGTGGGGTCGATCCCCGCCGACAGCATCGGCGGCCCCATTCTGATCTTTCAAATTTACGGCGAGCAGGCAGAACAGGGTTTCAACGAACTGATCCGGCTGACGGCCCTTTTAAGCATCAACCTGGGGCTCCTCAACCTTTTGCCCATTCCTGTTCTGGATGGCGGACATATTTTCTTTTTTCTGATCGAGATGGTCAAAGGCAAACCTTTGAGCGAAAGAAGCCGCGAACGCGCCCAGCAAGTAGGAATGTTCATGTTGCTCAGCCTGATGATCTTCGCCTTTTACAATGACATCATGCGGATCATGGGCTGATATTTAGAAACCTGATTGAGACGTTGCCAAAAAATTAGCCCTAATGGACATCCACACCCGGCTTGAAGACCTGAAAGCGGTGGCTGAGAAGCTATCCATAGAAATTGAAACCGGGAATTTTGCCGACGAAGATATTTCGACACAAAGCGGGTTTTGCAGGATAAAAGGAAAAAATCTCATCATCCTGGATAAAAAACTCAACTCTGAAAGCCAGGCGGAAATCATTCTGGAAGCCTTGGGAAACTTTGATCTGGAAACAATTTATGTTCCTGCGTGGATTCGGGAGCAACTGGAAAAAAAACCATCATCGAGTGACAACCCATGACTCTGGCAAATAACACCCTTCCCGAAAACCGGCGCGGCAAATTGAAATCCCTTCTGCGGGAAGGCAAAACCGTGCGCGTTCTGGAAGCTCATAACGGACTGAGCGGGATCGTCGCCAACGACGCAAAGGTCGAAGGCATCGTGGAAGACAATACGGTCTCCCGTGAATTCGACGCCATCTGGGAAAGCAGTCTGACCGATTCCGCCTCCAAAGGTCATCCCGACATTGAAGTGGTGAGTTTCGACTCGCGCCTCAACACCATCCATGAAATTCTGGCGGTCACATCCAAACCCCTCATCGTCGATGGCGACACCGGCGGCGACGCCAACAACTTTGAGTACATGGTTTCCAAACTGGAGCGGGCGGGCGTGTCGGCGGTCATCATTGAAGACAAGGTGTTCCCGAAACGCAACAGCCTGGAAGCCGGGACACAACAGACCCTGCAAGACCCGGATGTGTTCGCCCAAAAAATCCGCCGCGGGAAAAGCGTTCTGGCCACCGACGACTTCATGATCATCGCCCGGCTGGAAAGTCTGATCGCCGGTAAAGGGCTCGATGACGCGCTGGCAAGAGCAAAAGTTTATCTGCTTGCCGGGGTGGATGGCATCATGATCCACTCCAAATCCAAAAGCCCGGAAGAAATTTTACAATTTTCAAAAAGCTATCGACAACTGCTGAAGAAACTCAACCTGGACAAACCGCTGGTTTGCGTGCCCACCACCTACAACACCATCACCGAAGAAGAGTTGAGCACAGCCGGGTTCCGCGTCATCATTTACGCCAATCACCTGTTAAGAGCCGCCTATAAATCCATGGTCGAGGTTTCCAAGACCCTTCTGCTCAACCAGAGATCTTTTGAAGCGGACCCCGCATGCGCGCCAGTGCGGGAGATTTTTAAAACCGTGGGATTTCTGGACATTAAAGAAAAAGATCAACAGAACGAGCAGTTGTCTAACGTCCCCGTCATCATTCCCGCCGCCGGAGAAGACCCTATCTTCAAGCCGATTTTAAACGGCAAACCCAAAGCCATGATGGAAATTGCCGGGACGACCCTTCTCGAACAGCAGATCAGTACTTTGAATCGGGCCGACCTCACCGACATCACTGTGGTCGCCGGATACGCGCATGAGCAAATGAAAGCCGAGGGCGTGGCTATCCTGAATAATACGGATTATAAAAACGGTTCCATGTTGCACAGCATCTTCACCGCTAAAGAAAAAATGAACAACGGGTTTCTCATGCTGTACTCAGACATTCTCCTCGAGAATCACATCATCACCCAACTGATGGACTGCAAGGAAGACATCGTGCTGGTCGCCGACAATACCATCCAGTATCAGCGGGCGGAGGATGGAAAAATTCTGGATTTTATCATCAGCAAGAACAAGCGTTTACCTGGCCGAAGACGGATCAGCATCGTTTACGAAAATATCCTTGGAAAAATTGGTAATAAGATCAATCCTAAAACCGCGACCCACGAATTTATAGGCCTTGCGAAGTTCTCCAAAACCGGCGCGGAACAGTTTGTTCAAACCTATCAGGATTGTGTGCAAAACTACCAGGGCAAGTTTCAGGAAGCGGATGATATCGCCCAATTCACGTTCACAGACCTGATCCAGGAAATGATCGACCGGGGATTCGTCATCAATTTCCTGGAAATTCATCAGGGTTGGCTGGAAATTCACCGTGAAGAAGACATTGCCCTTGCTAACAAATTCCTGTAAAACAACATCCTGATAAAATCGCAGGGCTCATAAAAAAGCAGGGCAAGCTCCTCGACGGGGTAAATCCAGAAGACTTGGATTGCCGCGCCGCTGATAGCGGCTCGCAATGACGGGAATGATGGTTCTCATAGGCTGGTGAGCATGTGATATTTGACCGTTGCCTTCATACCCCAAAGGGGTAAAGCAAACGTAGCCCCCCCAATTTCCTCCCGCGTAGCGGGTAAGAAAGAAGTTTTATGCATTACTCAAAGATGTTCATTCCGACGCTCAAAGAATCTCCCGCCGACGCGGAGGTTATCAGCCACAAACTGATGGTACGAGCAGGGATGATCCGGCAGGTAGCATCGGGGATCTATTCCATCCTTCCCTTAGGGCTCAGGGTTCTCCGGAAAGTCGAACAGATCATCCGTGAAGAAATGAACACCATTGGCGGCCAGGAAACCTTCCTCCCCAGCATCCAACCTGCCGAGCTTTGGCAGGAAAGCGGGCGCTGGGATTTTTATGGCAAGGAGCTTTTAAGGCTCAAGGATCGTCATGGCCGGGAATTCTGCTACGGACCCACTCACGAGGAAATCATCACCGATATTGTGAGAAAAGAAGTCAAATCCTATAAGAAATTGCCGCTGATTTTATATCAGATCCAGACCAAGTTCCGGGACGAAGTCCGCCCCCGGTACGGCATCATGCGTGGACGCGAGTTCATGATGAAAGACGCCTACAGCTTCCACGCGGATGATGCGTCCGCCAAAGAAACGTATCAAAATATGGCCGGCGCCTATGCCAATATATTCAAACGTTGCGGACTGGGGTTTAAAATGGTCGTTGCCGATTCGGGAACCATCGGCGGAAGTTTCTCCCATGAGTTTGCCGTTCTGGCCGAGTCGGGAGAAGACCATATCGGGTTTTGCGACTCCTGCGATCACGCATCCAACCTGGAACTCGCCGAAGCCAAAGCCCCCTCCCCCTCTGCGGACACCCAAAAACCGGATGATTTAAAGGAAGTTTCCACGCCCGGCAAAAAATCGGTTAAAGAAGTTGCCGAGTTTTTGTCCGTTTCGTCCAGGCAGATCGTCAAAACCATTGTGATGGATACAGACCAGGGCCTGGTTGCGGGATTGGTGCGTGGCGACAATGAAATCAATCCAATCAAACTCAAAAACCTGATCGGGGCGGAATGGGTTCATCCGGCAGACGCCAAGACGATCACTGAAAAAACCGGCATTCCCTGCGGATTTGTCGGGCCTGTGGAGCTGAAACTGAAAGTTTACGCGGATCGGGAAGTGGGAACGATGAGCAATTTCGTCACCGGAGCCAACAAAACAGACACCCATTTCACAGGGGTTCAGATAAACAGGGACTTCCAGGCTGAAAAGATCGCGGATATCCGTAAGGTGAAGGAAGGAGACTCCTGCCCCCAATGTTCAACGGGAACCTATCAGGTCAAGCGCGGCATCGAAGTGGGCCATATTTTCATTTTGGGGACCAAATACAGCAAATCAATGAAAGCCCATTTTCTCGACCCTAATGGAAAGGAAACCCCAATGGTCATGGGGTGTTACGGTGTCGGCGTGGGTCGAACCGCAGCCGCCGCCATCGAACAGAATCACGACGAAAAGGGAATCATCTGGCCGGTTCCCATCGCGCCTTTTGCCGTTCATATCATCCCGACAAATTATTCTCAGGAGGCCGTCAAAAACGCCAGCGATTCGGCCTACAGAAATTTACAGGAACAAAATATAGAGGTTTTGCTCGATGACCGGCCCGACCGGATGGGGGTCAAGTTAAATGACGCCGACCTTCTCGGCATGCCTTTACAAATTATTATTGGCCCAAAAAACCTTGCGAACGGAAACGTGGAAATAAAAACAAGAAAAACAGGCATTTCAGAACTGCACGCCTTTCCTGAGATTCTTGAAAAAATTCCCGCGATACTAAATGGCCTGCTTTCCTGATTGAGCCGCTATATAACGAATATTTCCCTTGCAACCCCAGGCCCCTTTTAGTAGAATTCTACCTGAAATTTATACTCGTAGGCGGAATGCGGGTTTTTACCCCGCATTTTTTTTTGCCCTCGTTTGCCGATAATTGACAAAAATCCTTCGCAGACGGGCCTTTTCCCTATAACGGGCGACGCTTTCTGGTTTGAGTTAGAGGTTTTTCCGTTTAAACACGCTTAATGTTGATGACTAAGACCTCGGTCGTAGAGTCCATAATTGAAATCAGTGAACACATCCTCAAAGACGAAGGCCTGGAGTTGGTGGATGTAGAGTACAAAAAACTGGGGAAAACATGGACTTTACGAGTTTTTATAGACAGTAAACAGGGAGTCACTGTAGACAACTGTCAAAAGGTCAGCCGGCAAATTTCGGATCTGATAGAAATTGACGACTTGATCTCCAACCCTTTTCTGCTGGAGGTTTCGTCACCTGGTTTGGACAGGCCTTTAAAAAAGGAAAAGGATTTTTTGCGGTTCAAGAACAAAGTGGTACAGGTCAAGACATTTTCCCCCATGGAAAACCGAAAAAAATTTCAGGGAACCATTCAGGACTGTAAAAACCAGATTCTCTTTCTTGATGAAAAGGGTGTGTCGATAGAAATTGCTCTGGATAAAATTTCCAAAGCCAAACCAATCATTGAATTTTAAAACTGGAACCATGAGCTCAGAAACAACCAGTCTTCTTGAACAAATTGCCCGTGAAAAGGGCCTGGAAAAAAGCGTTTTGGTCGATGCTCTTAAAGCCGCAGTGGAAGCCGCCGCCCGCAAGCGCATGCCCATGGCCAAAGAACTCCACAGCGAGTTCAATGAAGAAACCGGCGAAGTCGAAATTTATGTCGAAAAAACCGTCGTGGAAGAAGTCACTCAGGCCGACGGGGAAATAAGTCTCGACGAAGCGCAGTCCATAGCCCCTGAGGTAGAACTTGGCGAACAGGTTTTGGTGCAACAGATTTTAGAAAACTACGGCAGAATCGCGGCGCAACTGGCAAAGCAGGTCATTCTCCAGAAAGTGCGCGAGGCGGAAGTCGAACTGATTTACAACGACTTTATTGAGAAAAAAGGCGAACTGATCAACGGTATCATGCAACGTCAGGAACATGGCGACCTCATCGTCGATCTTGGCAAGGCGGAAGGGGTTTTGCCCCGGCGCGAACAGGTATTCAGGGAAACATTCAACCGTGGGGAACGCATTCGCGCCTACATTCTGGATGTTCGGAAGACTTCAAAAAATGCGATGGTCATCTTGTCCAGAACCCATATCGGGTTGATCCAGAGGCTCTTCGAGATGGAGGTTCCTGAGATCAGCGAAGGCATGGTCGAGATCATGGGCATCGTTAGAGAACCCAATGGGCGCACCAAGATCGCCGTCAAAACCAACGATCGCGACATCGACGCCGTTGGCGCCTGCGTGGGAATGCGGGGAATGCGGGTCCAGGCTATTGTCCAGGAGTTGCGCGGAGAGAAAATCGATATCGTGGAATTCTCTGAGGACGCTGAGGTGTTTATCAGAAACGCGCTCAGCCCGGCCAAAGTATCGCGTATCGTCGTCAACGAATCTGAGCGCCATATGACCATCATCGTCGCCGATGATCAAATGTCCTTAGCCATTGGCAAAAAGGGTCAAAACGTACGCCTTGCGGCCAAGCTGGTCAAGTGGCGAATAGATATCAAAGGTCAGGGAGAGTCCGTTGACCTGGGAGAATCGTCGGGACTTTTCGCGCCTAAAAAACCAGCCGAAGAAGTTAACTTTCTGGATCTGATTAAAGACACCAAGGGACTGGGCGAAAAAATCATGGCCGCTCTTTTTGCGGGCGATGTTGTGTCCTTTGAAGAGGCATTGAAACGGGATAAAAAAGGATTGACCCAATTGGCTGGCATTGGCCCCAAAAAAGCCGAAGCCATTCTCGTACTGGCGGAAGAGCACAAACCCGCTCCAGTGGAAGAGACGGGGCTTCCTCCAGAAGTTGAAGAACCCGAATCTCCCGATAATGAGGAAGTTTTAAGTCAAGATACGGCGGAGGAAGATGCAGATGAAACCAGTGAAGATGTCGCATCGAAACCCGAAGAGGATGAGGAGGATGACCAGGATATCCCGGTCGAGGAACTGGTTGATATAGACAACGAAGTGATCGAAACCTTGAAGCAACATGAGTTTCAAACGCTCGAAGAACTGTCGATCACTCCGCTGGAGGAACTCCTGGCCATTGCGGGAATTGATGAGCAGGTCGCTCAATCCATTCTCGACCAGGCCAAAAAACGGATAGAAGATCTGGAATAATTAGAATGCTTTTTTGAGGGCTACAAAACAACATTGCCTGTTGTGACGCCTTTTTTGAAATATAAGGAGATATTACTTGGCAAAAATTCGCATAAATAAATTAGCAATGGAGCTCAATATTCAAAATGACCAGATTATTGACGCCTTGCATAAAAAAGAGATTCCGGTAAAGAATTACATGAGTTCCGTTGATACGGAAACCGCGAATTTTATCCGTGAAAAGTTCGACCCTGAGTTTGCTGCGGCCGCTAAGGCAAAAGCTAAATTGACCAAGGCAAAAACTAAAATCACAGTCAAAACCGCCGCGAAAAAAGTGATCAAGACCACCGCTACGGCTAAAACCGAAAAAAAAGCCGAACCAAAGACAGAAACGAAAACGGTGGCAAAGAAAAAAATCTCAACAGAGAAAAGTGAGCTCACGCCTCTTCTGGATCTAAAACCCAGAATAAAAAAAATCGTCAAAATAGAAAAGCCCTTAGAGAAAAAAGTAGTCGCAAAAACTGGAGAAATAAAAGCGCCAAAAAAACACGGCTTAAAAATTGTCAAAAAGGATAACAAACCCAAGGAAAAGGAAATAAAACTTAAAGCCGCTCCAAAACCTGCCCAGAAAAAATCCAAAGCCAAGGTATCTAAACGTGGCAAGAAAAGACACCAACAGGCCGTCGTTGAAGTGGAACCGCCCACACCCAAATCACCAGATATAGAAGAAACGTTTGAAACCGTAGAAATTCCTCCTAATATTCAAATTCGTGACCTGGCCGATAAGCTGAACTGTTCTGCCAACGACATCATCATGAATTTAATGACCTTGGGAATCATGACCACGATCAACCAAAGCCTCGACTTTGATGTCGCCAGCAAAGTGGCGGACCAGCGAGGTTATGAAGTCATCCTGGTCACTCCCGAATCTGAAATTGGTTTTGAAGAGGAAGAAGAAGACTTGACGAAGGACCAGACTCACAGGCCTCCCATTGTGACGATCATGGGCCATGTCGATCACGGAAAAACTTCCCTGTTGGATGCCATCCGGGAAACCAATATGACCAAACACGAGGCCGGAGGCATCACCCAGCACATTGGCGCGTATCAGGCTGAAATCAAGAAGTCTTTAATTACATTTCTGGACACACCGGGGCATGAAGCGTTCACTGCCATGCGTGCCCGTGGCGCTCAGGTGACGGATATCGTCGTTCTCGTCGTCGCGGCAGATGACGGAATCAAACCACAGACAAAAGAAGCCATCGACCATGCCAACGCGGCGGGTGTTCCCATTCTGGTAGCCATCAATAAAATTGACAAGGCAGACGCCAAACCCGATGAGGTAAAAAAACAACTGGCCGACCAGGGACTCCTGCCGGAGGACTGGGGTGGACAGACCATTTTCACAGAAGTCTCCGCCCTCAAAAAAACCGGCATCGACCACCTCCTCGAAATGATTCTTTTGCAGGCGGAAATCATGGACCTCAAGGCCAACCCCAAATTGAAAGCCCGCGCTGTGGTCATAGAATCAAAGCTCGATAAAGGACGGGGACCGGTTGCCACTCTGATCGTGAGCAAGGGGACTTTAAAAATTGGCGACCCATTCATTGTGGGATGCTATTTTGGCAAAGTCCGGGCTCTCATTGGTGATAATGGCAAAAAAATCATGAAAGCACCTCCTTCCACCCCTGTCGAAGTGGTCGGGCTTCCCGAAGTGCCTCAGCCCGGCGATGACTTCATCGTCGTGCAGGATGAAAAGAAAGCGCGCCAGCTCAGCAATTTAAAACTGCAACAGCTAAGAGAATCCGTTCTGGCGCAATCCTCCAGAATCACTATGGACGACCTTCATCAGCAAATCGTCGAAGGAAAAATTAAAGAACTCAACTTGATCATCAAAGCCGATGTTCAAGGGTCGATCCCTGCGGTGCAAGAAGCGTTTTCCAAGCTGGAGTCAGATGAAGTCCGCATCAAGGTGATTCATGATGGAGTGGGTGGAATCACCGAATCGGATGTATTGCTCTCAACCGCGTCCAATGCCATCATTATCGGGTTCAATGTGCGCCCCACAGATAAAGCCGCCCTGCTGGCCACAAGGGATAATGTCGATATTCGTATGTACAGTATTATTTATGACGCCATTGATGACATGAAAAAAGCTCTGGATGGTTTACTGGAACCCAAGTTCAAAGAAAAAATCACCGGCAAGGCCGAAGTACGGGAGGTCTTTACAATTCCAAAAGTGGGCGCCGTGGCCGGTTGCCATGTGATCTCAGGCAAAGTTGAGCGCCAGCTGGACGCAAGGCTCATCCGCGACAGCGTCGTTGTTTATCAGGGAAAAATCGCTTCTATAAGACGGTTCAAGGAAGATGTCAAAGAAGTCCTCTCAGGGTATGAATGCGGCATCTCTTTTGAAAAATTTCAGGATGTAAAGCAGGGAGATATTATCGAACCGTTCATCCTCGAAGAGGTGACATCCTGATAATAGCACCTGGAAAAATTCTTTATTGATACCGAGTGTGCCATGAAGGTCGGTTGTTGCTCCATTAAATTTTTTCTACACGGAAATGATTCGCTAAAAGGAAAGCGACGAATAACTAAATCGATCAAGGACCGGGTCAGGAACAAATTTAACATTTCCATTGCGGAAATTGGAGATCAGGATATCTGGCAAAGCCTGCACATTGGAATTGTCGCTGTGGGGTCGGATCATAAATACCTGGACGGATTGATGAGTAAAATAGCAGAATCGATAGATAAAATGAATTTGGCTGAAATCACCGATTGCCAGTTCGAAACGATTCACCTGGGCACGCTCAACCCTAAATGAATACAGGAATTATGGCATCATGCGGTTCAAACGATCGGAAAGAATCCAGGAACTTCTTCTGGAAGAGATCTCCAAATTGATTCATCAAGGGTTGAAAGATCCCAGAATCGGGTTTGCCACCGTCACTCAGGTGGATGTCAGTGACAACCTCAAGCACGCTAACATTTACGTCAGCGTCATGGGGTCGGATGAAGAAAAGGAAGACACCATAAAAGGTCTGGAAAGCGCAAAGGGTTTTATTCGTAAGTATCTGGGGAAAAATCTCTACTTGAGATACATCCCGGAGCTCCACTTTAAGAATGACGATACCCAGACCAGGGTGGATAAAATATCAAAAATTTTGAAGGATCTGCACCTTGAATAAGGTAGTGAATTTGTACAAACCCCAGGGACCGTCTTCTTTCATGATGGTTCAGTCGGTAAAAAAAATACTTTCGGTCAAAAAAGCAGGCCATATCGGGACGTTAGACCCCATGGCCGAAGGTGTCCTCCCCATCTGCACCGGCAAATCGACCCGAATCATTCAGTTCCTGTCTTCTCTCTCAAAGGTTTACACAGCTGAAATGGTGCTGGGCTCCTCTACAGACAGCCAGGACGCCACTGGAAAAGTGACTGCGACGGGAGGAAACCCCCAAAACATCTCGGAGGCTGAAATCCGCAGCGTTTTCAAACGGTTTATGGGCCAGCAAAATCAGATTCCACCCATGTTTTCAGCCAAAAAGAAACAAGGAATTCCGCTTTACAAATTGGCCAGAAATGGTATTACTATCGAAAGAAAAGCGGTTCCCATCACTATTTATTCCCTCGACTTTATAAATAAGGAGGAAAATCGGGTTCGCTTTAAGGTCCAATGTTCCGCAGGAACCTACATACGAACACTTTGCTACGATGTCGGTCAGGAGCTGGGCTGTGAAGCTCATATGGGTCATCTGGTCAGAAATCAGGTGGGACATTTTGATCAGCAAACATCTTTAACCCTGGAAACATTGAAAACGGCGGTCGCCGATGGGAGTCTATCCAGCAAATTGATTCCCGTGGAAAAAGCCCTCAACTTTCTTCCAGAAATTCGCATCAAAGAGAGTTTTGTCAGTTCTCTCGCAAATGGTATTGCACCCTCAAAATCCTCTTTAGAGGCTATTCCCAGCCGGTTTCAACCGGGGATGAACCTAAGAGTATCCCATATCGACAGCCATTTGCTTGCCATTGCAGAACCTATTGTAGACCAGGACGCTTACGCCCAACTTTCCCCAGGGGAAGTGGCTTTTAAATTGAAACGTGTATTAATTTAAACAATGAACGCTGAATGAAGATTGGAATGTTTTCGCAAGAAAGTTCAATAATAAATTTTCAGGAAACCCGCAGAAAGCCTGCGAGCTTTTCTGCGAAAACATTCAGCAATCGTCTTTCAGCATGTTTTCCCATTTAGGAGAAAAGGAACATGCCTTTAACTAAGGAAGTAAAAACAACTATCATTTCGGATTACAAACAACATGAGACGGACACCGGTTCTTCAGAAGTGCAAATCGCCCTTTTGACCAAACGAATCGTCGATCTCACGGAACATTTTAAAACCCACAAGAAGGATCATCATTCCAGAAGGGGTTTATTAAAACTCGTCAGCCAAAGGCGCAAACTGCTCGACCACATGAAAGAAGAAGACAGTAAGCGATATCAAACCATTATTGCGCAATTAGGCATTAGACGATAACCAGAAGACATTGGAGAAAATTAATGGAAAAAGTAGAAATTGATATAGATGGAAAAACCATAAGCCTGGAAGCAGGCGATCTGGCCAGACAGGCCGGAGGCACCGTGATCGTTCGGCAGGGAGACACCATGGTGTTGGTGGCCGCGACCATGGCCAAGCAACCCAGAGAAGGAATCGATTTTTTCCCGTTGACTGTAGATTTTAGAGAAAAAACCTACGCCGCCGGAAAAATCCCCGGTAGTTTTTTCAAGAGAGAAGCCCGACCGGGCGAACTCGAAACACTGACTTGCCGCTTGATCGATCGACCCATCCGGCCTTTATTCGAAGATGGGTTCATGAACGAGACTCAGGTCATTTGCATGGTCATTTCTCATGACCAGGAAAACCCTGCCGATATCATCGCATTGACCGGAGCGTCAGCCGCACTTTTAATCTCGGACATCCCCTTCAATAACCCAATAGCAGGCGCTCGTGTTGGCCGAATCGACGGGAATTTTGTTTTCAATCCGACGTATGAAGAAAGTGAAAAAAGCGACCTCAACCTCCTCATGGCGGGAACCTCCGATGGAATCGTCATGGTCGAGGCTGGAGCCAAGGAGTTGAGCGAAGACATCATGATAGACGCCATGGCGTTTGGTCACGAGCGCATCAAGAAAATCATCGAGATTCAGATAAAATTACGCGGCCTCTTAGGCAAAGAAAAAGTCGCCGTAGATAAAAAAGAAGTCGATCCGGAACTCGAAAGCAAAGCCAACGACCTAGTACGCGCAAAACTGGAATCCGCAATGGAAATTTCCGGAAAACAAGAAAGAACCGATGCCATCAAGGCCCTTCGGGACTCTCTGGAAACCGAATTGAATTCCGAAGGCTGTGGCGACTTGAAATCAGACCTCGGCTCTTTGTTCCACGACATCGAAAAAGACGTGGTTCGAACGCTGGTGGTGGACAAAGGCTACCGCGTCGATGGTCGAGGCCTCACCGATGTCCGTCCCATTTCCATTCAACCCGGTTTCCTTCCTCGGACTCACGGTTCGGCGGTATTCACCCGTGGCGAAACACAAGCGCTCGTCACCACCACTCTGGGCACATCCGTTGACGAACAACGCATGGACAGCCTTGAGTTCAAAGGAACAAAACGATTTCTGCTGCATTACAATTTCCCCGCATTCTGTACGGGTGAAGTGAAGTTCATGGCGGGTCCAGGAAGACGAGAGATCGGCCACGGAATGCTGGCAGAGCGATCGCTCATCCCGGTTTTGCCCTCCAAGGAAGATTTTCCCTATACCATCCGAATCGTTTCCGAAATTCTGGAATCCAACGGATCTTCCTCAATGGCGTCCGTTTGTGGCGGCTCCCTTTCTCTGATGGACGCAGGCGTACCCATCAAAGCGCCTGTGGCCGGTATCGCGATGGGGCTGATTCAGGAAGGCGACCGTTCCGCGATTCTTTCCGACATTTTAGGTTCCGAAGATCACCTTGGGGACATGGATTTCAAGGTGGCTGGAACAAGGGAAGGAATCACCGCTTTGCAAATGGACATTAAAATCGGCGGTCTGGATAAAGAGCTCCTCGCTCGGGCATTGGCTCAGGCCAAAGAGGGACGATTGCATATTTTAGGTGAAATGGACAAGGCTCTTTCCGAAACCCGGAAAGAAATGTCGATCTACGCACCCCGCATCGTGACTCTCAAAGTACCCAAAGATAAGATCCGCGATATCATCGGAGCGGGTGGCAAGGTGATTCGAGGGATCATAGAACAAACGGGAGTCAGCATCGATATCAACGACGACGGCATCGTTTCCATCGCCTCCACCGACAAGAAAGCGTCCCAGGCGGCTGTCGATATCGTCGAAAGCCTGATCCAGGAAGTGGAAGTCGGTAAAATTTATCTTGGAAAGGTCAAGAAGATCGTCGATTTCGGAGCTTTTGTTGAAATCCTTCCGGGAACCGATGGCCTGGTCCATATTTCCCAGATTTGCGACCGGCGGATCAAAAGCGTCTCCGACGAAATCCAGGAGGGAGACGAGATCAAAGTAAAAGTGATCGACGTCGATCAACAGGGAAAAGTCAAACTCAGCCGGAAAGAAGCCCTCAAACAGGAAGCCGCTGAGGTCTCCTAATAGCGCCAAGCCCTCCCAAGGGAGACGGCTTCCAAGTTTCGGTGATCAGGTTTTAAGACGAACACAAACCAGCCGGGTAATTTTGCTAACAGCAATTTTATCCGGCTTTTGTGTACCCTCTGACATTCCCGGAAATTATTGAAAACCCCCCACTTATTCGGATCACCCACACAAAAATCCCAAAAATTTTCGCCCATTACGCACCTATTTTCAAATACCTCTCAGAACCACCATCTTCTGCCCACCCAAACAAAACAACATAACACTATATTTTTCAATATTTTAATTGAAAAACCTAAAAATATTCTGGTAGAATATATAGAATTACACCTATAGTAAAATAATAAAAAAACCGGTCATTCCGTAATGAATCATTTCCAGATAAATCAGGTTTGCCGATAATAGGGCCAATAGTATCTCGATTTCCATTATGATATTCAACAACTCAAAAAACCAGACCCTACAGGAATCTTATTTCCCAAAAATAATTATTTGGCCTTTAGTGGCTATTTGCGTTCTTCCGCTTATTTTGAATCAGTTTGGAATCGATTTTGGCTCCCAAAGCCCTCCATTTGATCCCTCTCTGCATCAGACATCCGGACAGGGAGCATTGACCGATGCCATGCACAAATCTCTGTCCGGAAGTTTCACCCACACCATTCTGGAATGGAGCGCGTTTTGCGTCGCA
>VAPK010122237.1_pt1 | contig 16029 bp, 13 predicted proteins | sample 3395031 | NCBI WGS metagenome assembly VAPK01 (sample SAMN08290443, study PRJNA428436) | hydrothermal vent metagenome | isolation source: Deep-sea hydrothermal vent chimney 1 | place: Pacific Ocean: Juan De Fuca Ridge
CCTTAGCCTTAGCCTTAGCCTATTCACGCTTAGCTTATTCACTTAGTTTAGCCAGTATATCTTCAGAAAATTCGGCATTTGTATAAACACTTTGTACGTCATCCAGATCTTCCAAGATATCTACCAACTTAATAATTTTTTCTGCGCCTTCTAAATCCAGATCAGTGGATGTCGACGCACTCATGGTAATCTCGGCATTCTCGGGTATTACGTTTGCCGCGATCATCGCTTCTTTTACATCAACATAATCTTCTGGTGTTGCTATGACATCAACAGAGCCATCCTCATTGGTAACCACATCATCTGCACCGGCCTCAAGCGCTGCGTCCATTATTTTTTCTTCTTCACAGCCTTTTGGAAAGGACAATATACCTATTTTTTTAAACAAATAGGCAACTGAACCTTCGGTACCGAGATTACCGCCCATTTTCGAGAATGCGTGCCTGACTTCGGCGACGGTTCGGTTTCTGTTATCTGTCATGCAATCGACCATTACCGCGACCCCGTTAATGCCATAACCTTCATAACGTATTTCTTCAAAATTATCGCCATCTTGAGTGCCTGCACCTCTTTTTACCGCTTTTTCAATCGTGTCCTTGGTCATGTTGCCACTTAGGGCTTTATCAATGGCGGCACGTAAGCGTGGATTAGCAGCGGGATCTGGCCCACCCAGCCTGGCGGAAACGGTAATTTCCCGAATTAGCTTGGTAAATAACTTACCGCGCTTTTTATCCTGCGCACCTTTGCGATGCTGGATATTCGCCCATTTACTATGACCTGCCATGCTTGCCTCTTAATAGCTGCTTCTTACGTAATATAGTTATTAATTAAGAATCTGACAATAGAGCCATATTCTATCGAAATTACGCAAAAATAATACGCAAAAATCTAAAAAATTAATTTGAAAAGCTATTTTGAAAAGCTATTTAGACACAAAGCGACGACCTACTGCTTCTTTAGGAAAAATCAGTGATAATTCGGGGTTTACATGTTTTCAATCCAACACATCAACTGAACAAAGATTATTACAGATCATATCGAACCACAGAATTCAGCTACGTAACGCAAATTTCAGTTTTAATCCACCTATATCAATAACATCGTGTTCCTGTAACGGCACACTTTGAGCACCAAGAGGATTATCGTTTACAGTTGGAAAGTTGCCCTGCTTATCTGACTTTCCGCTGACGTGCGAAACGAAATAGCCTTGCTGGCGTTTGGCGATGACGATCATCGTACCGCTATTGCCCATAGATGTATAAGATTTAACCAAATCCAGCTCTTTGTCTACTTTTGGCCCGTTTAATACTTTTATAAACGCTTTTTTTGCTACTTTAACCTCGGCAGGCTTGGCTACTTTTTTATCAGATGAGGCTACATACGATGAAGCATACGCTGTCGATTTTGCAATAGGGGTTTCTGCGATAGCTTGTCCTGTTTGTTTAACGCCTTTCGCCGCATTCACCATCTCATCCGTAATGGGCTGAATGACCATTGTTTTATCAAAATCAGGGGCATCTTCATCTAAAAATTTGAAATCATGACGTCCTATTTGAATTATATCGCCGTGCCGCAACATATGTTTTTTAATTTTGTTGCCGTTTACATAGCTACCATTGGTGCTATTCACGTCTTCTATATAGATATCTTTAAGGGATTCCATATAAAAGTTTTGCTCTACTAATACACGCGCATGTGTGCCACTCACTGAAATATCATCAATTTGAATATCATTTGACGATTTTCGACCTATTGTCAGCACATCCTGCTCGAGAGGAAACTCCCTTGTGATAACACCATCGTGACTAAGAACAAGTTTTGCCATTGTTTTACCTAATTAATTTCTAACTCATCACATCGCATCAATTTATATAATTATTGTCCGTCAAAAGCCCTGAGTGGCTAGTTTGCTAATTAACGGCCAATTTAATGCCCCATTTTTTGCCTACGGTAATGCCTATAACTCATGCCTATACTAATTGCCTGTAGTATTATTCTAGTCGAATATCATTTTTTGATAAACATCAACTACATACCTCATTTTTCTCAAATACTGGCGTAATATTGACGAGAATAACTGAAATATTGTCATGCCCGCCGTTTTCATTTGCCTTGTAGACTAATTGTTTCGATTTTTCTTTCAAATCGCGATCAGTTTGTTGCAAGATCGTCTGTATATCGTGCTCGTTGACAAGATCAGACAATCCGTCTGAACATAAAAGTAAGATATCATCCATTTCGAGAGTCTGTTGTTGTACGTCAATCTCCACGTCAATATTAATTCCTAACGCCCTGGTAATCATATTTTTATTCAATGATTGTGTCGCTTCACCCTCGGACAGGTAACCACCCTGGATCATCTCCTGAAATAATGAATGATCAACAGTCAGCTGTGCCAGTTTTCCTTTTCGTAAACGATACAAACGTGAATCTCCAACATGCGCAATTGTCACGTTATCATCATGAAACAACGCCATTACAAGTGTCGTTCCCATACCGGCATATTCTGGATGCAGTGCCGCAGCTTCTAATATTTTACTGTTTGCTACGCTAATCGATTCCATGCTCAAACACACTACGCTTTCATCAAGCGTTTGGTCTTTGATATTTTTCAACGCGTGTTTTATTTGTTTGGTTATTCCCTCAACGGCCATTTGGCTCGCCACTTCTCCCGCGTTATGTCCCCCCATTCCATCTGCAAGCACAACCAAACCCAATTTTCTATCACAGGCAATAAAATCCTCATTGTGATCACGCACACGACCCACATCTGTCGCAGCAGCCATATCGATATAATATTTTGTCTTCATTTTATATAGATTTTTTGGGTTTTTTTGCACTATTCATTTTGGGACTATTAATGTGTTCCTGACATTTTCTGATAGCTAGTGCCATTTTTTTTCCTGACTGAAATCGATTTTCAGCTTCTTTTTGCAAGGCAAGATCAATTATTTTAGTTACGCATGATGATAATTCAGGGCGAAACATCCTCACATCAGGATGTTTTTCATTCGAAATTTTGTACATCAAGTTTGCCATTGAGTCGCCGACAAAGGGCAACTCTCCAGTGACCAGTTGAAATAACATAACGCCGAGAGAAAAAAGATCGGATCGACCATCTACTTTTTTTCCAGCCAACTGTTCAGGTGACATATATGAAGGTGTACCCAGAATCGTGCCGGTTTTCGTTTTACTTGCGTCCATTAGGCATGCGACGCCAAAATCCGTTACCTTGACCGATTTATTTTTCGGTTCATACATCACATTGGCAGGCTTTATATCCCGGTGTATCACACCCTGATTGTGGCCAAAATTTACCGCTTCAGCCACCTTGCTAACGATAAAAAATACATCGTCTAAAGATAATCTGTTTTCTGGTTTGGTATAAAAAGATAAATCCTTTCCCTCCAGAAAATCCATTGCAATATAGGCCAGATCCTGTTCCTCCCCGACATCGTAAATCGTAACAATGTTAGGGTGATTCAAGCGCCCTGCTGTTTTTGCTTCCCTAAAAAACCGATCTTTGATTTCAACTAACTTATCTCCTTCAAACTCCTGAGCTATTGCCAATGTTTTAATTGCAACAGTACGGCTTATTTTGGGATCTTCTCCTAAATATACCATACCCATTGCACCACGCCCCAGTTCCTTGATTATTTCGAAACGACCTATCATCGGACGCTGAACAGCCGTGTTATCCAACACAATAGTGCCCGCAGGCGTTGCACTACCAACCACTCCTTGCACCATTCGACCCTCCATTTCGCGGTTACTCAATATTCGTTTTTTTATATCACGAAAAGTGCCATCGTAATCATTCACATGTCTGAAAACAGATCCCGCCTTTGCAAATTGACGCTTGCGTTCATAATCCAAACCCAGGTTGTAAAACAAATCCATCGCGGTTTTATTTAATGGCAATTTGCGGAATTTCTCAAAAGCCATATCAAGCTGACCTTGACTTTGTAGAGTAAGCCCAAGCATTTTATTTGAGTCTGCAGTTTCAGTTTGCCATCCTGCCAACCTTTCCTGGAACAAACGTTTTGTAGCGATCAAGGTCAAGCCCACGCTCAACTGCAACATTGGCGCCATCAACTTTATCCATATATTTTCTGTAATTAGCAAAAATATTTCAGCGTTGAACAATAAAATCATAAGTACTGCGCTAATAGCCAGCCCGGTGACCAATCGTATACGCGACAGTATGGACATCAAAAATGATGCGGTAAGAAATATTGCGAGCAATTCGACCCAACCTACCCAAGGCGGACGTTTTATAAAATCATTGTTAAGGATACTCGAGACAGTGTTGGCGACAAAATTAATAGGAGAAACTACTTCGCCTGTAGGCAATAACACAGGTTCTGCACTGTATCCCTCTATGTGGCCAATCAATACTATTTTGTCTGTAAATTTTTTTTCGGCAACATTGTCTTCGTATACATCATATAAGGACGCGACCTCAAACGGTGAATTACCCTCTTTATTCGTGTAAAATGTGGGAAACAAATTAAAATTAGTATCAGTCGCAATAGACACATCTCCCAACTTAACCCTACCATTATTTTCTATTTTGATATCACTAATATTCAAATCCATACTCACCGCAGCGAGCATCAAGGAAAATGATGCAAAAATATTATTATTGAAACGCAATACCATATTTTCAGAACGTACCACCTCATCCTCACTATAACTTGAAGGCATGTGGCCAACTGATTTAACCACTTTGCCAAATCGTTGTAGTGGTGGATTCAGCAGTGCAACCGTAGGCAGCGCCATCCCTTGCATCACCTCAGGAAGATACTTATTTTTTTTTGCATCTGGAAACGGCACATCGGCTAACGTATTCTTTGATGTGTAATTGGGTAATACCTTGACGTTTAATGGCACCCCATTCTTACGGTAGGGTATAGCAAGCACAACATTATCGGACTTCCTCAATGCACTTGCTAACAATCGGTCAGTATTCAGACCGTATTCTGCTTCTTGTAATAGTGCTGCATATTCCTCTGAAAATACTGCATCCAGATCATCTTCTTCTACGTTATTGAAGAGTTTTTTGAAGCGCTGAACATATTTCAAGCCGTATGTATATTGCGGCGCGCTCAAATCAATGGCAACACCGATGGCCTTTGGGTTCGCTTCACCTATTTTATTTATCAAGTCAGCAATAATACTTCTTGGCCACGGCCAACTGCCAAACTTTGCTATGGATTTTGCATCAATACCCACGATAGTAATTTCATCATTCGCAGGACGCGCGGGCATCAAACTTACCGCAAAATCATAGGCCTTGTTTTCCAGGCCTTGCATAACATCGCTACTCGCAGTAAATAAAATTACCAACGTCACGACCAGCCCAAAAAACCAATCTGCCTTACAAACAGCTCGAATCACTGCGTTCTCACAATAGTCGCCCCCAAGAAAAAAACTCTATATAAGTAGTTAATTCGACACAAAATTCCTTATCTTTAACGACTTATGGAGGAACAAGAACACGGCTGAATCGCCACTTCTCATTTTGGCGACACGTATTCCCTTGTTATTTGTGAGAAAAATAGCCCTGCTTAATAAATAGGCAGGTCTGCTCGGCGACTTGCGAGTTAAAAATCAGCCCAGTATGTGTTGCGGGCAATATTAAGTGGTCGGTTTGTCCTTCCAGGTGAGTCTCGACGACGGCAACGGTACCATCATTTGCTCCGTCAAACCGATTTACCAACCGGCCAGCACCCAATGCGGCTGTCCCGGCAATAACACCTAATGCATTTTTCGCATGCCAATCAGGCACTTCACCGAGTAATCCGTGGTCAACACTTTTTCCGAGTATCATGCGTCCCCAGGCTGACCGAACCAGCACCTGCGCAACTGCGCTGCCCGAATTGGGAGTACCCAACATCACTACTTTTCCACGCCGTTGGTTGGGATAAAGATGAAATAAATGACGTAGCACCAAGCCGCCAAGGCTATGTGCGACAAAATGCACCGTCTCCGCATCCAGGTGTTTTAAATAAGTTTGTAATAAAAGTGCATTTTCCACAGGATTTTTACGCATAGTCGGATACGAAAACTGATGCACAGCAAATTGCTGCTTGCGGATTCGATGCCGCAGCAACGCCATATCTGTGCCCATCATCCACAGACCATGGACAAATACAATATGCTCTAGCTTAGAATTTATTTCTGGATCAAACATGAGAAATATCTATTTCGAATTTCGATTTGTGTCGACTATACCCATGGCGTTTGGGATTTAGGTTTAAGTGTGCGCTCTATTTGCTTCATGGCAAGACGAAATGACGCGTAATAGTCGTTCTATTGCAAGGAATTTCAACGCAGCCATGGAGCAAATAGAGCGTGCAATTAGACCTAAATCTCAATCGCCATGGGTATATGACACAACTGCACGTTTTACCTGGAAGGGATATGGGTAGTTGCCGATTAATGTTTTCTATCATTTTTTTCTGAAAAAACAGGCGGAAGTTGTGCCAATGCATGTCGTGGAGTAAATTTAGCACTGTCTACCACATATTTTTTATTATCAGATTGTGTTACCGCAATCGACATCGGTGAATTCACTACCGGCCATTGCCCTTTCGCCATATTAGTGGGTTCGTCGCCTTCGAAACCAAGAAAACTATAACGACCATAATGCGGTAATTTGCGTCCTAGCCCAGGCATAGCGGCAATATTTTCATTGCTTAACCAGGTGATTGCGTATTCAGGACTAGCCGGGTTTCGTGCTGTCAGCACGACAGCGTTGTCTTTTCTATTCAATGCAGACTCACCGAACTTCAGATTATCGCCATTAAATTTAATTTCGTGATCGTGTAACGCAGTTACAATAGATTCGCGAAAACGATTTTGCCAACCAAACAGCCAAACCGCACGGTCCGTAGGCAGATGCTGCAATTGATCATCAAAGCTAACGCTCACCTGGCCCTGTTGGCCCTTTTGCCAGTTGGTCGCTAACGCTGTGTAAGCCTGCTTCACGTTTTCTTGTGCATCTACAGGTAACACAATCAATACTTGCTCTGCACCGAATGCTTTGGTTAATGCGGGCGGAATTTCATTAAAATCAAGTCGTCTAAATACATCAAATTCCGGGTCGATGTCTAATCGTATTGGTCTGTCTGGCAGCGTCAGATTAAGTGTATGGCGCTTGGTTTTAACTAGTTCCGTTAATTGATATGCATTACTTTGCCCTTCCAGGGTTATTGCAATAGGCAATCGCAATTCATAAGGTTCGCCTTCTTGTATCTGTTCGATACCGACCGTGAGCACATATCCTTTTTCAGTTTGTTTGGCATTTGCATCAGTAACGAGTAACTCGGGCGCACCAGTGCGTTCCACCCACTGCTCAAATGTTGCCTTCAAATCCAGACCAGAAACCTGTTCAAATACATCCCGTACATCTGCAAACGCAGCATATTTAAACTTGTATTTTTGATAGAAAGTTTGCAATGCACGTGTAAATTGTTGATCACCGAGTTGTTGACGCAGCATATGAAAAAACATAAGTGTTTTTCCATAACCCACCGCTTCCGTCGTCGCACTGTGACGCGATCGAAATTCTGTTAATGGAAAGTCTCTGCTCTCATTTACAAAATCAGTGTATTTTTGCAGAGAATTACGCCGATAATTTACTGCCTGTCCACGCTGCTCTTTTATTAAGTGATCCGCCAAGTAACTGGTCAATCCTTCTGCCCAATTACCTTTCTCATAATCGACAAAAACACCGTTCCCCCACCAGTTATGCAAAATTTCATGCGGGTATGACGAGTGCAAAATAAATGGAAATCGAATCACTTTAGGACCTAACAGGGTAAACGACGGCATGCCATAACCTGTTTCCCAAAAATTTTCCAGCAGCGCAAATTTCTTATACGGATAGGGTCCCAATAGCGTGCGATACATCTCGACATATTGTGCTGTGGTGTCCAGATATTTTTGTGCGAGTTGATCATCGGCCTCGCGCAGAAATACCATTGACTCAACAGCACCTGAAGTCTGTGTATATTCTTTGAATTTTGCGGCAATAAGATAAATTTCGTCCTGCGGTTTATCAATCGCCCAGGTGGTAATTTTATTAGGTGTTTTTAGTGAATTTTCCAATCGTTGTCCCTGACTGACTGATGACCACTTTTCTGGCAAAACAACGCGCATGTTAAATGTATGTAATTCATCGCCAAAACGGGGATACCAATAACTGTTGCTTGACAGGAAGACGCCATCCTGAGAAATAATGCCCGGAGAAACACTAAAGCTGCGCGCATATTCCGCACCCAATTGTTCAACGGGGTGGTGGATCTTACCCTGGTAAGAAAGCGTTATTTTATTGTCGACCAACTTTTCTTTTGAAAAACGCAACGCTAACCATTCCAACGGAACATGAGATGGCTTATTTTTAATTTTGAGGTGATTTAAGCGTACACCTTCGGTAATGACTTTGGGTGAAAGGTTGGCGTGTAAATAAAATTGAACGACGCCTCTTTTTAACATCGTATCCGGTAACGTCATCGTATCTTGCACCGATAGCGTATTGTGTTGCGGCGACACCGTTATAGAAATTTCGTGATGAACGACTTCGTTGGATAATGCAGCTTTTGCAAACAAGCCGGGAGACAACAGAAGAAAAATAAAACAACAACCTGACACGTTTCGTAAATGACTCACGATAACTGATATCATCTTCATTTCACTATTTCTCAGTTTCCTTTGTTCCTGTTTCTTTAGCTCCTGTTTCCTTAGCCCCTGTTTCCTTAGGAAGGGTACGCAATTTGATGTTAAGTTCTTTCAATTGCATATCGGATACCGGTGATGGTGCCTGCGTAAGCAAACAACTGGCGGTTTGCGTTTTTGGAAATGCCATTACTTCACGGATAGATTGTGCTCCGGTCATCAACATAACCATACGATCAAGACCAAAAGCGATACCCCCATGCGGAGGACAGCCATATTTCAAGGCGTCAAGCAAGAAACCAAACTTGTCGTTTGCTTCTTCATCGCTTATATCCAGGGCGTGAAACACTTTCTTTTGCACTTCCTGTCGATAAATACGCATTGAACCCCCGCCCAACTCGGTACCATTTAATACAATATCATACGCACGCGAATTACAACGACCAGGATCATTTTCCAGGTATTCAATATCTTCTTCACTGGGCGAAGTAAACGGGTGATGTAATGATGTCCAACGTTTGGCATTTTCATCCCATTCAAACATGGGAAAATCAACGACCCAAAGCGGTTGCCAACCTTCAGTTAACAATCCTCTATCGTGGCCCAATTTAATGCGTAAGGCACCGAGAGACTCATTTACTATTTTCGTTTTGTCTGCACCGAAAAATATCAAATCACCGCTTTCTGCGGCCGTTCGGTCCAATATTGTCTGAATCACATCGTCGGGTAAAAACTTGAGTATCGGTGATTGCAATCCGTCACGACCCGCGGAAATATCATTGACTTTTATATAAGCCAGACCCTTGGCGCCGTAAATACTGACATATTTTGTATAATCATCAATTTCTTTTCTGCTCAACTCACAGCCTTTTGGTAATCGCAGCGCAGCGACCCGGCCATTTGGATCCTGCGCCGGTCCCGCAAATACCTTGAACTCCACTGCTGCCATGACATCATTCACATCCACCAATTCAAGCGGGATACGTAAATCTGGTTTGTCACTACCATAACGCTTCAGCGCTTCAGCGTAAGCCATGCGCGGGAATTTATTTGGCAAGGTCACACCCATGACGTTACTAAACACATCACACAACATTTCTTCCATGAGTCCGATGATGTCATCTTCCATTAAGAAAGAAGTTTCAATATCCAGTTGGGTAAATTCAGGCTGGCGGTCAGCGCGCAAGTCTTCATCACGAAAACAGCGCACCACCTGATAATAACGATCCATACCAGAAACCATTAGCAGTTGTTTAAAAATTTGTGGTGACTGCGGTAATGCAAAAAAACTACCGGCATGCGTGCGACTCGGAACAAGATAGTCACGTGCACCTTCCGGTGTGGCTTTGGTTAGCATCGGCGTTTCAATATCAAGGAAGCCATTTTTATCCAGAAACGCACGTAATCGACTTATGATTTTGGAACGCAATTTCATGCGTGAAAACATTTTTTCGCGCCTTAAATCAACATAACGATAACGTAATCGGTGTTCTTCAGAAACGTCATCGTCGTCGATCTGAAACGGCGGGGTTTCAGACTTATTTAAGATGTTTAATTTCTGTGCAAGCACTTCAATCTGGCCGGTCGGCAATTCAGGATTGACGGTGCCTTCAGGACGATTTCTGACCTTGCCGGTAACTTGTAATACATATTCACTGCGCACATGTTCAGCCATTGTAAAAATATCCGGCGTATCAGGATCAAAAACGATTTGCAGCAAGCCCTCTCGATCGCGTAAATCGATAAAAATCACCCCGCCGTGATCACGACGACGATGTACCCATCCACAAACAGTGATTTCCTGATCGATTTCAGACTCTGAAACATTGCCGCAATAATGCGTGCGCATATGGCTTTTCCTTTTAACCTAAATTAACTATTTAGAGGCGGGAATGTTACGGATTGCTTGGCTTTGTTGCAACATTTGATGCAACATTTGTTGCAACAATATAGGTAGGACGGGATACGCGCAACGGCATCCCGTCCATAATGCGCCACGCGGACCAAATGTTAGAATATTATACAGATATACGAATTAACTTTTTGATATTATTAATTATTTTTTTTATTTTTGGTCGCTTTGCCGCTACTCGTCTTTTCTTTTTTCGTGGTTGATTTTGATTCACTTTTAGCTTTCTTCTTTTTGCCAGCGTCGTCCGGCGCCGTTTTTTTGCTTTCAGTTTTATTGCCGTCCTGACCGTCCTTTTTGCTGTCCTGCTTGCCATCCTTCTGGCTGTCTGAGTTTTTATCCGCTGAATCGGCCGCTTCATTCGATGAAAGGTTCTTTTTGTCGCCTTCCTTAAAATCTGTTTCGTACCAACCCTGACCTTTTAAGCGAAATGCCACAGCAGAAATAAGCTTTCGAAGTGCTGGTTTACTGCATTGCGGACAGTCAATTAGCGACTCATCACTCATTTTTTGTATAGCTTCGAGCTGATGACCACAATCATTACATTCATATTCATAAATTGGCATATCTCTACGTACCTCGGAATAAATTTCTCGAAAGTATAAGGCCGAACCAATCGATTTCAAGACTTTTATATAAACTCTTGTATAAACTCCTATATAAAGAGCTGTCAAAATAGAATAATATCACTTTTTCATTGCGCGGGGCCGTATGACGACAAAACAAGCCTATAAAACCACCTATATTCCACTTCCTGGAAACAAAAATCTAACCCGTAAGACAGCGGACAACAGTATAAAAATAACTCCGGAAACAAAATGCCGTTTTTGTCCCGGCGCAATATGCTGTACTTATTTTACAGAACAAGTTGATACCCCACGCTCTAAAAAAGATTTTGACCATCTCTTGTGGCAACTGTCACATGGCAATACGCAATTATATAAAGATGAAGAAGGCTGGTTCCTGCTCATAAATAACAAATGCACTCACCTGCAGAAAAGTGGGCAATGCAGTATATATGAAACCCGGCCCCAAGTGTGCCGCGACTACAGTAATGATTTTTGCGAATCCGATGAACCCGCAACCAAGCATTTCGAATTATTTTTTGATGGATATGACTCGCTTGTTAAATATTGTAAAAAACGATACAAAAACTGGGATAAGCGATTTAAAACCTGATTTTTTTAGGTTTAACAATCGTTAAAATACGAAGGCACCCAACGTACCGCCTCCAACAATGATTATATGTTACTTTGCGGAATCAACCTGTGCACATCAAATGCTCGTGGACTCCAGCGAGTCGCAAAAATTTCGTGTAAAGAAATTTTTGCGACAGCTCTCTTGTGTTGCATCATTTATCCTCGTATTGTGCGTATAACGTATTCGTTATCTTTGACCTTTAATCGGCCCTTCTTAACTTAAGGCAAATCAAACAATAAAACCTCTGCATGTTGTTCTGCTGTCAGTACAATCTCTTTTGGGTCTTCGATTGCAGCACTGTCACCCACATCAAGCGATTCCCCATTGACAATGACACACCCTTTTGCAACATGCACATACACTTTTCTGCCAGTGGCAACAACGTGGCTAACCGATTCACCGTTCTCCAATCTGGTCGAAAACAACTGTGCATCCTGATTAATGGTGACCGACTCTTGTCGCCCATCTGGCGATGCAACAACTCGCAACCTACCCCTGAGTTCACTATCAGCAAATCGTTTTTGTTCATAACCGGGTTTCGCATTTTTACGGTCCGGCTCTATCCATATTTGTAAAAAACGTAGCGTAGTCGAATTGGATGAATTATATTCACTGTGCGTCACACCTGTACCTGCGCTCATACGTTGCACCTCACCGGGTCGTATAACGGACCCATTGCCCATACTGTCTTTGTGTTCAAGCTCACCTTCCAATACGTAGCTGATAATCTCCATATCACGATGGGCGTGCGTTGGAAATCCAGCGCCAGGCACCACGGTATCTTCATTAATAACCCGCAACGCTGAAAACCCCATATGGTTTTCATCATAATAATCAGCAAATGAAAACGTATGATAGGACATCAACCAACCATGGTCAGCCTGCCCCCTGTCCTGCGATCGTCGTATTTGCATCATAATCACCTCTTTTTTAAGCTACATATTCATTTAATTAGAATGTCTTTTCGCCAATATATCATTGACTTTCAACAAAAAAAGCGGAAAATACTGACTATCTTATTCAATTATTTTGAACAATTGAATTTATTGGATATTCTGTTGCAGGATATGCTGTAGGATAAAAAGCTTGCCCCTCACATTAGACGCACTGATCGTATTGGATGCCATTTACCGCAATGGCAGTTTTGCCGCGGCAGCCGATGCGTTGCACCGCGTGCCATCGGCTATCAGTTATACAATACAAAAACTGGAACAAGACCTGGATGTGCCGCTATTTGACCGGCGTGGTCACCGTTCTGTCCTCACCGCAGCCGGACAGGCATTATTGGAAGAGGGGCAACAGTTATTAAGCAACGTTGATCGTATCGAAAATCACGTTAAACGCATCGCGACCGGCTGGGAAACCCGTCTCAGCATCGCAGCTGACAACCTTATTCAAATTTCACCTGTTTTATCTGTCATTGATGCCTTTTACAAGAAATGTCCGCCAACAACTCAAATACATCTATCTCGCGAAGTGCTTAGCGGGACCTGGGACGCCCTCATCGCCCGACGCGCAGACCTTATTATCGGCGCATCAGGCGAAAGCCCGTCTGGCGGTGGTTACATTTCTCATGCTATCGGCGACATGGAGATGGTTTTTGCTGTCGCGCCCTTCCACCCATTGGCAAAAATCAGTGAACCAATCAAGCAAAAAGACATCTTAAATTACCGCGCAATCGCCGTTGCTGATACCTCACAAAGCTTACCGATGCGCACCTCAGGACTATTAACCGGCCAACAAGTATTAACGGTCTCGGATATGAATAGCAAACTTGAAGCACACTGCATGGGCCTGGGCGTGGGCTATTTACCTTTAAGTTACGCGCAAGCAGCCATTGACGATAATTTACTGGTTAAGAAGCAGGTAGAAGAGCAGCACCATGCGGGAAAATTACATATTGCGTGGCACAGCGACCACCGAGGAAAAGCGTTACAATGGTTTATTACACAACTGCAAAACAAAGATATTATTAAGCGACTAATTTTTAGTGGAACAGACCCAATAAAATAACTATCATACAATGAATCCAACTCCCGAAGTACCTGTATTATCAGAGGTCCCTATTTTAGAAGTCAAAAACCTCGAAAAACAATACCCCGGTGTTAAAGCCGTCGATGGCATTTCTTTCTCCATCAAAGAAGGCACGTGTTTTGGCTTGTTAGGCCCAAATGGTGCAGGTAAAACAACCACGGTTGAAATAATGGAAGGCATTACCAAACAAACATCCGGTGAAGTACTTTATAAAGGCGCACCTATCGGCAAAAAATTTAAACAGGAAGCCGGTATTCAATTTCAATCAACTGCGCTGCAAGATTTTTTAACAGTTAAAGAAACATTACAATTGTTTAAACGATTATACGAAACCTCCATGGATCTGGATGAATTAATCGGCATTTGTGCATTACGTGAATTTTTAGATCAGGATTCCCGTCTACTCTCAGGGGGACAAAAACAACGATTATTATTGGCTATCGCGTTGATTAACGATCCCAACATTGTTTTTCTGGATGAACCCACAACGGGCCTTGACCCGCAGGCACGGAGAAACTTTTGGGAACTGATCAATACAATCAAAAAACAAAATAAAACGGTCATCCTGACAACACACTATATGGAAGAAGCATCCGAATTGTGCGATGAAATCGCGATAGTCGACAAAGGAAAAATAATCGCAATTGGTACACCAAATGAATTATTAAAAGCTCACTTTAATGATGTTCTTCTGCAAATACCCGAAGAAGAGTTTATCAGCGATTTGGAAAAAAACAATTTCAAAGTTTCGCGCAAACCAGGACAAGTTATTATTCATACCGAAAACGTGCATGAAACCTTACGAATACTTGGTGAACATAATGTGGATCTTTCACGCCTGGAAATACGCTCACGTAACCTGGAAGATTTATTCCTGGAACTCACTGGCAAAGATTTGCGCGCATGAATAGATTTCTGGCAGTGTTGCATGCAAGAAACATCGAATTTTTTCGGGATAAATCTGCGTTGTCCTGGAATATTATTTTACCCTTTTTTCTTGTTTTTGGGTTTGCATTTATTTTTTCAGACGAAGACCGAGAATTATATAAAGTAGGCATATATGATCACTCAATCAAGGCGCTGCAATCGCAAACTGATTTTTTCAATATAAAATATATTGAATTTATAAATGTTACCGACCTGGATAACGCTATCAGTAAAGTCAAACACCACCAACTTGATATGCTCATTCATGCCGAAGAAAATATTCACTATTGGATTAATTCCAGTTCAAGCAAAGGACACATTCTCGAACGTGTGCTAAAAGGGAGCGAACTCGATAAAAAACACCTGCTGAATTATGAAAAACAAACCGTAGACGGACAAGAGGTACGTTATGTCGATTGGGTTTTACCCGGCATCCTGGCGATGAATATGATGTTTAGTTGCCTGTTTGGAATCGGTTATGTCATTGTACGATACAGAAAAAATGGCGTATTAAAACGCTTAAAAGCCACGCCGTTAACCGCATTGGAGTTTATCACTGCACAGATCTTGTCCAGATTAATGCTAATCGTTGTTGTAACAGGAATCGTCTTTTTTGGTAGCGATATTTTTATTCAATTTCATATGGTCGGTTCCTATTTTTTATTATTTTTTGTTTTCACATTAGGGGCTTTCTCATTAATTTCACTGGGGCTGGTGGTGGCCGCAAGAACCACCAGCGAAGAACTGGCAAATGGCGTACTTAATCTTCTATCCTGGCCAATGATGATATTTTCCGGCGTCTGGTTTTCATTGGAAGGATCTTCAAATGCAGTCATCGTCATCTCTCAATTTATGCCGCTCACCCACATAATCGACGCAGCGCGTGCCATTATGAATGATGGTGCAGGCATCATGGACATATACCCCAACCTGCTCGCGCTGACCGTGATGAGCATCTTTTTTCTGATTATTGGGGCAATGAGCTTTCGTTGGGAAAGGTAGCTTGACAACTTAACCACTGTTGGTATTAATTAGAAATACTTCGTAACACCGATAGAAAAAATAGTGAAATTCTCATCGGATTTAAAATTAGTCGCATCGGATTTAAACGTAAATTGATTTCGTTTGACGCTAACAAAATAAGACATGGTCTTTTGAAAATCAGCAGACCATTTCGCGCCAAAACTAAAACCAGATGTGCTGCCAAAATCAGAATTAGAGCCAAGACTGTCAGTTAGCTTGTCTTTACCATCCAGGCGGGCAAAGGCGATACTGCC
>VAPK010793488.1_pt1 | contig 16025 bp, 14 predicted proteins | sample 3395031 | NCBI WGS metagenome assembly VAPK01 (sample SAMN08290443, study PRJNA428436) | hydrothermal vent metagenome | isolation source: Deep-sea hydrothermal vent chimney 1 | place: Pacific Ocean: Juan De Fuca Ridge
AACAACAGAGATTCGTTATTCAAGTGCATGGACCCGTTATGACAAGGGTGTTTTAGCGAATGTTAGAAATCAGACAGCATATGCCAATCTTCGCAACGATTTGACAAGCAGTCGCGGTCAGTGGGCTATTACTTATAGTAAGCGAAAATATGAACCCGATATTGGTGGTAATTATAGCTACGAACGTGCATATATTGATGTCGATTTTTCAATAACTGGGAAACTGGGATTGCTAGCCAGTATTGGCTATGAAAATAATGGATATGATCAAGGTGCTATTTCTCGTTCTGAAAAAAAATCAACATGGGATGCAGGTCTAAGGTGGAGTCCCGGGAGGAATAATTCAATATCTGTTCGATTGGGAGAGCGTGTATTTGGTAAAACCAGTTCACTTAATTTTAGCTATTTTACCCGGCGTTGGACATGGAGCGCCGATTATAATGAAGAGTTTAGAAATAATCTCGGTGTTTTAGTTAGTAATCAGATGAGCGATGATTCTGATATAAGCATAATCCTACCAGGAGATTCAACTCCAACAACTGAGACCTATCTGAGTCGACGCTTTAATTTCAGAGTTGGGCGGAGTTACGGAAAAACAGATATTGATTTTTCTGTTTATGATCGTAAAAGAGAGTTCCAGCAATCTGGGCAAAGAGAAGATATTTCCGGTGGCGAGGTGAAGTTAGATTGGCGGTTCCAGAAAAGAAGTAACTTCTTATTGGGGTTTACCAAGCAGAAGCAAAAATTGCGAGGTGGTTTCAATAACTATGATTTAATTATAGGGACTGTTGGCCTTTCTCGAAAAATATCTAGAGAAGCTGATCTGAAATTAAATTTTCGTTATTCCCAACGCAACTCGAATAATTCTACTCAAAGCAATTACAAACAAAATCAGGTGACGCTTGGTTTGAAAGTTATATTTTGACTAGGTATCTAAGGAATGATGTACGCAAGAATATGTATAGTAAAATAAAAAATGCAATGACAGTTGATGTGGAAGATTATTTTCATGTTGCTGCATTTGCAAAAGATATTTGTCCGGATGATTGGGATAAAATCGAGAGCCGCGTAGAAAGGAACACAAAAAAGATTCTTGCTATTTTTTCTATCAACGATATAAAAGCGACTTTTTTTGTGCTTGGCTGGGTTGCTGAACGATATCCAGATCTGGTGCGTAATATAGCAGAGCATGGTCATGAAATAGCGTGTCATGGTTATAGTCATCAGTTGATTTATGAGCAAACGCCAAAAGTTTTTCGAGATGAAACATTACGTGCAAAAAACATTCTGGAGGATATAACTGGAACTAGGGTTTGTGGTTATCGAGCTGCGAGCTACTCTATTACTGAGAAATCGAAATGGGCGCTGGATATTTTATTAGAGGCAGGATTCACATATGATTCAAGTATATTTCCTGTTCATCATGATCGCTATGGTATGCCGGGTACACCTAAACAACCACATGTTATAAAAATATCGAATGGAATATCACTAGTGGAATTTCCGTTATCAACAATAAAACTGTTTGGCTATGTGTTGCCTGTTGGTGGCGGCGGATATTTCCGGCTGTACCCATATTGGTTTACTCAGTACGCACTAAGTAAAATTAACAGAAATAAAGAATCATTCGTTTTTTATTTTCATCCTTGGGAGGTTGATCCTGAACAGCCTAGAATAAAAACAAATTTAGTATCCAGTTTTAGACATTATAACAACCTAACTAAATGTGAAGATCGTTTAAATGAACTTATCAAGAATTTTAAATTTGAAACAATGAGCGCGGTATTAAAGGAAATGAAACTGCTATAGCCTACACATATCAAGTGAACGCATGGTTCGTTGCTGATTTAAAGAGTGAATATGAATATTTCTGAGCGCTGTATTATAAAATGCGTGAAAAATAAGAAAGATGCGCGCATAGACAAGTATGTTATGAATTCAGATTATACATCGGTATATCATCTGACTGCTTGGTGCGAGTTGATTAAGAATGTTTTTAATCATGATGCATATTACATTTTTGCAGAATCTGCAGAGAACGGTGTGATTGGAGTATTGCCATTAGTGCATTTGAAAAGCAGACTTTTTGGTAATTATATGGTTTCTATGCCTTATTTTAACTATGGTGGTGCAGTTGCAGATATGATAAACATTGAAGCCAGCATGATGGAGCAGGCAGTTAATCTTGCATCAGAGTTAGGAGTAGGACATATCGAGTTTCGTGATACCAATACTAGAGAGCCAACATGGCTTGTGCGTACAGACAAGGTTAATATGATTCTTGAATTACCTGATAGTGATGAATTGCTTGGTAAGGCAATAGGAGCCAAAAAACGTTCACAAATAAGGCGTCCATTGAAAGAGGGTGTTGAAAGTTTTATTGGTGGAATTGAGCTGCTGAAGGAATTTTATCATGTTTTTTCCATTAATATGCGTGATTTAGGAACTCCAATTTATAGCAAAATATTTTTTTTAGAGATATTAAAGACGTTTCCTAAGCAAACAAAAATTATGATTCTTAGATTAAATGGCAAGCCCATTAGTGCGGCATTTTTAATTGGTTTTAAAGGTCAACTGGAAATTCCGTGGGCCTCAACTATAAAAGCCTATAATAGGTTTAGTCCAAATATGCTAATGTATTGGGAGATTTTAAAATTTGCTATTGAATCTGGCTATGAAAAATTTGATTTTGGACGTTCATCAGTTGATAGTGGAACATATAGATTTAAAAAGCAGTGGGGAGCCATTCCTAAACAACTTTATTGGCATTACTGGCTCGCAGATGGAAAAGAAATGCCGCATTTAACACCTGATAATACTAAATACAAGCTGGCGATCAAGGCATGGCAACACTTGCCAATTTTTGTTAGCAACTGGCTTGGCCCCGGTATTATTAAAAACCTACCTTAGATAATTCAATATGTGTGGCATAGCTGGTATTTGCAATATTTCGAGCAGTGAATCAATCACAGAACAAAAACTATCCGTTATGATTGATATGCTTTACCACCGTGGGCCAGATGGTAAAGGATTTTATGTGAAAGAAGGGATAGGGCTTGGACATGCACGGTTAAGTATTATTGATCTTGATACGGGCAGCCAACCCATACACAATGAAGATAAAACAGTTTGGGTTACATTTAATGGTGAAATATTCAACTATGTTGAGTTGAGAAGCGATCTGCAAAAGCAGGGACATAAATTTTACACTACTACAGATACGGAAGTCCTTGTGCATTTATACGAGGAATATGGTAGCGAATTTGTCAACCATCTCAACGGGCAGTTTGCAATTGGCTTATGGGATACAAAAAGAAAAAAATTAATTCTTGTTCGGGACAGAGTTGGAATAGTACCTTTATTTTATAAGAATGAAGCCGGGGCTTTAATTTTTGCTTCTGAAATCAAGGCCATATTAGCTGTTTCGAAAGAAGCTCCAAAACTGGATATGTCTTCCCTGGATCAATTGATGACATTCTGGTCACCCGTTAGTCCAAATACAATGTTCCAAAATGTGTTTGAGTTGTCTCCAGGACAAATGTTGGTCTTAGAAAATAGGAAAATACGTAAAATAACATATTGGGATTGGAAATTTCCAGAATCTGATGATGAATACAATTCATCAGATATTAATAGTTTGGCAGAAAATTTACATGAGTTGTTAGCTGATGCCACCAGGATAAGACTTAGAGCTGATGTTCCTGTTGGAGCTTATTTGTCAGGGGGGCTTGATTCTTCAGTACTGGCATCATTAATACATCATTATGGGGATGTACACTTAAGAACATTTTCTATTGGTTTTGATGATAAAAAACTAGATGAAAGCAGCTACCAAAAGGAAATGATAAAATACCTTGGTTCAGAACACAGCAGCATCAATTGTAGTAATCTAGATATAGCAGATCATTTCGAGAAAATGATCTGGCACACCGAAATGCCAGTATTGAGAACTGCTCCTGTGCCGATGATGTTGTTGTCTGGTTTAGTGCGGACACAAAATTATAAGGTTGTATTAACGGGTGAAGGTTCAGATGAAGTCCTTGGTGGATATGATATTTTTAAAGAGTCGAAAATACGACAATTCTGGGCAAAGAATCCTAAGTCTACATTCAGACCACTTTTATTAAAACGATTATATCCATATCTTGATTTGTCGAAAGGGCAGGCTTATTTACAGAATTTTTTTGGCACAGCCATCCAGGAGCCAGATTTATTATGGTTTTCACACTTGCCACGCTGGGAAATGACATCAAAGTGTAAAGCTTTCTTTTCAAATGACATGAAGTCACATTTAAATAAAGATGCAATTGACAGAATTGCTGAAACATTCCCTCCACAAATGTCAAATTGGCACTCGTTTAATCGTAGCCAGTATATTGAAGCAAAATCATTAATGAGTGGTTATTTGTTATGTTCGCAGGGTGACCGTGCTTTGATGAGTAATTCTATTGAAGGACGTTTTCCCTTTCTTGATCACAGAGTGATTGAATTTGCAAATCGAATACATCCAAAGCATAAAATGAAAGTTCTGAATGAAAAATATTTGCTTAAAAAATCAGAAAGCCTGTATGTCCCAGAGACAATAATTAAACGATATAAACAACCCTATCGTGCTCCTGATATTCCAGCATTTTTCGGTGCCAGTGGTTCCCCTGAATATGTTAATACTCTATTAAGTAAAGAAAAAATTGCGGACTATGGTTATTTTGATCCTAATAGGGTTGAGCGTTTAGTTAAAAAAATTAAACGGGGCCTGGCTATAGGACATAAAGATAATATGTCGTTGGTAGGTATTTTATCAACACAAATATGGATTAACATCTTTATTGAAAACAACAAAGCAAGTTTTTGGAAAAAATAATTTAACGTAATAATATGAGGAAAAAAATGTCAATCGAACGAAATGTAAGAGGTTATATACTGGAAAATTTCCTTTTCACCGATGAATCATCATCAGTGTTGGCAGATAGTGATTCATTTCTTGATAAGGGAATAATTGATTCAACAGGTATTCTTGAAGTGATTTATTTTTTAGAAGATGAGTTTGGTATTAGTGTTGAAGATGATGAGATGATACCAGAGAATCTTGATTCGGTAGATAATATCGTTGCTTTTATCAATAGAAAAGATGGCAAATAGATTATACTTTTAGGTGTAAGAGATAGTTAATATGATAATTAACCATCAAAGATATCTTTGTGAAACCTTACTGGATTCTGCAGAGTATCATCCTGAAAAGATCGCTGTTGTAGTTGAAGGGAAGTCGTATACTTATAATGACCTATTGGTAAGTTCAAAGAAATTAGCAAATGCACTTATAGAACGTGGTCTTAAACGAGGAGATCGCGTTGCTATATATATGGACAATACATGGCCATGTATTGTCAGTATTTATGCGGCATCTTTTGCTGGCGGCGTGTTTTTACTTATTAACCCACAAACAAAACCAGACAAGCTTAAATATATCATATTGGATAGTGGTGCATATATATTGCTATCTGATTCACACTTGTGGAGACAGATAAACGAAGCATTGGAGAATTTACCAGATATTCAGCATATAATATGCAGTGGCAATAGAGTTGATTTTGAAAAGTTAAAGATTGCACGTACTACCAGTATCATCCCTTTTGATGATGTAATCGAGTTGGCTGAGAAAATTGACTGGCATGCTAATATTACGCCCACTGATCTTGCCGCATTGATTTATACATCCGGTAGTACAGGAGAACCCAAGGGGGTGATGCATTCTCATCAGTCCATGATGTTTGCTGTAGGTAGTTTGACTGAATATCTTCGATTAAATGAAGACCATGTGTTAATGAATTTTTTACCGTTAGCCTTTGATTACGGTCTCTATCAACTATTAATGTCCATACAACTTGGTGCAACTCTTATTCTTGAACGTTCATTCACATATCCTGCCGTTGTATTTAAGCGTATCGAAGAATATTCTATTACATCTTTTCCTGGTGTACCTACTATATTTTCAATGTTACTTGCTGCACACCGCAGAAAAAAAATATCTTTTCCTTCTGTTACACGTGTTACCAATACGGCTGCGGCATTGCCAAGTAATTATATCGATGGATTGAAGGAGATTTTTCCAAACGCGCTGATTTACAAAATGTACGGTCTAACTGAGTGTAAACGGGTGTGTTATCTTGAACCTGAACTACTCAAAGAAAATTCATGCTCTGTCGGTAAGGCGATTCCAGGAACTGAAACATTATTATTAACAGAGGATGGTAAACCGGTAAAAGCGGGTGAAGTTGGTATTTTATATGTGCGTGGACCCCATATTATGCTGGGGTATTGGAACGACACCGAGATGACTGAGCGTATGTTAAAGCCTGGAAAGCTGCCAGGTGAACGTATTTTATGTACGCAAGACAAGTTTTATATGGATGAGGAAAGTTTACTGTATTTTGTTGGACGAAGTGACGACATAATAAAAACACGTGGCGAGAAAGTCAGTCCTATTGAAGTGGAAAATGTACTTTACGGTATTGACGGTATAAATGAAGCAGCCGTGATTGGGGTTCCAGATGATACTCTAGGTCAAGCGATTCGTGCATATGTTTCTTTGGATAAAAATCATGACCTGCCTGAAAAAAAGATCAAAAAAATCTGTATGTCAAAATTGGAAAATTTCATGGTTCCACAGGAAATAGTCATTCTTAATGAATTACCAAAAACAGCAACGGGCAAAATACGTAAAGATGTATTGGTGAAATAATTGTGGATGAAAAACAAAATAAACTGTTTGCTGAGCTGGAAAAATTTCTCGGTGAGAAACTGGTTACATTATGTGACAAGCCGGAAGAGTCAGCAAGAGGAACTTTGTGCGCATTGTGGCAATTTGCGGCAGGTAATCCAATGTCGGTAGAAAAGGTGGTTAATGCGGAGTTGTCTGAGTTATCCGAAGAACAAGAAGAAAAACTTATGCGTTATATTGATTTGCGTCTTTCAGGAAAGCCGTTAGCGCATATTACAGGCCGACAGCAGTTTATGGGTATTGAATTTTTGGCGGGCACGCAAGCACTTGTCCCACGAAAAGAAACCGAATTACTTGGTTTTGGGGCGATGAATATTCTTCAAAATATTATAGCATTCTGCGAAAAGCTAAAGGTTATTGATGTTTGTACAGGTTCCGGTAATCTTGCGCTTGCGATTGCAAAATATATTGACAATGTGCATGTCTACGCCTCTGATCTTTCTGATGATGCAGTTATCCTGGCAAGGAAAAATGCAGATTATCTTGGGCTGGCTGATAGAGTAAGTTTTTATGTTGGAGATTTACTGGCCTCTTTTTCAAGTGACGAGTTTTATAGAGCTGCTGATTTGTTAATATGTAATCCACCCTATATCTCCAGCGGAAAAGTGAAAACAATGCCGGGGGAAATTATAGGATTTGAACCTGATATGGCGTTTGATGGTGGAGTATTCGGAATTAATATTATCAATAGATTAATACAGGAAGCTCCTGAATATATTCGCGAAGGTGGCTGGCTGGCATTTGAGATTGGTCACGGGCAAGGCGAACTAATGTTAAAGCGTCTCGAAAAAAATAAAAAATATGCTGAACTCAAACCGGTCAAAAATGATGATGGTATTATAAGATCTATACTTGCAAAAATCACACATACAAAATCGATAACCGCATCAGATGAGGATTAGGCATGTCTTTAATATCAGAACTGAACAAATTAAACCCGCTTGATATCGATGTTGATAAAGAGGTTGAAAAAATATGTACCAGGTTAAAAATAATATTACAAAAAGATCTAAATAAGCGGGGGCTTGTTGTAGCCATATCTGGTGGTGTTGATAGTGCTGTTTCAGCTGCATTATGTGTCAGGGCGTTAGGCGCAAAAAAGGTATTTGGATTATTGTTACCAGAAAATGATTCGTCTGCAGAAAGTGTGATTTTAGGTAAAAAATTGGTAGAGCAACTGGGGATCAAATATCTGCTTCAGGACATCGCACCTGTGCTTGAGTCAGTTGGTTGTTACAAGTGGCGTGATGAGGCGATGAAAGAAACGTTTCCTAATTATGACACAGGTTGGAAAAGTAAAATTGTCATAGCCGGAGGGAAGGATGGGAAAATTAATCATTTTCAGTTGGTAGTGCAATCTACCGATGGTGAAATATACAAAAAACGACTCGGTCTGAGGGAATATCTCCAGATTGTTGCTTCTACAAACTACAAGCAGCGAATCAGAAAAACTGTTGAATATTTCCATGCTGACAGATTGAATTATGCAGTAGTTGGGACACCAAACAGACTTGAATATGACCAGGGTTTTTTTGTTAAAAATGGCGATGGGTCAGCAGATGTTAAACCCATTGCTCATTTATATAAAACACAAGTTTATGCTTTAGCGCGTTATTTTAAGTTACCCGATGAAATATGCACTGCTCAGCCATCAACTGACACTTATAGTATGACGCAAGGCCAGGATGAATTTTATTTTACATTACCCTACGATAAAATGGATATAGCATTATGGTGCGTTAATAATGATATACCATATGAAGAATTAGCCGATATGGCAGATATAAATGCAGAGAGTGCTAAATTTGTATATCAGGATATATTAGGCAAGAGGAAGGCGACGCGTTATCAACATATGCGACCAATTTTGATTGAGCCTGTAACTGAAATCACCAAAATAAGTTAGATTTATGCGTAGGTATGAAATATGAGGTATGAAACAAAAAAGAAAATAGTAATCGCCATGCATTTTTTTACTTGGCCATTTTCCCTTGTATCTATACTAGATTATAAAGTTCGTGGTTCAGAACAATCATTTCAATTTTGTGCGATGTTTTTAAGTTTGTTGCCGGGAAGAATTGGTATATATATTCGATCGTCCTTTTATATGCAAACATTATATAGATCATCGTATGACTTGCACGTTGGATTCTGTTCTTGGTTTGCTCATCCGACAGCAGAGGTCGGAAAAAACATTGGTCTTGGCAGTTTCTCAATAATAGGGACTGCAACAATTGAAAATAATGTATTGATTGGCAGTAGGGTTTCAATTTTAAGTGGTAAATTCCAGCATGGAAATTGGAAAGATGGGATAAATGTCGAAGACAAAGATGTTCGATATGATAGGGTTAAAATTGGAAAAAATTCTTGGCTAGGGGAAGGTTGTATTATTATGTCAGATATTGGTTCAAATTGCATTGTGTCAGCTGGTAGTGTGGTAACAAAACCTATGAAATCAAATGCTACTGCGATAGGTAATCCTGCGCGATTCTTGCCGCAGGATTATAAGAATTGCACTAAAGATGAGCGGTAATTCCGAGTTATTTTTTTAGGTAAAGTGGAAGATAGGTGTTGATAACATCGAATATGCGAGATTTTCAAAATATGAAAGTGATTAAAGTGGTAATAAATTACACTCAACGACACTATGTGCAGCATAGGATTGTAAGGAACTAAATATATTCTGAAAATAGTTGACTACTTACTATCACCAAAATAGACGGATTTACGTTAAAAATTAAGAGGTAAGAGTGATGAAGTATAAAAAAATCTATTTATTATTAATGATGTTTGTATTGTTCATGAACGAAGGTTTGGCAGATGTGAGTGCGAATAAAGAAATAATCCTAATAGGTGCATCTGTAGCAAAGAATTGGAAATTCCCAGAGCTGGTGACTAGAAAAAAATTAAAGGGATATAAATTAGATTTTATGCCAGTGTTTGATACTTTTGATAAGTCACCTGCGATTAAAGATATAATTAAAAGAGAAAAGAAACCAAATGCCGTTATTATTAAAGAATGTTCTGTATATTTCCCCGGTGATATTAATTTATATAAAAATAGAGTGAAAGAATGGGTGAATGAGCTAAAAAATAATCATATTGAACCCATATTAGCTACAACGGTTCCATCGGGGAAGCCTGATGGCATTATTTATAAATTAAAATATTTTATAAAAAGTATAAGTGGTAGACCAAAAAAAATTGACTCGATAACCGAATATAATGAATGGGTTCGTGATTTTTCAAAAAAAAACGGAATAAAGGTTCTGGATTTAGAACGAATATTAAGAGTTTCTGACAGCAACAGATATTTAAAGCCTAAATATGATCGTGGTGACTTCACACATTTGAATGATAAAGCGTATTTAGTTTTAGATGATTTTATGGTGAATTTTTTAAACAAAATGTAAATGTCCAAGTGGGTATTTACGTACTATGTATAGTGCATTAATCATGATAACCCTGAGTATTATCATGTGGGTTAATCTTATGTTTAACCAATTTTAATTTTTCATGGTGAAATGCTAATGGATTGTTTGTGCTTATGTGTAAACGTAAGAGTGTAAAATTAAAAAGATTGGTTATGCATGGAGTTTCTGTGCTGATAAGTCCTCTTTCAATTACTTATATTATTTTTAGTAAGTGGCTTGGGAAAGAGGGCTTGTTTCTGGCATTTGGGCAAGCGCTTGCTTGTTTGCCTGGGAAATGGGGGAGTTATCTAAGAGTGGGATTTTATTCGAGTGTTGAAAAAAATATTTCACAAGATATTTATATAGGGTTTGGCTCATATTTTTCCCAAATAGATATTGTTGTTAATAAAGGCGTTTATATTGGTGCATATACGATTGTCGGGAAAGTGGAAATTGGGGAAAATTGTGCGATTGGCAGTAATGTTCAAATATTAAGTGGAAATCGCCAGCATTTCTACAGCAGAATGGATGCACCGATAAAACAACAAGGCGGTGAATTCAAAAAAATAACCATTGGTGATGGCTGCTGGATTGGAAATAGTGCGGTAGTAATGGCAAATGTCGCGAGTTATGGCGTTATTGGTGCAGGATCGGTGGTAACTAAAAATACAGCTGCTTATGGTGTTTATGGAGGGAATCCTGCAAAACTGATCAAGTATATTAATTCAATATCGAAAAATGGTGCCGACGATACGTAAACAAAAGACGATGGGTTTTCGCAGTTGTTTGTTTAATATGTTGAGTGCTTGTATAAATTTTCATTATGAGATACTGGAAAAGCATAAAGTTGAGGCTGCTCTACGATATAAAATTATCATTTTGATAGAGATGCTACAGAATTTTTCGATCGTTTAATATCTTAAATATACAAATACACATATCTAATCGATATGTTCTGAGCGATTTGTTTACCGATTTTGATTGGTAGGGAATGAACATTGTTGATTGGGAGGACTTATCATATGCAAATGTATACTGAATTTTTTCATATATTGGCTTAATTATGTGTGTGTATAGAAGTCTTGATAAGATAAAAAACCAAATTATGATTATCTGGGGTAGGAGAGAATACTATTCAATAATCGGATGTACAATAAGATGCGCTGGTTAATATTTTTTGGAGAAGATTGGGGGCGGCATGCAAGCACTGGTCAATATCTCGCAAAGGAACTATCAAGTAATTTTAAAATATTATGGGTAAATTCACTTGGTTTGCGACAACCAAAATTCAATATCAGTGACGTAAAGAGAATAATTATAAAAGTATCCGACTTCTTCTTTTCCCGCAAAAAAAAATATAAGTTACAAGAATTAAATAATATTGTTGTTGTTGCACCTTTAGTTTTGCCCTTTTGGAAATATAAAATTATAAGAAAATTCAATAAAATTATACTGAAAAGACAGATGTTATCGAAAATAAAAGAAAACGCTATATCTCAACCAATTATAATAACATCATGTCCATCAACAGTAGACGTTGTAGATGAACTTGATAGGAAAAAGATTGTTTATTATTGCGCTGATGATTATTCACAAATGCCTGGGATGAATAAACTGTTAATAAATGATTTGGAAGATGAGCTTTTATTAAAAATCGATATATTAATTGTTACTTCAAAAAAGTTAATTGAAAAACATGAGGGTAAAATAAAAAACATACAATATCTTCCTCATGGCGTGGATTATTCACTTTTTAAAAAATCATTGGAGGTTCAGGAAAGTGAAAAGCCTGATGATTTGAAAAATTTTCCAGGTAAAATCATTGGATTTGTTGGTTTGATTAGTGAGCATATTGACTTGGAGCTTATTGAAAAAATAGCGAAATCCCATAGCGAGACTAGTATAGTCTTAATTGGTAGAGAAGAAAATAATGTTGACAGGCACATAGAATTGAGGAATGTATACTATCTTGGTGAAAAAAAACGTGAAGAATTGCCATGTTATCTTGCCTACTTTGATGTCTGTCTTATTCCTTATAAAAATACACGTAGAGTTCGTTATGCAAACCCAACAAAATTTAAGGAGTATATAGCGGCTGGTCGCCCGGTGGTAACTTATAAGCATCTAGAGATTGATGAGTCAATTAATGGTGTGTTTTGTGTTAATGATGAGGAAGAATATCTTTCCAAAATAGATGAGGTTCTTATGAATTTTGGAAAAATGGAAAATGAAAAGATATCATTGGGAATGAGGGATGAGACATGGATGCGTAAGAGTGAAATAATGTTAAAAATGATAGAATAGTGGCGGCTGGGCTATGCAGTTAGTTTAGGTTTCAGACTAAATCAAGATTGGTGTTTATTAATAGTAAGAGTGGCTTTTTTAAATACATTATTTGATATGAAATTGAGAAAGGCCGAATTTGAGGATATTGTTTAAGCAGAAGTTATATCATGAATGTTATCAAAGAAAAGAACCGGTACTAGTTTAGTGAAAATACAGATTCCTCCAGTTGGTATGAGGCATGGTGTGCTGTCTGTATTTAAAGCAATATTTAGATTGGAAACATGCAAAGAAACGCAAAACTCAAATCTAATAAATAATCTTAAAAACCAATGGTATTTTTTTAATACGGGGAAATCTGCGTTATTATTTATATTGAATATACTAAGGCGGCAGAAAGATGATAGCAGAAATGAAGTTATCATACCGGCATATACCTGTTATTCGGTTGCTGCGGCAATAGCCGAGGCAAATCTTAAAATCAAAATATGTGATATCGACCCAAATACTCTTGATTATAACTATGATGAATTAAAGAATCTCGTATGCAACAAAACACTCTGTATTATTGCAACGCGATTATTTGGGGTAAGGACGGATTACTCAAAACTCAAGAAAATAACAGAAAGTAGGACCGTATATATAATAGAAGATGCAGCACAGTGTGAACCTAAGCTTGATAATCAAGGGAATGGTCAGGATTTTATAATATACAGCCTTGGCCGTGGTAAACCGCTTAGCGTAATGGGAGGTGGGGTACTTGTTTGTCATAATACTATATTTAGCCGATTAATAAGGAAGGAATATTTATTAGTACAGGAAAATTCATTTCTTTATGCATTTAAAAAATTAATTGAAATCATTGTTAATGATATATTTCTTAACCCCCATCTATTCTGGATTCCATATAATATAAAATATCTAAACTTAGGAAAGACGGTTTATCCCAAAAGTATCAAGATTAGTAAGTTAGCTGAGTTCCAGAAGCACCTGTTTTTTTGCCAAATTGAAAAGATGAAGTATATTTCTGATTCGAGAAGAAAAATTTCTGAATATTATAAAAAAAATCTAAAAGGAAAATATATTGAAAAAATTAATGAAACCGATACGGTGCCTGTACGTTTTCCTATTTATCTGAAAAGAGATATTACAGAACTAAGTGAAGATGAGATGTTCGAATTAAGGAAACTTGGTATCACAAGGATGTATCCCGACACAATCAACCATCTTAAAGACATAAAAAAACACTATATTAATTATGGTGTTGAATTTAAAGCTTCTGACTGGATAGTCCGTCATTTGTTGACATTGCCAACACATGAATACATTAAAAAGGGTGTTCAAAAGAATATCGTGTCTACTATTATGGAAATGGATTCTGAATGAATAATGAACAATCTTATTCTAGAAATGTTAATTACTTAATAGCTTTGTTTATGGTTGTTTCTGTAGGCCGTATTCATGAGTTGTTTCCAGTGTTGATGGGGCTGCCCATAGGGAAAATAACTTTAATAACTGCATTGTTGGCATCTTTGACCATAAGGAACAGAACAGATAATAAAGACTTCTACAGGGCAATTACTAAACGATTTATAATATATATTGCCTTATGCTATTTTAGTGTGTTTTTGTCAGTATGGAAAAGTCAAAGCTTTGAAATGTTAAAAGGGCCGGTGTTCAGTATTGTTATTTTATATTACTTACTTAACAAATCAATTCAAACATCTTGGCATGTTAAATTCTACATATATACGTTGATTCTTTGTGCCGTAGTTCTTGCGCTTGCAACAATATCTCTTAATGCTTCAGGAAGATTATCAGTTGGCGAAACATTTGATCCTAATGATCTTGCCATGGTGCTAGTTACTATCTTGCCTTTTATTATTGTGACTATATTTGAAATGCGTAATTGGAAGAAGATACTTCTCGTGGCATCTATTGGTGTAATAATATTAGCTATTATACTTACTGGATCTCGCGGGGGCTTCCTTGGGTTAATTACAGTTGGCGGGTATTTTATTTTGGCTAAAATCCCTAATATGAAAAAATTAAATATACCTAAATTTTCGATGAAAAAGATTTTTCTATTATTTACTGCGGGTGTTTTATTTACTGTTTTTGCGCCAAATAGCTACTGGGATCGAATATCGACAATTTTTAATCCGGAGCAGGATTATAACGTTACCTCATCTAGAGGGAGGATTGCTATTTGGGAAGAAGGTCTAAAAATGATCAAAGATCATCCTTTCGGTATCGGAATAGCTGCGTTTCCAGCAGCACAAGGAATGCTATATGGGGGATACTATCAGACTGCTCACAACACACTGATATTAGTAGCTGCTGAATTGGGGCTTCTTGGATTATGGGTGTTTTTATCTTTGTATCATGCAGCATTGTCTTCATTAAACTTGGTCAGGCGTGATGTTACAAATGCTTGTGACGAATTGGTGCCATATAAAATGGCTATGAGAGGATCTTTGCTCGGATTTTTTGTGACATCATTTTTTCTTTCACAAGCATATGCGGCCTTATTTTTCACATTGCTTGCCGTAACTCAAGGTATGAGTAAAGTTTGTCAGAATTCAGTGCATGATGGGAAATAGATAATATATGAAACAACTTTTCAAAGAAATTCTAATTAGGTTAATACCATTTAAAATGATTATTTGGAGAAAACCGAAGTGCAGGTCCGAAATTGCATTAACATTCGATGATGGACCCGATCCTGAAACAACAACCTTGGTTTTAGATGCGCTTAAAGTGATTAATGCAAAAGCGACTTTTTTTTTGATTGGTAAAAAAGTAAAGATGTATCCAGAGCTAGTAAAGCGAATTGTCGATTCAGGTCATGAAATTGGTAACCATGGTTTTTCACATAAAAGCATGTATGAACTATCAATAGCTGAGTTAGAAAATGAAATAGGAGAAAACGATAAACAACTTAGTAAGTGCAAAATTGTCACAAGTTTTTTTAGACCACCATATGGCCATATTAAATACCGTTATTTATGGAAGTTATTTAAACTAAAAAAATCTATTATATTATGGAGTTTTGATAGTAACGATTATAAAGCAACGAATGCCGAATTGGTTATAGAATATTTTAAAAAATCTAAACTTAAGGGGGGAGATATTCTATTGTTTCATGATACGGCTAAATGTACACCAGAAATAATATTGAAAATAGGAAAAATCATAAGCAATAAAAATTATAAAATGGTTACTATTGGCGACTTATTGTCAGATCACTGAGGCTTAATTATTAATTGGCTTGTATATTATGTATTATAAAAACGTTTAAAAAATGAGTGAATTCACAATAGGTAAACTTGCAAAGCAGTCTACTATATATTGGGCTGGTACGATGCTGGCGAAACTTATTGGGTTTTTATTAATACCTTTTTATACACGATATCTTACGCCATCAGATTATGGCATCTTGGAATTGCTTGTATTAACTGTAGATGTAATATCATTATTGATTGGTCTGCAGCTTATCCATGCAATTTCAAAATATTATCATGCAGAAACTTCTATAAAAGAAAAAAATT
>VAPK011019000.1_pt1 | contig 16024 bp, 10 predicted proteins | sample 3395031 | NCBI WGS metagenome assembly VAPK01 (sample SAMN08290443, study PRJNA428436) | hydrothermal vent metagenome | isolation source: Deep-sea hydrothermal vent chimney 1 | place: Pacific Ocean: Juan De Fuca Ridge
CACCTTGTGCGCGTTATTAGCCGCATCTACTGAAAATCTTTTGAAAATGGCCGCATGATTTTCTTGTTTTTCATGACAGGAGTTCTGGAGTAAGGCACTAATTCGAACGTACGTACTTTTTTGATTTTAAAGAAAATTTCGTGCGTTTGCCCTGAGTCTACGCTTACCTGTTTTTTATGATAGAAATTTAGGAGTAAGGCATAAAATGACTTTTTACAAAACCATCTCTTTTTGACTTATATCAATTCGGTCTGGTGTGCATGCAGGTAAGCTGAGAAACATGAAGACATCGGCAGCCGCAATAAAAAAAATTGTGGCCGACCGGCACCGGCTCCCGCTCCTGCGCCGGCTGATCCAGGCCGGCTTCAGCCTTTTTACCATTTATGCCGGCTACCGGTTTTATCTCTTCTTTCAATGGGCCGTCGGCAGGTCCCGGACCTTTGTACCCAGTCCGCCGGCAGTGGAGGGTTTTCTGCCGATCAGCGCCCTTGTGGGCCTGAAGCGTTTTGTGCTGACCGGCGAATATGATCTGGTGCATCCGGCTGGCCTGACCATCTTGCTGGCGGCGCTCGTCATCGCCTTTCTTTGCCGGAAGGGATTCTGCGGCTGGATCTGTCCGGTCGGTTTTGCCTCCAACCTGGCGGCCAAGGCGGGCGGACGACTCAGAATGCAGTTCCGGCCGCCGGCCTGGCTCGATTTCCCCCTGCTGGGGCTCAAATATCTCCTCCTGGCCTTTTTCTGTTATCTGGTTCTCTGGCGCATGAACCTGGAGCAGATCACGGCCTTCCAGCGCTCTCCATATAACATGGTGGCGGCGGGCAAGATGCTGTCTTTTTTCCTTGCGCCCAGCCGTCTTGCCGGTGGCGTCCTGCTGTTTCTTTGCCTGGCTTCCCTGGTGGTGCGTAACTTCTGGTGTCGGTACCTCTGTCCCTACGGTGCGCTGCTGGGGCTGGTGGCCCTGTTCAGCCCCCTTCGCGTCCGGCGGGATGCCGAGCAGTGTATTGACTGCAGGAAGTGCGAAAAAGTCTGCCCCGGAGCGATCAGGGTCGCGGAGAAAACAGAGGTGTGGAACAGCGAATGCGTGGGCTGCATGGAGTGCGTGGGGGTCTGCCCGCGCGAGGATTGCCTTACTCTTTCCGGGCTGGGCCGGGTCCGGGTTCCCGTCCAGGTTCAGCCCCTGCTGGTATTGACTGTTTTTTTCCTTTTCTGGGCCGCCGCCTTCCTAAGCGGCCATTGGCAGAGTGTCGTCCCGCCTGCGGAGCTCAAACAATTTTACGGCATGATGTTCAGCCTGCCCCGGGCCGGCATCTAGGGCTCATCCAGAAACGGTCTGCTTGGAGTCTCGCAGGTTCCCTTACCTGCCAGGTCCCGGCGTTATGCTAAAAAAAATAATCCTCGGAAATCCGATCACGGCCAGCTCAGGAGGCAGCAGAACCGGACTTCACCGGCAACTCCCCGGGAACCTCCTGACCGGCATGCCGGGCCGCCAGCAGCATATACATCGCCGGCACCACGAAGAGCGTAAACAGGGTGCCGATGGAGAGGCCGGAGGCGATGACCAGACCCAGGTTATAACGGCTGACGGCGCCGGCACCTGTGGCCAGGATCAGCGGCAGCACCCCGAGAACCATTGCCGCGGTGGTCATCAGGATCGGCCGCAGCCGGATGACCGCCGCCATCTCTATCGCTTCACGCTTGCTGTGCCCCTGCCGCTGCAGGTTGTTGGCGAATTCGACGATCAGGATGCCGTGCTTGCTGATCAGGCCGATGAGAGTGACCAGGCCGACCTCGGTATAAATATTAAGGCTGGCGCCGCCGACACCGAGGCTGACGAAGATCAGCGCGCCGCAGATCGACATCGGTACGGCAACCAGAATAATGACCGGATCGCGGAAACTTTCGAACTGGGCCGCCAGGGCGAGAAAGATAATGATCATGGCGAAGAAGAAGGTGACGAGCAAGGCACTCGACTCCTGTATGAACTGCCGCGACTGCCCGGCATAATTGATCGAATAACCCTGCGGCAGCGTCTTTGCCGCTAGCTGTTTGAGATAGTTCAGGGCCTGACCCATGGTGACGCCAGGAAAGGCCACCCCGGAGATGGTCGCGGCGTTCTGCTGCTGGAAGTGGTTCAGCGATTCCGGCACCACCGAGGTCTCGATATGGGCGATCGTCGAGAGGGGAATCGATTTGCCGCCGGCGCTGCGGATGTAGTAATTTTTCAGCTGATCGGGATTGAGCCGGTAGCGCTGCTGGACCTGCGGAATCACCTTGTAGGAACGGCCGTCGAGACTGAAATAGTTGACATAACCGCCGCCGAGCATCGCCGAAAGGGCGCTGCCGACATCGTGCATCGAGAGCCCGAGCTGGGCGGTCAGGTTGCGGTCGAGGACCACCTTCGACTGCGGCAGGTCATACTTGAGGTTGCTGTCGAGAAACATAAACATCCCGCTGCGCTGCGCTTGCCGTAAAAATCTGGATGCCACCTGGTTCAACCGTTTGAAGGAATTCGTGGTCTGGATGACGAACTGGATCGGCAGCCCCCGGCTGCCGGGCAGCGGTGGGGGCTGAAACGCCACCACCCGAACCCCTGCGATATGGCTCAGTTCCCGCTGTATGACCGGCTGCAGGTCGTTGCTGGTTTTCTTCCGCTCATCCCAGGGCTTGAGCACCATGCCGGCGATGGAGGTGCCCGGCATGTCGAGCTGAAAGACGTGGTCTGTTTCGGGATGCTTGGCAAAGGTCTGGTAGACGGCATGGGAGTAGAGCTGCCGCTGTTCCAGTGTAGCGTTCGGAGCCGAGGTGGAAGCGGTGATGATGACCCCCTGATCCTCCTTGGGGGCAAGCTCGGATTTCGCGCCGGCATAAAGAAAATAAATGCTGCCGAGTACGATCAACGCAAAGACCACCGTCACCGGGAAGTAGTTCAGCGTCCGGTGCAGCAAGCGCTGGTAGCGTTGGCGCAGGGCATAGAACCGGCGGTCGAGAAAAACCACGAGCCGGGCCTGCCAGCCCTTCTGGTGAGGATCGTAGGGTTTGAGCAGCCGTGAGCACATCATCGGCGAGAGGGTCAGGGCGACGATCCCCGAGATGGTCACCGCGGCAGCCAGGGTAAAGACGAATTCAGTGAAGAGCTTGCCGGTGAGCCCCCCCATGAAACCGATCGGGATATAGACGGCCACCAGCACCGTGGTCATGACGATGATCGGGTTGGCCAGTTCGCGGGCCGCGGCAATGGCGGCCTCCCGCGGCCCGGCCCCTTTTTCGAGGTGGCGGTTGACGTTCTCGACAATGATGATGGCATCATCGACCACCAGGCCGATGGCGAGTACCAGGGCAAGAAGCGTCAACAGGTTGATGGAGAAATTGAACGCCAGCATAATGGCGAAGGCGCCGATCAGCGACAGCGGGATGGTAATGATCGGAATCAGCACCGAGCGTAAAGATCCCAGGAAGGCGAAAACGACCAGGGTCACGATCAGCAGCGTCTCGGCCAGGGTGAGCTCCACCTCGGTGATCGAATTGCTCACGAACTTGGTCGAATCGTAAATGATCTGCCCGTTGAGTCCTTCCGGAAGCTGTTTCCGGATACCCGGGAAAACATCGCGGACCCGCTTGATCACGTCGAGCAGGTTGGCCGACGGCGTCACCTGGATGCCGATGTAGACCGCCTTCTGCCCGTCAAAGGCCACCTGCGAGTCGTAGTTGTCCGAGCCGAGAGTTACATTGGCGACGTCCTTGAGGCGGACAACGGCGCCCTTGTACTGCTTGATGATCAGGTTGCGGAAGGCCTCGAGGGAATGGAGACTGGTGGAGGCGGTCAGGTTCACCTGGACCATCTGGCCCTTGGTCCTGCCCACGGCGGAAAGATAGTCGTTTTTGGCAAGGGCATTCCAGACATCAGTCGCCGTGAGGTCGTAGCCCGCAAGCTTCTGCGGGTTGAGCCAAGCGCGTATGGCAAAGAGCTTTTTCCCGATAATCTCCGCCGTCTGCACCCCGGGAATCGCCTGCAGTTTCGGCTGCACCACGCGGATCAGGTAATCGGTGATCTTGTTCGAAGTGAGTACTTTGCTGTTGAAGCCGATGTACATGGCATCAATCGTCTGCCCGACCTTGACGTTCAGCACCGGCTGCTGGGACTCGGGGGGTAGCTGGTTGCGCACGGCGTTGACCTTGGTGTTGATTTCGGTCAGCGCCTTGTCGGTGTCGGCATTGAGCCGCAATTTGACGGTGATGACGCTCAAGCCCTGGGTGCTGGTCGAGGTCATGTAGTCGATACCGTTGGCCTGGGCGATGGAATTCTCCAACGGCGTGGTAATGAAGCCGGCGACCAGGTTGGCGTTGGCACCGGTGTAGGCCGTGGCCACCGTGATCACGGCATTCTCCGTGCGCGGAAACTGCAGGATAGGCAGCAGGCCGAAGGAACGTAGACCGAGCACCAGGATAAACAGGCTCAGGACCGTCGCCAGTACCGGCCGGCGGATGAAAATATCGGTGAATTTCATCAAGGTCTCCCGCTTATTCGTCCCTAGGGGTCGGCGCGGCATCATTGGCCGGCTCGATGCTGTTGTTGATGAGCACCGGCGTGCCGTTGTGCAGCTTGATCTGACCCGAGGTCACGACGACATCCCCCGGTTGCACGCCCTTGAGGATGGCCACCTGATCGCCCCGGGTGGCCCCGGTGGTCACGAATTTCTGTTCGGCCACGAGCCCGGGCCTGCCGTTGCGGCCCTTGCCATTCTGCTTGACCAGGTAGACGATGTTGCCGTACGGATTGTAGGAAATCGCCGTCTGCGGCAGCGTGACCCGGGGTTGCGGCCGGCCGACTTCGATGGCCGTGGTCGCGAACATTCCCGGCAACAGCAGATGGTTCGGGTTACGGATCGTGGCCCGGACCCGGATGTTACGCGTGTCCTGATCGACCTTCGGATTGATGGCCGAGACCTTGCCGACAAAGGTTTTTCCCGCAAAGGCGTCGACCCTGATTGTTACCGGCTGGCCGAGTGCAACCTGGCTGAGAAGGCGCTGCGGCAGATAGAAGTCGACAAAGATCGGATCCAGGGCCTGGAGGGTGACGATCTTGGCGCCGGGGTCGAGATATTGCCCGAGGTTCACCGCCCGGATGCCGAGCCGGCCGGCAAAAGGCGCCCGGATGAACTTCTTGCCGATCAAGGCCCGCTGCTCCGCAACCTGGGCTTTGGCGCTCTTCAGGTTGGCCATGTCGGCATCCAGGGTCGCTTGGCTGACAGCGTGCTCCTGGAATTGCTGCCGGTCGCGCCGATAGGTCTGCCCGGCGAGTTCCGCCGTCGCCTTAAGTGCTTGCAGCCTGGCCAGATCGGACCTGGCGTCCAGTTCGACCAGCAGCGCCCCGGCTTTTACCTTCTGCCCGGACTTGAAGTTGATCTTCACCACCAGGCCGCTCACTTCCGGGGCGAGATCAGCGCCGCGTACGGCCTGCAGCGAGCCGACCGCTTCGAGTTGCTGCTGCCAGGTTTGCATGTTCGCCTTGATCGTCGATACTGTCTGCGGCGGCATCCCCCGAGACGCCATGAATTTTTTAACCATGTGTGCCTTGAACGCCTGAAAACCGAAAATCCCGCCGAACAGCAAGCCAACGAGAATCAGCATAATTACCATACGCTTGGTCATTCGAAACCTCTTGGGGAAAGAAAATAAGCCATGACCGGCAGATCAGTCTGTTTTCCGTTTGGCCGCGCTGCCTGCGGCAGCCGGGGAGCGGTTCCACCAGCCGCCGCCGAGGGCCTGGAACAGTGCTGCGGTATCCGCATAGCGCTGCGCCCGGGCGGCGATCAGGCTGATGCGCGTCTGCTGGTAATCCCGCTGGGCGACCAGCAGCGTCAGGTAGTTCACCGCGCCGAGCCGGAATTGCCGCCGGGTCAGGTCGAGATTCGCCTTGACCGCAGCTTCGGCGGCCGCCCGGGCCTGGAGCGTCCGGGCATCATTGTCGAGGGCGCACAGCACGTCGGCCACATTCCTGAACGCCTGGAGTACCGTCTGCCGATATTGCGCCGCCGCCTGATCGTAGGCAGCCACGGCGGCGCGGCGCTTAGCGCTTAGCTCGCCCCCATGGAAGAGCGGCTGCAGGAGACCAGCCCCGATATTCCAAATCGCCCCCGAACTGGTGAGCAGGTTGCCGGTGCGGGCAGCCTGGGTTCCGAAGCTGCCGCTCAGGGTGACCTGTGGATAGAGGTTGGCCGTCGCCACACCAATCGCCGCACTGGCCTGATGCAACAGTGCTTCGGCGGCGCGGATGTCAGGCCGCCGGCGGGCCAGGGTCGAGGGCAGGGTGACCGGCAGAACCTCGGGCAGGTGCAGAGAAGCCAGCTGGAATACCGGCAACTGCCCGGCGCCCGGCAACTGCCCGGCCAGGACCGCAAGGGCGTGGCGGGTGAAGGCAAGCTGTTTTTGGAAGGGGGGCAGGGTGGCGCTGGTGATCGCCAGTTGCGACTGCTGCGACAGGATCGATGCCTTAGACACGGCACCGAGTTCGAATTGCCGCTTCACCATCGCTAGCTGTTTTCGTTCCGCCGCCAGGATATGCCGCGTCGCCGTGATCTGCTCCCGCAGCGCCGCCTCCCGAATCGCGGTGGTCACGATGTTGCCAGTCAGCGCCAGGTAGGCGCCTTCGAACCGGTAGCGCTGATAGTCGACCTGCGCCTGCAGTCCCTCAAGCTGACGCCGAGTGCTGCCGAACAGATCCAGGATGTAGGAGACTCCGACCGAGGCGTTGTAGAGATTGTATTCAATATTCGAGCCGCCACCAAAGGCTGCCCCTGAGATGCGCTGACGCTGCGCCGAAAGGTTGGCATCAAGGCGCGGATAGTGCAGCGCCCCGCCGGCGGCGCGGAAGGTCTCCCGGGTTTCGCGCAGTGCCGCGCGGGCTGCGGACAACGTGGGGCTATGCGCCAACCCCTGCTTGATCAGGGCATCGAGTTCCGGCGAGCGGAACAGCTTCCACCACCGGGAAGAGAGCTGCCTGACAAAAACGAACCGCTGCGCGACGCCACCGTCGGTCGGCGCTGCGGCTGTCTGCGCCGGCAGCGGCGAGGCGGTATAGCTGCGGGCAGCGGGGACGGCCGGCGCCTGGAAATCAGGACCGACAGTGCAGCCGGCCAGGGCCAGCACCACGATTCCGGCAATGGCAGCAGCACGCATAAATAACCAGTTCATCATTCTACCTCCCTGTCATGGGGACAGAGGGCTTTGCCGCAGCAATACGCGGCTCCAGGCCGGCCAGAAGCGTCCGCACCGTTTCCCGGAGCCGTTGCCGCGCCGCAGCCGGAGTTACTTCCCGGGCAAGCAAATGGTCCAACATCGCCATGTGAAAACCGCTGGCAAGCAGCAATCCGGCCGCGGACTGCGGTGCGATGCCCACGGCCACCCGGCCCAGCCGCTGCTCGGCCTGCAGATAAACGGTAAGCACGGCGACGGAACATTGCGGTCCGATCCCACGTTCGCTCAGGATTTCCCGCGTGCGGGCAAGCAGCGACTGGTCGGCATACAGCGAGCAGACGATCGGGACGATCTTGAACTGAAAATCAAACGCCGCCTGCAGTACATGCTCCAGATTTTCACACACCGTCCGCTGCCCCACCTGCAGGGGAAGGCTTTCCAGCACTTCGCGAAACCCCCCCATACTCTGCTGGACCACCGCGTACAGCAGTCCGGCCTTGTCGCCGAAATGATGGTAAAGCGCCCCTTCGGCCACACCGGCTTCCCGGGCGATTTTGCGGGTGGTCACCAGAGCGAGACCGTCCCGGCGGAGCAGCCGTTCAGTTGCGCGGATGAGTTTCTGACTCATTTTGTTCATCATTATGTCTTGGGCTGCCCCGCCCTTGGTCACTGCCATCGACTGCTTCCTCCCGGCATGACGCTATCGCCGCAACGCCGATCCCGATTTGATCAATTGTTCAAAATCGTAGATCAATCGTTCAAAATGTCAAGCGCAATTTTCCGGGGCGCCTGTCAATTCAGAGTATCGCAGGCTCGCTTCCATGATCTCGAACAAAAAATCCTCGCGCAGGCGGGGATCCATAATTCGTTGATATTACCGGATTCCCGCCTGCGCGGAAATGACGGTGTGATGAAAATTCAGGATTAATATTTGAGTCCGACCCTGTCCCTGACGATATCCATGGTCATTGTCGCCCTGGCTCTTGCCTTGTCCGCTCCCTTTCTCAGCACCTCGCGCAGATAGTCCTGATTGTCCAGCAAGTCCTTCTTTTTCTCCCTGGCTGCTGAAAAATAGTCGCGGATCAGTTCAAACAGCTCCTGTTTGATGTAACCGTAGGCCGCACCGCCGTTGACGTAAAGATCGCGGATTTCAGCGAGCCGCCCGGGTGCGGCAAAAAGCTTGAACAGGGCAAAAAGATTGCAGGAGTCCGGCTCCTTGGGCTCCTCAACCGGGGTAGAATCGGTCTGGATCGACATAACGCATTTACGCAGCGGCTTTTCAGCCAGGAAAATAGGAATGGTATTCCCGTATGATTTAGACATCTTCTGGCCGTCGAGCCCGGGAACAATGGCGGCGCTTTCGTTAATTGCCGGTTCGGGAACAATAAAGGTTTCGCCATAGATATTGTTGAACCTGATGGCGATGTCACGGGCGACTTCGAGATGCTGCTTCTGGTCCTTGCCGACCGGAACAATTTCTGCCTGGTACAACAGAATATCGGCGGCCATCAGCACCGGGTAGGCAAAAAGGCCGTGACTGGGCTGGATTCCCTTGGCGATCTTATCCTTGTATGAATGACACCGCTCAAGTAGTCCCATGGACGTCTGCGTTGACAGCAGCCACATCAATTCGCAGACCTCGGGAACATCCGACTGTACCCAGAAGGTACAGCGCCCGGGATCAAGACCAAGGGCCATGAAATCGGCCGCCGACTCAAGTGTTCCCCGCCTGAGGCGGTCACGATCATGAACCGTGGTCAACGCATGCAGGTCCACGATGAACACATAGAGATCCGCGTTTTGCATATAGTCGATCATGGTCTTCATCATGCCGAAATAATTTCCTATATGCAGTTGTCCCGAAGGCTGAATGCCTGATAAAAATTTTTTCATGGTTCTATTATCCTTGTTGCGTCCGATCCTGGCTTGCATATGCACCACGCGCAGGATCGCTCACGGATCCATGTTTAAAACAACAACATACCGAAAAACAACAAAAAAGGGGAGAGCGGAATCAAATTCCACACTCCCCCTGTAACAGGATCAAGGACGGTTTACTTTACTTCTTCAAAGTCGGCGTCAACAACATCATCGTCTCCTTTCCCCGGTCCCCCGGAGCCGCCTTCTCCGGCTGAACCCGGACCGGCATTCCCGGCACCGCCTGACTCACCGCCATGGCTGGCCTGGGAGTAAATCAACTCGGCCAGTTTATGGGAGGCCTGGGTCAGCGACTCCGTGGCGCTCTTGATCGCCTCAACATCGTCACCTTCAAGGACCTTCTTGAGGTTGGCGATCTCCTGCTCCACACTTGACTTGGTTGCGGCGTCCACCTTATCACCAAGTTCAGACAGACTCTTTTCCGTCATGTGAATCATGGAATCAGCGTTATTCCTGGCCTCGACCAAGGCCTTGCGTTTTTTGTCCTCTTCGGCATGGAGCTCGGCGTCCTTCTTCATACGCTCAACCTCCTCCTCGGACAGACCGCCGGAGGCGGTGATCCGGATGGCCTGTTCCTTGCCGGTTCCCAGGTCCTTGGCCGAGACATTCAGGATACCGTTGGCATCCAAATCAAAGGTCACCTCGATCTGCGGAACGCCGCGCGGCACCGGCGGGATAGAGGTCAGCTCAAAACGACCGATCGTCTTGTTGTCCTGCGCCATCTCCCGTTCACCCTGCAGGACATGGATAGACACTGCCGGCTGATTATCCGCTGCCGTCGAGAAAATCTGGCTTTTTTTAGTCGGTACTGTCGTATTTTTCTCGATGAGCTTGGTGAACACGCCGCCGAGGGTCTCGATCCCGAGGGAAAGTGGGGTGACATCCAGGAGCAGGACGTCCTTGACATCGCCCTTGAGGACACCGCCCTGGATGGCTGCGCCGATAGCAACAACTTCGTCAGGATTGACCCCTTTGTGCGGCTCTTTGCCGAAGATCGACTTGACCTTCTCTTGAACCTTGGGCATCCGGATCATGCCGCCGACCACGATAACCTCATCAATATCGGCAGCGCTCAGGCCGGCATCCTTCAAGGCGATCCGGCAAGGGCCTTCCGTCCGATCGATCAGGTCTTCAACCAGGGCCTCGAGCTTGGCCCGTGAAAGCTTGACATTCAAATGTTTGGGACCGGAAGAGTCGGCCGTAATGAACGGCAGGTTGATATTGGTCTCCATGGTGCTTGACAGCTCCATCTTGGCCTTTTCCGCCTCTTCCTTAAGCCGCTGCAGTGCCATGTTGTCACTGCGCAGGTCAATCCCCTGGTCGCGCTTGAATTCATCGGCCAGCCAGTTGACGATCCGCATGTCAAAATCCTCGCCGCCAAGAAAGGTATCGCCGTTGGTGGACTTGACCTCAAAGACACCGTCACCGATCTCCAGGATTGAGACATCAAACGTCCCGCCGCCCAGGTCGAAAACCACGATTTTCTCCTCGCCTTTCTTGTCAAGACCATAGGCCAGCGAAGCCGCCGTGGGCTCGTTGATAATCCGCTGCACGTTCAGACCGGCGATCTTGCCGGCATCCTTGGTGGCCTGACGCTGGGCGTCGTTAAAGTAGGCCGGAACCGTGACAACCGCTTCCGTTACCGTCTCGCCCAGGTACTCTTCGGCTGTTTTTTTCATCTTGCCCAGGATCATGGCCGAAATCTCCGCCGGGCTGTAGACCTTGCCGTCCACTTCGACAGCAGCGTCGCCATTGGCCCCTTCAACAATATTGAACGGGCTGACATCGCTGGATTTCTTAACTTCCTGGTCGGTGAATTTGCGGCCAATCAGACGCTTGATGGCAAACAGGGTCCTGGTCGGATTGGTGACGGCCTGGCGTTTGGCCACCTGGCCGACCAGGCGCTCGCCGTTATCGGAGAACGCCACCACTGACGGCGTTGTTCGGTTTCCTTCTACATTTTCAATAACCTTGGGGTCGCCGCCATCCATGATTGCCACGCATGAGTTGGTGGTCCCCAGGTCAATTCCAATTATTCTGCCCATGATCTCCTCTCCTTATATCACGAGTACTCAATTTGCTTCATCCCGCCGCCTACCGGCGACTTTATTTATAATGCGCATGAATCAGCCGATGTCAAGACCAATACATCTCTTCTATTAGGGCTTGCGCATAAATTACCTGCATCCGTGACGGCTTGAGGTAGTATCTATACCAGGCAATATATCGAATTTATTTCATTATTGCCAAATAAACGCATTTTCTGGTCTTCACCGCGCCGCCCTGCGGGGCGCCCGAGAACGGCGCATCTGCTGCATTGGCAACTCGTTGATATCACACCAGGATAACCAACATCGTTGCCGCCTTGCATCTGCACCGTTCTCGAACGCTCACGGATTCAGGTTATCTGGCATTTTCGCATCCCCTCTTCCGGCCATCTTGAGCCGAATCCTCAATCGCAAAGTCCTCAACATAGCGCTGCTATGTCTGCGATTTTGCTCAATCGGCCAGGCTCAATCTGACCCAAATCCGGGCGTCAATGCTACCAATTAATTTCTGCGCAAGCCCTAAGCCGTCCTATGCCGGGTCGCCTGAAACCACTACCTTGGCAGGCCTCAGCAAACGGTCCTTAAAACGATAGCCTTTGGCAAACTCCCGCAGGACGTGATTGGCCGGAACTTCATTGCTGGGTTCCATCGTCAGGGCTTCATGTTGGTTGGGATCAAATACCCGGCCCACGCTGTCAATCGGTGAGACCTCAAACTTTTCCAGCATGGCCAGCAGCCCCTTGCGGGTCAGGTCAACCCCTTCAAGCAGGCCGTCAAGTTTCTTCTGCGGGTCCTCGGTCTCAGCGGCAGCGTGCTCAATGGCCCGGTCCAGGTTATCAAGCGTGGGTAACAGTTCCTGCAGAATGTTTTCTCCGGCATATTTGAGCAGTGTCAGCCGCTCCCGTTCCAAACGCTTTTTGTAATTATCAAAGTCTGCGGCAAGACGGAGCAAACGGTCACGGTTTTCTTCTGCCTCCCGTCGCAGGGTTTCCATATCCTGCTCCAGTTGTTCATCCTTGCCGCCGACGCCTTCGGCATCATCAATATTTTGCGCTACCTCTGGAGACGATTCCAGCTCCTTTTCCACAGGAATAGCAAACTTTTGTTCTTTTTGTTCAGTCACGCATCTTCTCCCCGGGATAAAAATTGCTCAGCACCCGGCAACGACTCGCCCTGCCGGGCCTGTATGATAACATTTTCACACTCTTACTCAATTTGTGAGCGGGTCGAGTTTTACCCTCCAATTCAGCCGAACAATAAGGATGGGTTCATGGATTGTCAAGGGAATCAAAGGACTGAAAAAACGAAAAAATATAAGGTGTTGAATCTCTCACCATGGGCGGCAAGCGTACCCCGGCCGCTGGCAAGAACCGGCGGCCGGGGGATCTGCGGCACTCCTGGAGGATGGGGACCGGGGAAAAATGTTGCCCGAACCAACCCGGCTGACGGCGCTGCTTCAAGGCCGTTCAGGCGGAGACGAGATACTGTTCTATGCTGCGGGCAATCGTCTTGAAAATCCTGGTAAATTCCTGCTCATCACGTTCGAGCAGGGTAATACGGAAGCCCTGCAGTTCAGTGGCGAACGATGACAGGGGGACCACGCAGACGCCGGTCGAGGCCAGGAGGTAATAAACAAAACGCTTGTCCAGCCCGACATTACGGCCCGACACCAGGGCCTCCACGGTCGTCCGTACCTCTTCGTTATCAATGGGCAGATTCTGTTCGTGATTCAAAAAGCCGTTTTGAAAGACCACGCTCATGTAGAAGGCGCCGTTGGTCCGGTTCACCAGGACCCCCTTCACCTCCTGCAGAATATCGTAAGCGATGTTGGAGAATTTTTCATAGCGCCTGATCCGCTCATTGAGATAACGGGGGAATTCCGGATGTTTCAGAATCCGCGGCAGCACCCGTTGCGGCAAGGTCGTGGAACAGACCTCCACCATCTTGGAATTGAGAATGGACAGGATGTATTTCTCGAACATGGCGTCCCGGTGACCGTTGTATACTTCAATCCAGCCGCAGCGGCCGCCCGGCCAGGGCATCTCTTTGGATATGCCGCGCATACAGATGGCGGGCACGGTGTCTCCGAGTACCGTGCAGAGCGGCACGGACCTGGTGCCGTTATAGGTCATATGCTGATAAACCTCATCGCAGATGATAAAGAGGTCATTCTTTTCGGCAATGTAGACAATACCCCGCAGGACCTCCTCGGGATAGACGGCACCGGTCGGGTTATCGGGGTTGATAATCAGAATACCGGCCACGGCCGGGTTGTATTTTATGTGATTCTCGAGATTCTCGAGATCGGGATACCAGTTATAGTTGGGATCCAGGATATAGGTCACGGGCCGGTCGCCGGCATGGGCCGCCTCGGCCGAAGAATGGGTGGTGTAACTCGGGCTCGGCACGATCACCCGGGCCGTGCTCCTCAGGAAACCGAATACCTTGGAAATGGCGTCGCCCAGGCCGTTAAAAAAAAGAATATCCTCGGGGTCGATCTGCACCCCGCCCAGTTTATTGGTCTCGGCGGCGATAAACTCCCGGGTCGAGAGAATGCCCCTGGTCGGACAATAGCCGTAGGTCGAGTCGTCCCGGACCGCATCGGCCACGATGTCCTTCATCCAGGAGGGAATCCGTTCACCTTTGGCCACCGGGTCACCGATGTTTTCCCAGTTGACATTAACTCCGAGGTTCTGCAGCTTCATGCCGACATTGACGATGTTGCGAATTTCGTAGGTCAGTTCGCCCGCGCCGATATGAAGAATATCCGTACGCATATATTCATGCTCCGCTTGTGTTGTTTTTGCGTTTTTTATTTAATTCTGTATGGTCTCAAAGATCATCCGGCCGGGAGGGAGATGTTTGAATTTTCAGAAGGCCTGCCGAGTAAAAATCGGTTCTACCATAGCCTCTGGACCGAGTCAATAGAGCGTAAATATTCGGCCGGCACCCCATCTTCGCCCGATCCCGCTCGAAATCTACGCTCTCTGTTCACATATGATGGAGTCGTAAAAAGGTCAAATCAACAAAATCGCATATAATAATTTCAATAAGTTACGACATGCAAAACGTCTAATTTGAGACTTTTTACGACTCCATCACATATAACTCAATCCTGAATCCGTGAGCGTTCGAGAACGGTGCAGATGCAAGGCGGCAACGATGTTGATTATCCTGGTGTGATATCAACGAGTTGTCAACGCAGCAGATGCGCCGTTCTCGGGCGCCCCGCAGGGCGGCGCGGTGAAGACCGGAGAATGAGCTTATTCGGCATATAATACAATAAATTCCCGGTATTGCCTGGAATATCACCTCAATCCGTCACGGATTCAGGTTTTATTGAATATTGTAATTTCTTATCTTGCTGAGCAGGGTTTTGCGGGTAATCTGCAGACGGCGGGCGGCTTCACTGCGGTTGCCGCCGGTCTCTTCCAGAGTTTTGACGATCAGCGCCCGTTCGGCGTCCTTCAAGGTCGCCGGCTCTTCACCCGCCGCTGGGGACATATTCTCGCCGGCCCAGCGCTGAATGGTCAACGGCAGGCCGTCCACTTCCAGGTACTCGCCGCGCATGAAAATCATCCCCCGTTCAATGGCGTTTTCCAGCTCCCGCACATTGCCGGGCCAGGGATAACGGATCAGCAGATCCATGCACTCGGGGGTAATGCCGACGACCTGCCGTTTGTTCTTCTCGACGAATTTATGTAGGAAATAATCGGCCAGCAGCGGGATGTCGCCATGCCGGTCACACAGCGGCGGCACCTCAAGGGCGACAACATTAAGCCGGTAATAGAGGTCCTCGCGAAACCTCCCGGCAGCGACCTCGCGTTCCAGGTCACGGTTGGTTGCCGCAATGATCCGGACATCCACCCGGATCGTCTCCTGTCCCCCCACCCTTTGCAGTTCGTGCTCCTGCAGCACCCGCAGCAGCTTGGCCTGCATGGCCGGGGTGGTCTCGCCGATCTCATCAAGAAAGAGCGTCCCGCCGTCGGCCTGGACGAAACGGCCTTCTCTTTTTCTGTCCGCCCCGGTAAAGGCGCCCTTTTCATGGCCGAACAACTCCGACTCCAGCAGATTTTCGGCCAGGGCAGCGCAGTTGACCTTGATAAAAGGTCCCTCGTCCCGCCGGCTCCGGTAATGCAAAGCCGAGGCTACCAGTTCCTTGCCGGTTCCCGATTCACCGGTAACCAGAATGTTCGCCTCGGTCGGGGCGACCTGCACAATCATCTCCCAGAGGGACTGCATCAGGCTGGAGGTGCCGATCATCCCGGTCTCCCCGGTAGCTGAAATTGCCGGAGAAAGATGCTGGGCATCGTGCTGACGTTTATGTCCCATGGCCACGTCAAGGGTCTGGCGTAGGCGGTCGAAATCGAGCGGCTTGGTCAGATAATCATGGGCGCCGTTCTTGATCGCCTCCACCGCGGAATCCACCGAGGAAAAAGCGGTCATGATCACCACCGGAATCGCCGGATTTAGGGTATGAATCCTTTTCAAGGCCTCCATCCCGTCCATGGTGGTCATGCGCACGTCCATCAGGATCGCGTCAAAAGGCCCTTCCGCAACGGCGGCCACGGCCGTGGCGCCGTCATCCGCCTCCGCCGACCGCCAGCCCCACTCGCTGAAAAGCGAGGTCAACATGAAGCGATGGACCTGTTCGTCATCAACGACCAGAATTTTCACCTTATTTTTTTCTACCACTGAAGTTTCCGCATTTTCAAATAACCAAGAGGCCTGTTGACTATGGGCTTTGGTTTATTTTTGACGGTATTTGCCACTGAAATAGCAAATACCCACTGAAGTTTCCCGGTTTTTAAATATTCCCAAGCTACCGTGGTGTGCCACTGTAG
>VAPK011177337.1_pt1 | contig 16021 bp, 14 predicted proteins | sample 3395031 | NCBI WGS metagenome assembly VAPK01 (sample SAMN08290443, study PRJNA428436) | hydrothermal vent metagenome | isolation source: Deep-sea hydrothermal vent chimney 1 | place: Pacific Ocean: Juan De Fuca Ridge
AATCCAACATTAAGGGCATAATCGCTCAACACCAACCTACACCTTGAAATCATTTTAAAAATGCAGCAAAAAAATCTCGGAGTCTACGCTTACCTGTTTTTCATGATATAAGTTCAGGAGTAAGGCACTAAGGATTCCTTGAAAATTACAGTATGGCCCCATTGCGCATCTCTTGCTTGCGGCTATATGGTAATATTTCCTCTACAGCTTGACCTTCTTTGTCTTTCACCAGGTCAAGATCGTATTGCAGTTGCAGCCGAGAAAAATATCCTTCCGACAGACCAAAATACCGGGAAAGCCGGATACCCACCCTGGGAGTGATGCCCCTTTTCCCCCGGAGAATTTCGCTTAATGTCATACCGGGGATGCCGGTATCTTTTGAAATTTTGTAAGCAGAAAGCTCCAGGGGTTCCATGAATTCTTCCTTGAGAAAAATTCCGGGATGTTCCAGTGGAATTAAATTTTCACTCATTATGTTCCCCTTAAGGATACCTGAATCCGTGACGGCTTGAGGTGACATTCCAGGCAACATGTGGAATTTATTGCATTATTGCCAAACAAACGTATTTCCTGGTCTTCACCACGCCGCCCTGCGGGGCACCCGATAACGGCGCATCTGCTGCGTTGGCAACTCCTTGATATCACACCAGGATAATCAACATCGTTGCCGCCTTGCATCTGCACCGTTATCGAACGCTCACGGATCCAGGTGATAATCTACAATTTCAACATCATGGGCGTTCGAGTCTTTCCAGATAAAACAAATACGCCATTGATTGTTAATTCTTATACTGTACTGGCCGCGTCGGTCGCCCCGCATGGTTTCTAAATGATTGGATGGCGGATTTTTCAGGTCGTCAAACGATTCCGAAATGTCTATGGCAATCAATTTTCGTCTCGCGCGTGGCTGAATATCCGGCGGAAATTTTTTTGAAAATTTCCGGTTCCAGATTTTTTTGGTTTCACGGCATTTAAAAGAGTGAATCAACCTGTGTACCTCAATTTATTGTTATAGTAAACCCATTCGATAGTATTGTCAAAAACTACTATTGCCAAACAATACTATCTGTTCCCTTTTCCATGCTGTCATAACAACATAATACCTTGTTTTTCTTGCCCAACTAGCAAAAAAACATATTCCCCCCGCACGAATCCAGGGCCCTGGATTCGTGCGGGGGGAATACGGATCTATCCTTGGCGGATGCGAGGAGGCCAAAACGGACGTAGATGAGGTGCGGGTGAACTTGGACGTTTTTTCGTCACACCGTTGACAAAGGTGCGGATGTCGCTTACTTGTTGTTGGCATTCTTTGCCGGGACGTTTTGTTTTTGACTGCCGTTGCGGCAAAGCGGTCCATAGAGAACAAAATGAATAAAACCGTTGCAAAAAAAATAACGGCCAACGCCGGCGCCGTCCACTGCCTCACCGCGGGCGATCCGCAGCGGCCGGCCGTTGTCCTGCTGCACGGCATGAAATTTCAGGCCGCCACCTGGGAGGAGCTTGGCACCATTGACCGGCTGGCCGAGGCGGGTTTTTACCCGGTGGCCATGGACATGCCGGGATTCGGCCGGTCACCGGCCGGAGCTCTTGACCAGGACACGGCCTTAAAAGAATTGATTGCCGGCCTGCAACTCCATAAACCGATACTGGTCGGCCCTTCCATGGGCGGCCGGATCGTTCTCGAGTTTGTCATCAACCATCCCGCCGCGGCCGGCGGACTTGTCTTGATCGGGGCGGTAGGGGTAAAGGAGAACCGGCAGCATCTTGCCGCCATAAAAATACCCACCCTGATCGTCTGGGGCAGCGAGGACCGGATTGCGCCGCCGGCCGATGCTGATTTACTGCTCGCCTCCCTGGCCGATGCCCGCAAGGTGACCATTGCGGGGGCGCCGCATCCCTGTTACCTGCACGCACCGGATATCTGGCATAAGGCGCTGATTGATTTTCTCAACACCTTAAACGACTGATTCTTTCACCTCCGACCTTACTTATTATATGGGAAAAACATTAATTATAGCCGAGAAGCCAAGCGTTGCCGCCGATATCGTCAAGGCGCTGCCGGGCAAATTTACCAGAACGAAAACCCATTATGAGAACGATGACTACATCGTTTCCCATGCCATCGGCCACCTGGTCTCTATCGCCTATCCCGAGGAAATCGATCCCCGGTTCCAGAAATGGAACCTGGAGAACCTGCCTATCCTGCCGGAGGAATTTCCCCTCGCCGTCCTGCCGGCAACAAAATCGCAGTACAATGCCCTGTGCAAATTGATCCGCCGCCGCGACGTGTCGGTCATTGTCAACGGCTGTGATGCCGGCCGGGAAGGTGAGCTGATTTTCAAATACATCCTCAAGCAGGCCTCGACCGGCTCTGTTGCCGGCAAGACTATCCGGCGGCTCTGGCTGCAGTCCATGACCATGGGGGCCATCCGTGAGGGTCTGGCCAACCTGCGCGACAACAGCGAGATGCTGCCGCTGGAGGATACGGCCATGTGCCGGTCGGAATCAGACTGGTTGATCGGCATCAACGCCACCCGCGCCCTGACCAGCTACAATTCCCGTTTCGGCGGATTCCGGAAAACCCCTTGCGGCCGGGTGCAGACGCCGACCCTGTCCATGATCGTCAAACGGGAGCATGAACGCCGCAGCTTTACCCCTGTAACCTATTGGGAACTCCACGCCACCTTTGCCTGTAACGACCACACCTACGAGGGGGTCTGGATTGATCGGGATTTCAAAAAAAACAAGGACAATCCCCACGGGCGGCAAAACCGCATCTGGGACAAGACCCGGGCCGAAGAGATTACCGGCCGTTGCACCGGCAAAGAGGCAACGGTTGAGGAAACCAGCAAAAAATCGACCCAGAGGTCCCCGTTGCTCTTTGATTTAACCACCCTGCAGCGCGAGGCCAACGGCCGCTTCGGTTTTTCCGCCAAGAATACCCTTGCCATCGCTCAGGCCCTGTACGAGCGCCACAAGCTGATTACCTATCCGCGGACCGACAGCCGGAATCTGCCCGGCGACTACCTCCCCACGGTACGCGAGGTGGTCACCCGGCAGAAAGGCTGGCAGCTGGGCCGCTTTGCCGAGGAAGCGCTGAACAAGAAATATTTGCGTCAGGACGGCCGGATTTTCAACAATGCCAAGGTCAGTGACCATTTTGCCATTATCCCCACCTCGAACCTGCCAAAAAACCTGAGCGATGCCGAGCTTAAAATCTACCTGATGATTGCCCGGCGCTTCCTCTCCGTCTTTTTCCCGCCGGCCGTGTATCACAACACCAGGAGGATCAGCACGGTGGAGCAGGAACCATTTCTTACCGAAGGGAAAATCCTGGTGGAACCGGGCTGGAAAGCCATCTACGGAAAAAACCAGGAAGAAAAGACCCTGCAGCCCCTGCAGCCGGGGGCCAAGGTCCTGTGCCGCGAAATCGACCGGCAGGAATATGAAACCAAACCGCCGCCGCGTTACAACGAGGCCACCCTGTTGTCGGCCATGGAACACTCCGGCAAACTGATCGATGACGAGGAACTGGCCGAGGCCATGAAGGAACACGGCCTCGGGACCCCGTCCACCCGGGCGGCCATTATAGAAAAGCTGATTAAAGATAAATATATGGTCAGGGAACAGCGCGAGCTGGTGCCCACCGGCAAGGCCTTCGAACTTTTATCCCTGCTGGAGGCCATGAAAATCGAGGTCCTGGCCTCGCCGGAACTCACCGGCGAGTGGGAGTACAAGCTCAACCAGATCCTGCGGGGCGGCATGACCCGGGAACAGTTCATGGCCGAAATACGACAGACGACCAGCAAGATAGTCAACCAGGTCAAGGGGCTAAAGGACAACGAAGGGCAAAAAACAGAGACGCCCTTTTCACCGCTTGACGGGGTCCGTTATTTTGAAACGCCCACCGCCTATATCTCTGAAGATGAAAAAACCATGCTGCGCAAGGTGATCGGCGGCCGGGTCATGGAACAAAACGAGATCATCTCCCTGCTGCAGGGGAACACCATCGGGCCCATGGCCGACTTCCGCTCCAAGCAGGGCAAGCCTTTTTCCGCCTCGCTGCGTCTGAAAGACGGTAAAGTGGATTTTCTCTTCGACACCACGAACCAATTTGACGTCGAGGAAATCAAAAAAACAACGCCGCTCGGCATCTCTCCCGTCGACCAAACACCGGTGTTTGAAACTCCGGTCGCCTTCATGTCCGAGTCCGCCCTGAACGGAGACAGCAAAAAAGGACTGCGAATCAGCAAAATCATCCTTGGCCGCCACATTGATCGGGACTATATTATTCAACTGCTGGAAAAGGGCAAGACAGAGCTGATCAACGGTTTTATTTCCAAACGAAAACGGCCCTTTGACGCCTATCTGCTTCTGGATGCCAAGGGAAAACTCTCTTTTGAATTTCCGCCCCGCGAACCTAGGGGCGAGTCGAAGAAAACAGCAAAAAAAACGCATGAAAAAAATAAAAAATAAATATCAGGATAAAAGCGGCCGTAAACTGGCCGAACTCTGCGCCCGGGTCGCCCTGGACACCAAGGCCGAAGACCTGGTTATCCTTGACGTGCGCGGGCTGGCCTCGTTCACCGATTTCTTCGTCATCATGAGCGGCCGTTCCACGCGGCACGTGCAGGGACTGGCCGTGGTCATTACCGACGAGTTACGTTCCAAACGGATATCCGGCACCGACTGCGAGGGTCTTGCGGATGGGGAATGGGTGCTCCTGGACTTCGACGACGTTGTGGTGCACATCTTTTACAAGGATTCCAGGTCATTTTACGACCTGGAAGGCCTGTGGCATGACGCGCCGCGGATCGAACCGGAGCCGCTTCCGGCCGCCGGGGAGCAGGAAACATAACCCGGTCCGGGAGTAAGTCGGCACAGGCACCCCATCTTCACGCGGTTCCTTCCGTCCGCATAGAGGGACTATAGCGAACGAAAGTAACTGCGCAAATATGGGACATCTGTGCCAACTTACAGTTGTGCGCAAGGTGATCCGCATAGTTACAAACCCCATGAGGGGATACGTCCGGAAAGGGATGAGATGATGAACAGGAAAACCTTGCTGCTGGCCATACTTGACGGCTGGGGCATTGGCCGGCCGTCGCCGACTAATGCGATCACCGTGGCCCGCACTCCGAATATGGACCGCTGGATGGCCGAGTGTCCATGGACGACGCTGACGGCCCACAACGGCCAGGTCGGCCTGCCCGAAGGCCAGATGGGCAACTCCGAAGTCGGCCATCTTAATATCGGCGCCGGCCGGATCGTCTACCAGGAGTTCACCAGGATCAACAAAGCCATCGAGTCCGGCGAATTCTTTACCAACCCGGCCCTGGTCGCGGTGATGGACCAGGTCAAGGCGGCCGGCGGTTCTCTGCACCTGCTCGGCCTGCTGTCTGACGGCGGCGTCCACTCCCATATTGATCATCTGCAGGCCCTGCTCGAAATGGCCGGCAAGAAAGGTCTGGAGCGGGCATTTGTCCACTGTTTCATGGATGGCCGCGATACCCCGCCCAAGAGCGGAGCCGGCTACATGGCGGGACTGGTGACGGCGATGCAACGGATCGGCTGCGGCAGGGTTGCCACCATCAGCGGCCGCTTCTGGGCCATGGACCGGGATACCCGCTGGGACCGGGTTGAAAAGGCCTGGCAGGCCATGACCCGCGGCCGGGGCATGACGGCCGGCGATCCGGTCCGGGCCGTTTCCGCAGCCTATCTCCGCGCGGAAACCGACGAGTTTATCACGCCCACAGTACTGGTGGATGGCGGCAGCCCGGTCGGGACAATCAAAGACGGGGACGGGGTTATCTTTTTCAACTTCCGGGCGGACCGGGCCAGGGAGATGTGCCGCGCCTTTACGGAAAAGGACTTTGCGAATTTTGACGTCACCGATCGTCCCGGGCTGCTGCAAGTAGTGACCATGACCGAATACGAGAGCGATTTCAACCTGCCGGCGGCCTTCCCTCCCCTGTCCATGAGTCATATCCTGGGCGAAGAGATCAGCAGCCACGGCCGGCGCCAGCTGCGCATAGCAGAGACCGAAAAATATGCCCACGTGACCTATTTTTTTAATGGCGGCCGCGAAGACCCCTTCCCCGGGGAGGACCGGATCCTGGTTGAATCACCCCGTGAAGTGGCCACCTATGACATGAAGCCTGAAATGAGCGCCCGTACCGTCACCGACAGGCTGCTGGCGGCCTTACAGAAAAAGCAGGCCGCCGGTACGCCCTACGACCTGGTAGTGCTCAACTTTGCCAACGGCGACATGGTCGGCCACACGGGCATCCTGGCGGCCGCGGTCAAGGCCTGCGAGACCGTTGACGAATGTCTCGGCCGGATTGCGGCCTTTATGCAAAAACAAAATAACACCATGCTCATTACCGCCGACCACGGTAATGCCGAAATCATGGCCGACCCGGAAACAGGCGAGCCCTATACTGCCCATACCCTGAACCCGGTCCCCCTGCTCCTCCTCGATGACGAGCACAGGGAATGCCACCTGGAGAACGGCGGCGTTCTGAAGGATATCGCGCCCACCGTGTTATCGCTCATGGGGTTGCCGGTGCCGGCCGAGATGAGCGGCACCAACCTGCTTAAATGCCCCCTGGATCCGTGAGCGTTCATGATACGAGGAACTCATCAGGCGGCGGCAGGACGATGGCGGTCTTGAATACCTTGAAGCGGGTGATGCCCGCAACCCATTGTAGGTTGGCGTTGAGCGTCTTTCCTCTCCATTGTTGGGTTTCGCTTAATTATGGGATAAGCTGAATGTTATGACATATACAACGAAAAAAGCAAAACCCAACATTAAGGGCATAATCGCTTAACACTACACCTTGAAATCATTTTAAAAATGCAGCAAAAGTTTCTTGTTTTTTATGACAGGAATCCAGAAGTAAAGCTCTAAAAAGGTAAAAGGTAAAAAAAATGCGCTACGTCAGCACAAGGGGCGGAATCGACCCCGTCAGCTTCAGCGATGCGGTCATGATGGGGCTGGCCACGGACGGCGGCCTGTTGCTGCCCGAAACCCTGCCCTCTGTTGATCAACACACCGTCAGCGGCTGGAGCAATCTCCCCTACCAATATCTCGCGGTCGAGATCCTCAGCCTGTTTATCGACGACCTGAGCCGGATCGAGCTGGAAGACCTGGTGGAGCGCTCCTGCGCCCGTTTCAGGCATTACCAGGTCACGCCGGTCACCCGCTGCGGCGGGGTGTACATCCTGGAGCTTTTCTATGGCCCGACCTTTGCCTTCAAGGACGTCGCCCTGCAGCTGCTCGGCAACATCTTTGAGTTGCTGCTGAAGAAGCGGTCCGCCTCGATGAACATCCTCGGCGCCACCTCCGGTGACACCGGCAGTGCCGCAATCCACGGTGTCCGGGGCAAGGACGGCATCAACATTTTCATTCTTCATCCCGACGGCCGGATCAGTCCGATCCAGAAACTGCAGATGACCACGGTGACTGATCCCAATGTCTTCAACATCGCCATTCGCGGCACCTTCGATGACGGCCAGGCCATAGTCAAGGCAATCTTCAACGACCTGGAATTCAAACAAAAATATCATCTCGGCGCGGTGAACTCCATCAACTGGGCCCGGGTCATGGCCCAGATTGTTTATTACGTCTATGCCTGGTTAAAGTTGCATGCCCACGGTTGCGACTCCGTTGATTTCTCGGTACCCACCGGCAACTTCGGCGACATCTTTGCCGGTTACATGGCCAGACGGCTCCTGCCGCCGGGCGCCATCAACAGACTGATCCTGGCCACCAATGCCAACGACCTGCTGTGCCGGTTCGTCAACCAGGGCATATACAGCAGGGGCACCGTCCAGGCGACGTCCAGCCCGTCCATGGATATCCAGGTGGCAAGTAATTTCGAGCGCTACCTCTACTACCTGCGGGAAGAGAACGGCGCGGCCGTGAAGGCCGATATGCAGCAATTCGACCACACCGGGCGAATTGACCTTTCGGCCCTGCGGCAACGGGTGCGGGAAGACTTCGTCTCCGTCAGCGTTTCCGAGGCGGAAGTCATGGAGACGATCAGAACATTCCACCGGGACAGCGATTACCTGCTTGATCCCCACACGGCGGTCGGGGTCCGGGCCGGTTTGACCTTTCGCCATGAGAAACGGCCGATGATCTGCCTGGCGACCGCCCATCCGGCCAAGTTCGGCGCGGCAGTACACCAGGCTACCGGCCTGGACCCCGAGCTGCCGCCGCCCCTGGCCGAACTCGCCGGCCGGGAAAGCCGTTGCGAAGTGCTGGATGCCGACCCCGAGGTAATCAAGGCCTATATCGCCGCCCATGCCCTGGAATCATGATCGAGGTCGAAAGATATAAATCCCAGGTCGAAGAGACGGTCGCCTTCCTTACCGCCCGGCTTGCCCGGACCCCGGAAATCGTCATCGAGCTGGGCACCGGCCTCGGCAACCTGGCCGGGGCCATGGAGATCGATTTCTCCCTGCCCTACGGGGACATCCCCCATTTTCCCCGCGCAACCGTCACCAGCCATGCCGGCAATCTGATCTGCGGTCAACTCGGCGGCCGGCCGGTCGCCGTCCTCCAGGGGCGTCTGCACTGCTACGAGGGCTATTCGGCCCAGGAGGTAGCCTTCCCCATTCGCGTTCTCTCCCTGCTCGGTGCGAAAACCGCCATTATCACCAATGCCGCCGGCGGCCTGAACACCACTTTTGCCCCGGGTTCCATCATGGTCTTTACCGACCATATCAACCTGCTGGGCTTAAATCCCCTGCGGGGACCCAATGTCGACGAGTGGGGACCACGCTTTCCGGACCTGTCCCGACCGTATGACCGCAACCTGATCGCCACCGCCCTGGCCGTGGCGACAGAACTCGGCCTGGATAATATCAAAACAGGCACCTATGTCTGCGTCCCCGGCCCCAGCCTGGAAACACCGGCGGAAACCAGGTTCCTGCAACTTTGCGGGGCCGATGCCGTGGGCATGTCCTCCATTCCTGAAATCCTGGTCGCCATCCACGGGAGAATGCGACTACTCGGCCTGTCCGTAATCGCCAATGTCAATGATCCCGACAGGCCGCGGCCCATCCTGCTGGAAAAAATCGTCAAAACGGCGCAGGAGACCGAGCCGGTGCTGCAAAAGCTGATCCGCGGAATCGTTGCGAGGTGCCGGGAATGACGATCCAGTCCGCAGACCTGGTTATAACCGGCAGATACCTGCTGACTCTCGACGATCAAGACACGATCGTCGAAGACGGGGGAATAGCAATAGCAGGTGATCATATTCTGGAGATCGGTACGGGCAAAGAGCTGCTGGAAAAATATCCCGGCGCCACAGCCATCCGCGAGAAGTACGGGCTGATCATGCCCGGCCTCATCAACACGCACACCCATGCCGCCATGGCCTGTTTCCGGGGACTGGCCGACGACCTGCCGCTCATGCAGTGGCTGCAGGACTACATCTTCCCCGCGGAGACCCACCTGACCGGCGAGATCGTCTATAATTCGACCCTGCTGTCACTCTGCGAAATGATCAAATCCGGCACCACCAGCTTCTGCGATATGTATCTCTTTGCCGCAGACGTGGCCCGGGCAGTGGAACAGTCGGGCATGCGGGCCTGGATCGGCGAGGTACTCTACAATTTCCCCTCGCCCAATTACGGTGAACTGAAAAACGGCTTTATCTACACCGAAGAACTGCTCAGGAAGTACCACGGCCATCCCCTCATTACCGTCACCGTCGATCCCCATTCCGTCTACACCTGCTCACCCGGCCTGCTACAGCGCCTCGGCGCCCTGGCCGAACAAAAAAACGCCCTCTATGTCATTCACCTGGCCGAGAACCAGGATGAAGTCGACACCTGCCAGGGGCGCTACCACTGTTCCCCCGTGCAGCACCTGGAAAGCCTGGGCCTGCTGAATGAGCGGGTTGTGGCCGCGCACTGCGTCATGATTACGGACGATGAAATCCGGTTACTGGCCGAGCGGGGCGTGAAGGTATCGCACTGCCAGGAATCAAACATGAAGCTGGCCTCCGGCACGGCGCCGGTAGTAAAAATGCTTGAGGCGGGAATCGTTGTCGGTATCGGTACCGACGGCAGCGCCAGCAACAATGATGTGGACATGTTCGGCGAGATGAACACGGTGGCCAAGGTCCACAAGGTGGCCCGCATGAACCCCACGGCCATGAATGCCCGGACCACTCTGCGGGCGGCCACCCGTAGCAGCGCCGACGTCCTGGCCGCCGGCCGGCAGGTCGGCAGCCTGGAACCGGGCAAAAAGGCCGACCTGATCGTCCTTGACCTGAACCAGCCGCACCTGACGCCGCTCTATAACCCGGTCTCACACCTGGTCTATGCCGCCCGTGGTTCCGATGTCATCCATTCGGTGATTAACGGCCGGGTGGTGATGAAAAACCGGCATCTGACAACTCTGGATGAACCAGCCATTCTTGCAGAAATGCATGGCATCAGCAAATACATCAGCGAACAAATAAAAAAAAAAGGCGATAATGGATGTTGACAGCAACGGCCACAAGATGATATCTTACAAAATGTGGTAAGATATTTTTGTAACTCCTGAAGAGGGAAGATCATGTTCGGACTAGGAATGCCGGAATTGATCGTTATTCTGGTCATCATCGTCACCATTTCCGGCGCAGGCAAACTGCCCGAGATTGGCAGCGGTATTGGCAAGGGGATCAAGAATTTCAAGGATGCCACTAATAAAGATGGTGACAAAAATAAATCCTTTGAGGATGAAAACAATAAGAGCTGAAAGCTCGCAAAACAAGTATGGGACGTGACGAAGGCACAATCACGGGCCGGAGTGATACATTGGCGAGTGTCCCAACAACCTTAAAACCTATATTGGAGCGGCGCAATTATGTTTGGACTAGGAATGCCGGAACTCGTTGTTATTCTTGCAATCGCCTTTCTCATTTTCGGCGGCAAAAAAATGCCTGAGATCGGCGCTGGCCTGGGCAAGGCCATCGCTTCGTTCAAAAAAGGACTCAACGAGGCTGAAGAAACTGGTACGGATATTAAAAAGAGCCTGCCCATAGCCAAAGAAGTAGCCGACGTCAAAGAGAAGATTGACAAGGTCAAGAACATCGCCAAGGTCGTCAATAAATAGCGGCCCCGCAGGGCGATTCAACTCATAAAAATCAAACTTTCCGGCGGCAGTGTCCGCCGACAGGAGGAAGAATGCGCTGATTGCACCAGGGATTTTTCTTCGGCCTATCTTCGTAAGAATCCGCCTTGGCCCTTCCTGATGATACGCGCAAAATTTGGTTTGTGTCGTTCCTCCGATTGCGAGAAACCTGAAGCGGAGGGATGAGGTCTCGGCTCGAGGCATACTACCTGAATTTTTTGTACGAGTTCACCCGCACCTCATCTTCACCTGTTTTGGCCTCATCACATCCGCCAAGCCAAGGATAGATAGATTCGAAGTCCCGAATAAACGAATCCAAGGCTCAGGTAAGTTCGTCCGGGTTGAGCATCTCCGAGGTTGTCGCCCGGTGAACGCATATTTACGTACAGGTTGTGTCGCCCCCCTCATAAGACTGTCGGCCACAGCTCTCTTCGTGACCGGGTTGCCGCTGGTGAGCGTGTGGCTAACCGGTCGACCTCTTGCCCGCTATCTTGAGTTCCCCCCTTTAACCTCTTATATTTCCCATGCCCCTTTCTCGTGGGCGGTATTCCTGCCACTGACCCTTTTTATCGTGGCGGTTTGTGTCCCCTTTTTTTTCAGGATTGTTACCGGCCTGACAAAAAATCTTGAACCAGCCGCATCACCACGCCCGGTCCCCTGGTGGTTTTTTGTCGGGGCAGGTATCGTCCTCGTTTCCTGGTTTCTGGCCTGGCACCGCTTTCCCTGGTTCGCCCCCCTGCAACTCTACACCTTTCTGCCCATATGGCTCGGCTATATTCTAACCGTTAACGCTCTGAGCTATCACCGCAGCGGCCGTTGTCTGCTGGTGAATAATTCCCGGTTTTTCCTGCTTCTCTTTCCGCTGAGCTCCTTATTCTGGTGGTTTTTTGAATACTTGAATCGATTTGTCCAGAACTGGCATTACCTGGGCATAGAAAATTTTTCACCTCTCGGTTACGTGCTTCATGCCAGTCTCTGCTTTTCTACGGTCCTGCCCGCCGTTCTCGGCACAGAGGAGTTCCTGGCCACCTTTCCCCGCCTGGCCGGATCGCTGACAGGTCTGTGGCCGGTCAGCCTGAAAAATCCGGTCCCCATCGGCTGGAGCGTTTTGATTATTGCGACCCTGGGCCTTGCCGGTATCGGGGTCTGGCCGGATTACCTGTTTCCTCTCCTCTGGATCGCCCCGCTTCTGATAATCACGGGACTGCAAACCGTTACGGGCGCGAAAACCATCTTCTCACCGCTCCGAGAAGGTGACTGGCGGCCCGTCTGGCTGCCGGCACTCGCCGCCCTTGTCTGCGGATTCTTCTGGGAGATGTGGAATTCCGGAAGCCAGGCCCACTGGGAATACTCGATCCCCTTTATCCAGCGATTTCACATCTTTTACATGCCGGTGCTGGGATATGCCGGATATCTTCCTTTTGGCCTGGAATGCGCGGTCATGGCTGCGCTCTTTCAGCATGGCGGAGAGCAGACACTTGAGCCCCCGATTAATAAGGGTTATTAACCCGGATCATAGACCGGATAAATCTCATTGCAGTTCTTCCCCTCAACCGGAACAGGCAGGTAAAATCTGAATTTGTGCCGGCTTTTTACTTTAATATTGCATAACGAACGGTTTGGCTTTACGCTGTAAGTTAAAATTTTCGTGATGTTTCCAAAATCACCCCGCCGCCCTACGGGGCGAGCGTCCGCGGCGCAAATGCTGCATTGAGAACTCTTTGATATCGCACAATGTTCGTTCCCGCCTTGCATCTGCACCGTTCTCGAACGCTCACGGATTCAGGTGTATTACCGTAACGATAGTAGATTACAATTTGAAAAAGGAGAGCGCTATGAAAATGCCGGAGATCAGAATAAAGGCGAAAAGCATTGGCCTCAAGCCCGGAAAAACAAAAAAAGCCGACCTGATCCGGGCCATTCAGGCCCAAGAGGGCAACAATCCCTGCTTTGACTCGAACAGGGAATCCTGCGACCAGACAGGATGCTGCTGGCATAGTGATTGCGTGACCGCGTAGCGATTTTGTTGCAAGCCCCCCCCGGTGCCAACTATGAGGCCTTAAGCAATGTAATACCGCATAGTTACAAACCACGTGACGGGATACGTTTTGTTTCACCCGCTGTTTATGCGGAAACCGCAGGGCCGGCTTCGGCCGGATCAATCCCGGCCCGTTACGTCGGGCAAACCAGCTGATCCAATTTTTTGATCAACTTCATATTTTCGGAATAATCGACCGGGACATCGACAATGACAACCGTGTTGTCGGCAAAGGCCCGCGTAAGGGTTGGAATCAGGGCTCCGGCACTCTCCACCCTGTACCCTTTGGCCCCGAAAGATTCGGCGTATTTCACAAAATCAGGGTTGCGGAACTCGACATATCCGGTCCGCTTGAAAAAACGCTCCTGGTGCCACTTGATCAAACCGTATTCTCCGTCATTCCAGATCATGATGACCAAGGCCAGATTATAGCGCAGGGCGGTCTCAATTTCCTGCGAATTCATCATGAATCCGGCATCGCCGGTAATGGTCAACACCTTGCGCCCAGAATAAACAAGTTTTGCCGCCAATGCCCCGGGCACCCCAATCCCCATGGAGGCAAACCCGTTGGAAATAATACAGGTATTGGGCCGCTCACAGGAGTAAAGCCGGGCGACCCACATTTTATGTGCGCCTACATCGGAGATGAGAATATCTTCCCGCCCCATCGCCTGCCTGGTGTCATGCAGAATACGTTGCGGCTTGAGGGGGAAGCTGTCATCATCAGCGAAGCGACTAAGTTCGTTGACAAGGCATTCCCTGAGACTGTCGGCGGCGGCCACGAGGTCCCCGGGCCTGATGGCCAGTTCGGCAATACGTTCAAGGGATACGGCGATATCGCCGAGCACTCCTACCTCCAGAATATATTTCGCATCCACATCAGCATAGGTTCGGTCGATATGAACGATCTTTTTATCACCGCGTGGATGCCAAAGGCCGGGATGGTATTCAATCATGTCGAAACCGACGCTGATCACCACGTCGGCACGATCAAAACCGCACGCCACGTAATCATGGGCATGGAGACCTATGGCCCCCAGACAGAGCGGGTGCGAAAATGGAATCACGCCCTTGGCCATAAAGGTGGTGGCCACGGGAATGCCCAGTTTTTCAGCAAAAGCGATCAAGGCATCGCTGGCATGGCCGCGAACCACCCCGTTACCAGCCAGGATGATCGGAAAACGTGCCTCGGAAATAACCCTGGCCGCCTGCTCGACCTTGACCTGTGCAGGAAGAGACGGCGTCGGACTCTGAACTTTCAACGGCCGGATCTCCTCGCCCACAGGAGCAGCAGCGATATTTTCAGGAAAGCAGATAAACCCGCCGCCCGGTTTCTCCGCCTGGATATCCTTGAAGGCCTTGCGGACAATTTCCGGAATATTTTCCGGCTCAAGGATGGCAATACTGTACTTGGAAACCGGCTCAAAAAGACGCACCAGGTCCAGGACCTGGTGGCTTTCCTTATGCATGCGGGTTGTTGAACCCTGCCCGGCAATAGCTATTATCGGGGCATGGTCCATGTTGGCGTCGGCGAAGCCGGTAATGAGGTTGGTCGCCCCCGGACCCAGGGTTGAGAGACAAACACCGGGCCGGCCGGTCAAGCGTCCGTACACATCGGCCATGAAGGCGGCACCCTGTTCATGGCGCACCGTAATGAAACGGATCGGGCTGTCCAGCAACGCATCAATGACATACAGATTTTCTTCGCCGGGAATTCCGAAAATATATTCAACACCTTCGTTTTCAAGGCACTTCACAAAGAGCTGGGCCGCCGTTGACATACTATCTCCTGCTCGTGATTGACGTGTAAAAACATGACAAACGCTGATTCTCCATAAACATTCGGGTTCTTGCCCCAAAATGGCCTTTTTTTGATGCGCTGTAAATGTTTGAATAGTGCCCCAGGTTCGCTCAAGTCTGCTTGAGAGCTATATTGAATATGTGAACAGATAAGCGTAGACTTCGAGCAGGATCGGGCGAATATGGGGTGCTAGCCGAATATTTACGATTCTCCTGCAAATTTCTCAAACAAGCAAGTCATAAGTAAAATTTTCAGCGTTGAGCAACCCGATCCTGCTGTTCAGAACGGCATAGATACTCTTTTCAGGCCAGGCGGGAGAGGCCACCATTATGCCGGCCATGGAACTGGTGTTGCTGTTATTCCCGGGAAAAAATAAACCAGGCCGGAGGAATCGTGCAGGTTTGACCGAGTCCCCTTATTTCTTTTCGAACAAAAGATATTCTTTACGAACAAAAAAAAAACAACCAGATGAGATAAGGGAAAAAAGGAGGGGCTCAGTCCGAAGTTGACATTGGACTGAGCCCGAGTGAAGAGATGCTGCCGATAGCGCTGGTAAAGTACGTTTGCATTGAGGTTTGAGGTTGCACAAGAAAAAAATCAGATCATGGCCGCCATCAGCATGATTATTAAATACCACATCGTGATACCCAAGTCAATAACATTAGCAAAATAAAATTCCCCGGGGCAAGCCCCCTCGCTTAGGCTCGACTTTCGCTTCGCTCAAGCGGGGTATTTTTTGCGAAACTTCGATCTTTAAAGCGCCGCAGGCGCGGGGTATTAAACCAGAGCTTCGTAATAAAAAACAGGAACATATACTTTGCTCCGACCCGGCCGCAGTCCGGCAGGCCATGCTTCTGCAGCTAATCAGCAATGGCAATATTTTAAAATCCTGGACAGCCCCCCCCTACCGTTACCGGCGAATCCACGATCTCCCTATGACTTCATGACTTTTAGTGCCTTACTCCTGAACTTATATCATAACAAACAAGATTTTTTTGCTGCATTTTTAAAATGATTTCAAGGTGTAGGTTGGTGTTGAGCGATTATG
>VAPK010258311.1_pt1 | contig 16011 bp, 13 predicted proteins | sample 3395031 | NCBI WGS metagenome assembly VAPK01 (sample SAMN08290443, study PRJNA428436) | hydrothermal vent metagenome | isolation source: Deep-sea hydrothermal vent chimney 1 | place: Pacific Ocean: Juan De Fuca Ridge
CCTGCATTCTTTAGTGTAAGAGCAGGCTAAAGCCTGCGCCCCAATAATGGATAAATTGTTAAAATAAGCTTTATCAACAGATTCGACCCACTACCTTATTTACATATCTGCGTTTTCAAAAACGACTATAGATTTTTCATCTACCATAAAAGTCTTATCTTTCATGAGTATTTGATTAGGTCTGCGAATAATATCATGAGGTGAATTTTCCGCGGTATTAACAGATAAACACCACACCTTTCCTTTTATTTCTGGTAGTTCACATAAGGTTTGTTGGTCTGACAGATTGATGATGACGTGGATGTCAGGCTCACCAATACCTGCTAAGGTAAAGGCTAATAATTGATTGTTAGGATCATCCCATAAAGGCTGGTCTATTTTTTTTCCATGCCATGAAAGGTCTTTAATGCCTCTTTCTTCAATAATATTGCCGGTTAAAAAACGTCGACGCATAATTGATGAATGACGTTTTCGTAAGGTGATCATATTTTGAACAAAACGCAACATATCTGCATTCTGGTTCATCATATCCCAGTCAATCCAGGTTATCTCATTATCTTGGCAATAACCATTGTTATTGCCATTTTGAGAGTTGAGTATTTCGTCACCCGCTAGCATCATTGGGACACCTTCACTTAGCAGAAGTAAGGCAAATGCATTTTTTGCTTGTTTCTTTCTTAATTCAAGAATATCCAGATTGTTAGTAGGGCCCTCAAATCCACAGTTAGTGCTTAAGTTATTATTACAACCATCTCTACTTTCTTCACCATTGGCCTCGTTGTGTTTTTCGTTATAGCTGAATAAGTCGTTTAAAGTGAAGCCATCATGACAAGTAATAAAGTTTACACTATTAATAGGTAAGCCATCTTGGTGTTGATAAAGGTCACTACTACCAGAAATGCGAGTTGCCAATTCTTTGGTTTTCCCTTTATCTCCACGTAAAAATTCACGCATAACATCTCTATATTTACCGTTCCATTCAGCCCAGCGATGGCCTGGGAAGCTACCCACTTGATAAAGCCCCGCTGCATCCCAAGCTTCAGCAATAAGTTTAGTTTGAGATAATTGCTCAGAAAGCTCTATGCTCCAAAGTACAGGGGGGTCTTGAAGTACCACTCCGCCTTCGCCTCGCGCTAAAGCACTTGCCAGATCAAAACGAAAACCATCAACATGCATCTCTCTTACCCAGTACTCAAGACTACTGGTAATAAAAGAACATACCAAGGGGTGATTGGCATTTATTGTATTGCCACAACCTGTATAGTCATGAAGAATACTTTTATCATCAATGGCATGGTGATAAAAAATATTTTCACCAATACCTCTAAAATTAATGATGGGGCCATCGCTGCCGGCTTCGGCAGTGTGGTTATAAACAACATCTAAAATAATACCAAGATTTGCATTATGTAGTGCCTTAACTAAATCCCGAAATTCAGTAACATGTGTGCCTTGGGCAGGTGTAACGCAATAACCTGGGTGGGGACTGAAAAAACTGTGAGTACTATAGCCCCAGTAATTTTTAAGGCCTAAATCAATTGTTCCTTTCGGAGCATCTTGTTCATCAAAAGCCATGATGGGTAATAATTCAACATGGGTAATCCCTAATTTTTTAAGATAAGGTATTTTCTCAATCAAGCCAGAAAATGTACCGGGATTTTTAACATTTGAAGATTTATGACGAGTAAAACCTCCTACATGTAGCTCATAGATAATTGATTTTTCACTACTTATGCGTAGAGGTTTATCGCCCTCCCAATCATAAGCATTATCATCTACAACCATGCAACGCATTGAGGTGAGCATATTATCACCTGGCTCACATGCATCTTGGCGATTCCAGTTTATATCACAAACCACTCGAGCCCAGGGATCAATTAAGTGTTTGTTTTTATCAAAATGTAAGCCAGCTTCTTTGGGCTCATTAGGTCCATCAATGCGCCAAGTGTACCAGGTACCTTTAGGTAAGCCTAAGACATAGACATGCCATGAATAAAATGTTCTATTAATTTCTTTTTCTAATTTAATAACCTGGAAAGGCTCTTCACTTTTTGCTGATTTGAATAAAAATAGTTCGACACTGCTTGCGTGACGCGTAAAAATGGAGAAGTTGACGCCCTTTGCATCAGGCCTTGCGCCCGACAAATTAGAACGTCCAGGTTTATATTTATATTCTTTATTAAACATAGATTATTGAAATAATAGGGAATGCTTGCTTATTATGAGCTTCAACTAAATCCATTCAATTGAAAAAGAGGCTACAATCTAAAGTTATGTAGATGCAGTATTTTACTATTATCTTAAGTTTTGAATGACAAAGCAAAAGTTTTAATTACAATTGAGTTGAAAAACCTATTGTTTTACAGGTTTTAATTTTGTTATTTTTTAGAAAAAGACAGTAAAAGGTCTACATAATGAGTAATAATCAGCTAGAAGAGAAATTGCAAGAAAAAAACCTTATGAGTCCATGGCGAGAAAGAATAAATGAGGTTATCTTTGGTTCTGAAACCAAAATGGGAAAAGCTTTTGATGTTATTCTGATTGTCAGCATTATCTGCAGTGTTATGGTTGTGATGTTAGGCAGTGTTAAGACAATTCAAATACAGTATTATGAGGTTTTTTTTTATTTGGAATGGTTTTTCACCCTTCTTTTTACTCTGGAATATTGTTTACGATTGGTTTCAGTACAGCGCCCGATATTATATATTTTTAGTTTCTATGGCATTGTTGATTTTTTATCGATTATTCCTACTTATCTAAGCCTTTTTTTTCCAACGATTAAATATATGTTGGTTATTCGAATTCTGCGGCTACTTAGAATTTTTCGAGTTTTAAAATTAACAGCCTATATGGGGGAAGCGCAAGTCTTGATGGGAGCTTTAAGAAAAAGTGCGCGTAAAATCTTTGTATTTCTTTACGCAATATTAACGCTGGTTGTTATTTTTGGTTCATTTATGTATGTCATTGAAGGTAGTGAAGCTGGTTTTACCAGTATTCCCAAAGCTATGTATTGGGCCTTGGTGACCTTAACAACAGTTGGCTACGGTGATATTGCTCCTCAAACACCATTAGGGCAGGGGGTGGCTGCTCTTATTATGCTTATGGGTTACGGTATTATTGCTGTACCAACGGGAATATACAGTGCTGAACTTATTAAACATTACCGGTCAGACAAAATTAGTAATAAGGCTTGTGCAGATTGCGGAAAAATAGGCCACGATATAGATGCAGAATACTGTAAATTTTGCGGTCATTTTTTAGACCAATAATGTGTTATTTCCCTTGACTTTATTTATTGAATATACAATCAATAAGTTGCGATATTTATCCACAAAAGCTGTGGATAACTCTGTGAGTAACTGTTCAATAAGTTGATGAATAATTGATGGCTTCTGGCTTTGCTTTAGATTGTATTTTTTTTGGCCGCAATTGTCTTGTTTAATAAATACAATAAGTTACGTTGTTTTTTGTTGCTTAAATTCAATAATCAATAACTTAGCTTTAGCAGTCTGTGAACAGCAAATGCAGTTGTGTGCAAAGAACTTTATTTAAGTACATGATTGATACCCTTTTTTTATAAATATTCTTAAGATTAAAATATGTATATATTTATTCTGTTAAATTTATTGATGGCATTTGTTTTAAAAAATGACAATATAATACGAACGATTTTTTTATCAGATTATGTTCTTTATTTTGGCGTAGGCTTATTAGTTGTCAACTTTATTGCTGCCTGGATAAAACTTAAAAAAATCAGCTACAGGATGCGGTATGACTTATTCGCTATGGGTGCATTACTTGTCTGGTTTTCGTATTGGCCCCCTTTTTTTCGACAAGATTCCCCTTTGTTTTATATCTACCCTTTATATTTTGCCTTAATAACGGCTTTATTTTCATTGGTTTTTATTAAAAAACCAGAGCAAATAAAACCTGATGAAAGAGCTTGGTTGCAATGGCTTTCTGATACCGGGCGATTTAATCCCTTTATTATTATGGTTTGTGTTGCTATTAGCCTGTTTTTGCCTCAGCAGTTTATGTTATTTCCTTTAACTGTATCCCTTTTGGTGATGAGGTTTGCTTTGGCTTGTTGTTTAGATAATGAATAAAAATAATTAAAATTGATTCAGTTATAATACTTTCCTGGTATTGAGTAGGAGAATGAAATGCGAGCTATCCCTTTTTTTAGTGCATTATTGTTAACGGCATGCGTCACCATTAATATTTATTTTCCTGCTGCCGCTGCAGAAAAAGTCGCAGATGAAATTATTAAAGGTATTCAATCTGAACAGAGTATAGATACTGATTCTAAACAGGTAGAACCTCAAAGTCAGATTAAACCTATTCAACTTTTTGTCTATCAAGTTATTGATACAACGATTGAATTTGTGATTCCATCAGCTCAAGCAGCACCTGTTGATCTATCGGTTAATACCGCTGAAATAAGACAATTAAGAGCTAAAATGAAAGCTCGATTTTCAGTTTTAAAATCTTTTTATGCTAGTGGCGTGGTTGGTATTCAAGCCGATGGGTTTATTACTGTACGAGGAAGCGTTTCTCTTAAAAATAGAAATAAAGTGAATAAATTGGTGGTAGCTGAAAATACTGATAGACAAAGATTGTATCAAGCTATTGCCAATGCAAATGGACATCCCGAGTGGTTTGCACAAATTAAATCAACATTTGCAGCGCGCTGGGTCAGTAATGCTCAATCTGGTTGGTGGTATCAATCTTCAAATGGTAGTTGGAAACAAAAATAAACATGGCACGTAGAAGAAGTAGAAAGAAAAAGTTACCTGAAGCTGCAGTTGCAGTGACCATTGAATCTTTAGCACATGACGGCCGAGGAATTGCCCATGTTGATGGTAAAGTTGTTTTTATTGATGAAGCTTTACCAGGGGAGCAAGTTGAGTTTATTTATACCGATAGTCGTAGAGACTATGCTGAAGGTAAAGTTGATAAGTTATTAACCCAGTCTGAATATCGAACAGCCCCTAAATGTGAATATTTTGGTACCTGTGGTGGCTGTAGTTTTCAGCATGTAAAAGATGAACAACAGATTAAAATTAAACAAGGTTTGTTGGTCGAGCAATTTAATAGAATTGGTAAAGTTGAAATTCCTCAAATTTGGGAGCCTTTAACGGGACCATATTGGGGGTATCGTAGAAAAGCTCGGATGGGCGTTAAATATGTTGCTAAAAAAGGGCGTGTATTAGTGGGTTTTAGAGAGCGTAGAAACCCTTTTTTAGCAGAAATTGAAAGCTGTAAAGTCATGCATCCTATTGTGGGTGAAAAGCTAATGGATTTATCTGAAATGATTGGTGGCTTAACAATCAAAGATAAAATTCCGCAGATTGAAGTTGCCATTGGTGATGAGGATTGTGTTTTAGCTTTTCGAGTTTTAGAGCCGCCTACCGTAGAAGATAAAGAGCGGTTGCGAGAATTTGGACATAAACATAATATAAGTATTTGTTTACAATCGAAAGGGCCAGATACCATCGTACCTATTGAAGGTGAGCCAGAAGTTATTCCTTATTATGAACTGCCAGAACAAGGCATAAAATTTAATTTTAAACCGGCGATGTTTACTCAGGTAAATTATGAGATAAACAAGAAAATGATTGCTCGGGTTATTGAAACATTAGAATTAAATGAAAATGATAATGTACTGGATTTATTCTGTGGTTTAGGTAACTTTACTTTACCAATGGCAACAAAAGCAGGGCATGTGGTGGGTGTTGAAGGTGATTTACCTTTAGTCAATCATGCGAAAGAAAATGCAAAATTAAATAATTTAGAGAATGTTGACTTTCATGTGGCAGATTTAAGTAAAGATGTAAGCGGCCAAGCCTGGGCTAAACAAAAATTTAATAAGGTTATGTTAGACCCTTCTCGTGCCGGTGCTTCAGAAGTGTTACATAATTTAAAGCATTGGAACCCTGATTTAATTATGTATGTATCATGTAATCCTTCTACACTAGCCAGAGATGCGGGTATTTTAGTGAATGAAATGGGGTATAAGCTGGTTAAAGCAGGGGTAATGGATATGTTCCCGCAAACTGGGCATGTAGAGTCAATTGCACTTTTTAAGAAAGGGTAATATAAAGTCTATAAAAGCTTATTGGCTATATTAATCATGACTATCCCTGAATCATATTTATATATTTCTATTAAAAATCAGCAGCTTTCTTTATTTAAAGATGGAAAGGTAGAGAATATATATTTTGTTTCCACAGCCAGAAATGGAGCTGGGGAAAAAATGGGGAGTGAATGCACTCCAACCGGCTGGCATAAAATTCGGGCAAAAATTGGAGATAAACAACCCTTAAATGCTGTTTTTATCGGGCGCAGGCCGACAGGAGAAAGATATACACCAAGCTTAAGTCGTGAGTATCCAGACAGAGATTGGATTCTTTCACGTATTTTATGGTTGGGAGGCTTGGAGCCTGAGAAAAATCGCTATGGCAATGTGGATTCAACCTGGCGTTATATTTATATTCATGGCTGTCCTGATGAGTTAATACAAGGAAAACCCGAATCTCACGGCTGCATCAGAATGAAAAGTTTAGATGTTATTGACTTATTTAATAAGGTTAATGTTGGCTTAAAGGTATTAATAGAATAAAAATGATAGGTATTGATTAACATGTCTAGAATTGTATTAGGCATAGAATACGATGGCACTCTTTTCTCAGGTTGGCAGCGTCAAAAGCAATTACGAACGGTTCAAGGTGAAGTGGAGCAAGCACTATCAAAAGTTGCCGATCAAAATATAGCCATTCAATGTACTGGAAGAACCGATTCTGGGGTACATGCCTTAGAGCAAGTTGTGCATTTTGATACCGAAGTCAAGCGAGAGCTAAAAAGCTGGGTTATGGGGAGTAATATCAACCTTGCTGATGATGTAAGAGTTATCTGGGCAAAACATGCGATTGATGATTTTCATGCACGATATAGTGCAATTGCAAGGTTTTATCGCTATATCATTTTAAACAGACCCATGACATCAGCATTATCGAGAAATCAGGTGACTTGGTGTTTTAAACCTTTAGATGAAGTTAAAATGCATCAAGCTGCACAAAGCTTATTAGGGATGCATGATTTTTCTTCTTTTAGAGCAAAAGCTTGTCAATCAGTGAGCCCTAATCGATTAATGCATTTTATTAATGTGTGTCGAGAGGGTGAAAAGGTCATTATGGATATTTCTGCCAATGCTTTTCTTCACCATATGGTGAGAAATATTGCCGGTGTATTGATGGCAATTGGGACAGGTGATAAGCCAGTATGCTGGACTGAACAGTTGTTGGAAATTAAAGATCGAAAGCAAGCAGGTGTGACAGCTCCTCCTTATGGTTTATATTTAGGGGGGGTGTATTATCCTGAAAAATATGGGATTAATAAAAACCCTGTCTTTGACCTATTACCAGCTGATGCTGCCAGGTTTGAATATTAAAAGACTCAATGTGGATTGCGTTATACTGTTAATTATTTCTAAGTTAAATTTAAGCCTTAAATATGTTTGATACTTATAGTTTTTTATCTTTTCAAGTTCATGGTTCTGCAGGCCCTGGTCATAAAGCAAGCGATGGTGTGGCAGGTGCTGTTGAGCAACTACTCACTTTTTTAGAAAGTTTGATAGGTCTTTCACCTGCGGAAATGTTTTCAGCCATTATGCCAGGGGTTTCATCAATGGCTAATGTGCATCCATTAGTGGTGCATTTTCCCATTGCATTTTTATTCACTTTTTTAATAATGGACTTATTGGGAACTCTCTTTCAAAAAGAAAAGTGGCGCGAGTTAGCAACAGGGTTACTTTATCTGGGTACATTGGCAGCGGGATTTGCTGTTTTAGCAGGTTGGCAGGCAGAAGATACTGTTGAACACGGAGAAAATGTTCATTTACTTATAGAGCGTCATGAATTTTTTGGACTTACCGTGTTAAGTTTGGCTGTGATACTTTCTATATGGCGATTAGCAAGTAGAGGCATTATAAAAGGCTCTGCGAATATTATTTTTATCCTGTTAGCTATTGTGCTTAACTTTGCAATGATTTTAGGTGCCGATTTAGGGGGTGAGATGGTTTATAAATATGGCGTTTCAGTTGAAGCCGTCAAATTAACCAGTCTAGATTATTTTAAGGAACATACTCATTCGCATTAATTATACTTCACGCGGCCACGGATGCGGAATTTATAGCGAGTTGATTTTTGTTGATAGCAAGGTGCTGAAATGGGCGCATAGCAAGCTACGCAACTATTTCAAACGCTGCCTATCGACACAAATCGACCGATAGAAAACCGCAGTCGTGACCGCGTGAAGTATAGGTAGCTGGCAATAAATAACCCATCAAAATTGCGGAAAAAATCCTGCGAGATCTGGGGACATTATTTATTACTGACTCCCTTAGCAAAAACAACAAAACCTGCTGTAACAGAGGGAAACTATACACGGTGGTGGGTTAAATATGTTGTGAAGGTTATTTTAAACTGATTTATTATTGGGCACAGATTATCAAGATTTACAATATAACCCTATAAACAATGTCTAAGCGATTGAACACTACAAACCAACAAGCTTATGATGATAATCAGCTTAGAGAGCAACAATGCCTTAAATGGTTAAAAGCACAGAAAATAAAAGTTAGTCGTACTATCAATATAACGGCATTAATTGGTATTACCCATGGTGTACTAATTATTCTTCAATCGGCTTTACTTGCTACTATTATTCATCAAATAGCCATAGAACATCAATCAGTAGAAGTATTAATCAAGTATTTTATTGTATTGATTTTTGTTGTTATTTTGAGAAGTTTAGTCAGCTATTTTTCCCCTATTTATGGTTTTAAAACCGCAGAAGCGGTTAAACGTTCGGTACGAGAGCAGTTGTTTGATAAATTTGAATTGCTTGGCCCTGCATTTTGTAAGCAACAACAAAGTGGGGAATTAGCAGCTACGACCTTAGAGCATACGGAAGCCCTAGAAAATTACTTCTCACGTTATTTACCTCAGCAAATTATTGTTTCTGTTTTACCTTTAATAATGATTGCCGTCGTTTTCCCTGTAAACTGGGTTGTCGCAGTTATTTTTTTAGTGACGGGTCCTTTAGTTCCTTTGTTTATGGCTCTGGTAGGTATGGGTGCTGCATCAGCAAACAGGAATCAATTCTTGGCAATGGCAAGAATGAGTGGTTATTTTCTTGATCGTTTACAAGGCTTAACTACACTGAAGCTATTTGGACAAGCTGAAGCGGAACTCAATATAATTCAGCAAGTTTCGACTGATTTTCGTGAAAAAACCATGGAAGTTTTGCGCATTGCTTTTCTTTCATCCGCTGTTTTAGAATTTTTTAGTGCGATTGCAGTTGCTTTGGTCGCTGTTTATGTGGGTTTAGGTTTGCTAGGCTTGGTGCATTTTGGCCCAGCTGTAAATATCACATTGCAACAAGCTTTATTTGTTTTATTACTCGTTCCAGAGTTTTTTAATCCGTTAAAACAATTGTCTGTTTATTATCATGATAAAGCTGCGGCTATCGGTGCAGCTGATAATATTTTAAAAGTGCTTGAGCAAACACCTCTTAAGCAGCAGCTTATTACCCCTTCATCATATACCAAGACAGAAAATAATCATTATGCTATTGAATTACGTGATGTATCAAAGCACTATCAGCAAAAAAAAGTGATTGATTCACTGTCTTTACAAATTAAAGCAGGGGAGAAAATAGCATTAATGGGAGAATCTGGAGTGGGTAAAACGACCTTGTTTAACCTGCTGCTAGGATTTGAACAGCCAACAAAAGGAGTGGTTTTAATTAATGGCAAGCAGCTTAGTCAACAAGAGAGTGTGAATAATATTTCCTGGGCTGGTCAACAATCGAGTATTTTTTATGCATCAATTAAAGATAATATAAGCCTGTTAAACACTGAATTATCGGACCAGCAAATTAATCAAGCAGCAGAGCAAGCAGGTGTTATAGATTTCAGCCAATACTTAGAAAAAGGTTTGCACACCTTGGTCGGAGAAAAAGGCTATGGTTTATCAGGAGGGCAAGTTCAACGTATTGCAATAGCGCGAGCCTTTATTAAAAAGCTACCTATTGTTTTATTGGATGAGCCCACAACACATTTAGACCCAGTAACAAAAACCAAATTGCTCAATGTAATTGATCAAATGTTTAAAGATAAAACATTGATAATAGCCAGTCATGACCCCGAAGTGATGGCTAGAATGGATCGAGTGGTGAAGCTAACATGAGAGACTTATTATTCTTTCTAAAGCTGTTTAAACCTTATAAAGGTTGGTTAATTGCTGGTATGTTTTTATCCTTAGTCACATCACTCGCCTCTATAACATTACTCACACTTTCAGGTTGGTTTATTACTTCTTCAGCTATTGCAGGTATCTTGGCACCTGATGGTATTGCAGTTACTTTTAATTTTTTGCAACCTGCAGCAGAAATTAGAGGACTAGCAATTATACGAACCTTTGGTCGATATGCTGAACGGCTTATAACGCATGAAGCGACTTTTAGAGTACTAGCAGAAATTAGAACCTGGTTTTTTGCCAAGCTTATACCGTTAGCACCCAGTTATTTAGCCAGTAAGCGAAGTGCCGACCTGCTACATAATATTACCCAGGATATAGATGCTTTAGATGCTCTATACCTTAGGCTGGGGGCACCGATAATAATTGCTTTTTTAGGTAGTCTTATCGTTATCAGTTTTATTGCTAGTTATTCAATGCAATTAAGCTTGTTTGTCTGTTTTATTTTATTGATAACAGCGGTAATAATACCCTGGATATATAATTCCTTAGGTTGTCAGGGGGCAAAACAAATAACAGAGCAAACAGCAGAATTTAAAATAGCTCAAATTGAAGTACTACAAAATATAACAGAACTTAAAGCATTTAATGCTTATAAGCGATTTAAAACAATGCTGCTAGGGCTCTCAGATAAACTGCTGAATACTCAAAGAAGCAATAATCAGTTAACCGCACAATCCTCAGCTTTAACCTTATTAATATATCAACTGACAGTTGCTACTAGTCTTATTGCTAGTGCCTGGCTATTTCAACAACACAATATTTCAGCCGCAGTCTTTGTTATGTTGGTATTTTGTGTATTGGCTGTTTTTGAATTAGTGATACCTTTATCAGCAGCAATGCAAATGTTAGCAAAAACTCAGGCTTCAGCTCAACGAATAAGACATATTGTTGAGCAAAAGCCCCTTGTCGCGGAGCCTTTAACCCCGAAAAAAATTATAAGTACCGGTACAATCAGCATAAAAAATCTTAGCTTTCGTTACACAGAACAGTCTGACTGGATATTGAAAAATATACAACTAGATATTCCCCAAGGTAGTAAAACTGCCATAATCGGGGAAAGTGGAGCTGGGAAGAGTACCTTATTACAATTAATATTACGATTTTATGATGCTCAACAAGGCAGTATTGAATATTCAGGCATTGATTATAAAAAAATAACAAGCAATAACTTAATGGAGCAGTTTTCTGTTCTGTCACAACGTACGGAATTATTTGCAGCCACTATTAAGCAGAACTTACTGATAGCCAAACCTAAAGCTACAAATAGTGAAATTAGCCGGGCTATTAAGCAAGCAGGCTTAAATAAATTTATCAAACAATTACCAGAAGGCCTAAATACTTGGATAGGGGAGCATGGATCAAAGGTTTCAGGAGGGGAAGCCAGAAGAATTGCCTTGGCTAGAATGTATTTAAAAGATGCGCCTATCCTGTTATTAGATGAGCCTACGGAAGGCTTGGATAAAGTAACAGAAAATGATGTATTAGTTACACTAGAGAAAATAGTAAAGCATAAAACATTGATTATGGTGACGCATCGTAAAGCTGGGTTAAAGCTGGTTGATAGAGTTTTTAAGTTAGACCAAGGGCAGCTATTTAGAATTTAGTTGTTGTGAATTTTTAGTTGCTTATAAGCAGTCATTTTTTTGATCTTCAAGAACAATACCTTTAACGACAGACCTAAGCCATTGGTGTCCTCGGTCTTCATTCTCTAACTCGCGCCAATATAGGCAGACACTTAAGGATGCGATATTATCGTCTAATTGATGAATTCTTAGTGGCATATATTTTGTGACTTTTTTAGCAAAGAATGTGGGAACCACTGCAGCAAGGTCAGAAGTGACAACAATATCTAAGACGCTCCAAATATTTTCAATGCTTAACTGTTGATTACTATATACTTTGTTTTCTTTAAAATGTGCTAATAAGGGGATATATTGTTCAAAACCAGCACCATGACCTACAAGCTCGACTGTCATTAAATCAGCAAGTGAAAGTTTATTTGGCAAGGAATGATGCTGAGGCCCTGTGACTAATGACATGGAGTCACAAAATAAGTGTTCTTTTGAAACCTCATTTCCAACTGGAAAATCAAAAAACATCATTAGATCCAGGTCGCCTTTAAGTATTTGCTGTTCTAAATTTACGTCAGAAAAAGGGATACGGTTAATGCTTACATTGGGAGCATGTTTTTTAAGAAAGGGAATCAGCTTGGGAAACAATATTAAATCACCACAATTACAAGTCGCGATATGAAATGTTCGCTGAGAATCTTCAGGAATAAAATTACTTATTTTTAACAGGGAGTTTTCTATTATATTGAAGCTCCCTTTGATTTCTTTATAAAAGGCATCTGCTAGGCGAGTGGGTAAAATCTGTCTATTTTTATTGATAAAAAGTGTTTGATTTAGTGTTTTTTTCAACCGGGTCAAAGCATTACTAACAGCAGGTTGAGATAAGCTAAGGTGTTCTGCTGCAAGCGTAATACTTTTACTTTCATAAACACTAATAAAAATATATAGAAGGTTTAAATCTATATTTCTTATACTCATTACCATTATTATTCCTTGTGTTTATTATTATGTGTAAATTTAATATTAGTAGGCTTTTTAAAAATACGCCAAAGTTCCGCCATTTAATGCTTACATAGAGTGCTTTAGTACAATGTGCCAAGTAGTTCTTTATTGTCCCCAAACGTTAGTTCAAAACTATGCACATTTAGTCCATAGTGGTTGAGTATTATCAATAATATTTCTGTGGTTATTTTGAATATTTGTTTATATTTCTTGTTGTTAAAATAATTTTGAACCACACCTTACCTGACCACAAAACGAAATATATATCAACTTTATTTATTATATGAATACATTAAATTCAAAACAATAAATATTAATTTTAAAACAGGAGTGTATGCTGGAAACTTAGAACAGGATAAAAAAAATAATAACAAAACAAGCAATAATTATCACTGTTCTGCCATATTAAAGCAATGCGTTAAAAATAGTTTACCACCATAATCTCTCCAGATAATGCATACGCTCTGGTGTTAATTGATTATTAATTTGGGAAGGGAAAAAATATGAAAACAAGAAGACAAATGCTCAAGACGGGGGCCGCGGCATTAACGGTTCCTTCAATATTTGGGGGCTCCATGCTTTCTACGTCAGTTCAGGCTCAACTGTGCCGGACTACAGGTATTAGAAGTCCGGGTACTGAGCCAGACAGCCCTCCTGTAACAGCCTATACAGAGCCTTTATTTGTTCCTGACAAATTAAGAGAGCGTGCAGCTAACAGTTTTAGCACAACTCCCCCCGACCCAAATCGACATCAGCGGTTTGATGAGTTCCAGCCAGTAAAACATTATGAGCAACGTATTACTGAAGGGGTTTGGAATTATCACTCACAATTATCAGCTTTAACACCAGCCCAGGCTGGTGCTCCAGCGGGTGCAGGTTCTTTAGCCTGGCTTTATAATGGTAGTACTCCTGGAGAAACATTAGTTGCACGTTATGGAGAGCCTGTATTTGTTAGACGTTTTAACGACCTGCCTTCATCTGAAAATATTCAGATGCCCATAGGATATCCTGCTATAAGCACACATTTACATAATGCTCATACCGCATCGGAAAGTGATGGTTTTCCAATGGATTTTGCAGTTCCCGGGCAATTTTGGGATCATCATTATGCTATGTATTATGCGCGTAATGACCCTCATGAAGCCTTGGCTAGTTTATGGTATCACGATCATATGATTGATTTTACGGCAACTAATGTTTATGCCGGCTTATCTGGAATGGCTATTTTTTATGACCATATTGATACTGGAAATGAAAATGATACTCATGAAGGGGCCTTGCGCTTACCGGGTAATATGCAGTTTGGAGGTGCTCCAGGGCAAGCAAATGGCTATGATATTTCTCTTATTTTACATGATGTCCGTTTCGATCCTAATGGCAATCCTACCTACAATGTTTTTGATACCGATGGTCATTTAGGTGACCTCATTACCGTAAATCGTAAGGTTATGCCTTATCTGGAAGTGGAAGCCCGTAAATATCGTTTCCGTATTTATGATGGTGGTCCATCACGTTTTTATGAGCTAGGGCTTAGTGATGAAAGCCCTTTTTTCATTATTACCAATGATGGCAACCTGCTTGAAGAACCTGTTGAAGCAACCAGCATCGTACTGGGGCCAGCCAACCGTCAGGATGTAATTATTGATTTCTCACGGTATAGCCCAGGGTCAACGGTTGAAATACTTAATATTATGGAGCAAATTAATGGGCAAGGACCTACAGGACGTCGATTGGAAGGTCCTGATAGAATGAAAGTCATGCAATTTCGGGTTAAAGCGGCTATAGGTCCAGATAACAGTCGTATCCCTGATTTTATGCGCAAACTACCTTCAATTAATCTTAAAGAAGTGGTCGCTGAACGTGACTTTGTATTTGATCATGATATGGGCTTATGGACTGTAAATGGTAGTTTTATGGATCCAACCGTTGTTTCAGCTGCTCCTAAGCAGGGAACTGCGGAAATTTGGAATTTTCGTAATGCAGGTAGCTCATGGGCACATCCTTGTCACGTTCATTTTGAGGAATTTCAGGTGCTGGAATGGAATGGTAAAAAACCGACAGGTATATTACGCTCCAGAAAAGATGTTGCCACTTTAGGTCCAAATGATCATGCCAGGGTGTTTTACCGCTTTGATGATTTTGTCGGCCGCTATGTTATTCACTGTCATAACAATGTCCATGAAGATAATGCCATGATGCTGCGTTGGGATCTAACGCCCGGCTAGAAAAAGCACAAGCAAACAACGACATTAATGAACCCTATATAGGAAAAATCATGAAAAGTAGAAGAGCATTTCTTGCCGCTACAGCAATTTCATTACCCGCTGTTGCTGCAACTGCAGTTGCCGGACCTAAAGTTCTGGCAGATAACCCGGCTTTTAAAGCCTGTCCCCGTGCTAATGGTGGCCCTCACGCTGAGCGTTTTCCACAAGTTATTGTACAAGATCAGCATAAAAAGAAGTTTTGGTTTTATGAGGAGTTGATCAATAACAAATTAGTTTTAGTCAACTTTACTTCAGTAACAGGTGAAAAACATTACCCAATTATTAGCAATCTGGTTAAAGTACAGGATATGCTACAAGATCGACTGGGTAAAGATGTCTATATGTACACTATTTCAACTCGTCCATTTTTCGATACGCCTGATAAGCTTAAGGATCTTGCTGATAGTCATGGAGCTAAATGGAAATTTCTTACTGGAGAGGTAAGTGATATCCATGAAGTTCTTGCGGCCTTTGGAGTGCACGGTAGTATCAGTGCATTAACCTGGGTTGGTAATGAAAAAACCGGTCGCTGGATGAGCAAGGTAAGCCGACAGCACCCACTATACATTGCTGAAGCAGTTGCTCGACTCAGTACTGGCAAACAATATCGACCATTTTTGGTTGACATGCATAGTGTATAAGGAGGGAAAAATGAAACTTAATAATATTGTAAAAAAACAACGGATCCAGTCTATTAGTGTCTTATTTTGTATAGGAATGGCCAGCGCCAGCTATGCTGTGGATCTCCCTCCTCCTAACCCCGCAATGCCTGAGCATTTGAATTGCCAACCAGTTACCAACCCAGATGGTACCACTAGCTATTTTGGTCACCCTTGTCCACAAACTCGCCCG
>VAPK010061283.1_pt1 | contig 16009 bp, 18 predicted proteins | sample 3395031 | NCBI WGS metagenome assembly VAPK01 (sample SAMN08290443, study PRJNA428436) | hydrothermal vent metagenome | isolation source: Deep-sea hydrothermal vent chimney 1 | place: Pacific Ocean: Juan De Fuca Ridge
AAATCATCTTTAAAAATAAAAAAACTGTTTTATTTTTATATTTAAGTAAAAATTTATTGATGGTTGTTTTAAAAGACGCCTTTTTTATGTGATTGGTGTTATTTGATGGTTCTTAGGTGGTAATTTCATGTTGATTAGCATTTGTTTGAAGGTTACTTAACAATAACTTCTATATTGATGCGCTTATTGCGTTAGCTTGCTGGTTTTATTTTTTATTACTAAGGTACAGACATTTTTCTGTTGCGATTGCTTGCATAGGAATATCCCATTGATTGGTTTCTAGCTGTTCTTGTTTTTGAAAGTCATATGCAATGCCTAGCAGGTTTGGTTTGTGCCAGTATTTTCGTTGCCGCAGAAAAGCCAGGGTACGATCATAAAATCCACCGCCCATGCCGACACGATTTCCTTCTAAATCAAAAGCAACAAGTGGCATAAGAATAAGATCGAGAGAAAGTGTTTTTCGCAAACGTGTTTTGTTTGAATGAACAGGTTCGGGAATACCAAAACGATTGTTTTTTAATTTTGTATCCGCTGTGTAAGGTATAAACCAAAGTCGCTGTGTATTAGGTTCTGCTAGCACTGGCAGGTAACACAGCTTTTTTTGTTGCCATGCATGTTCGATTAATAAGCTGAGATCCATTTCACCGTCATTCGGTAGATAGAAGGCAATGTGCTTACTGTGTTGAAAGACGCGGCTGGCAGCAATGCGTTCACATAATAAAAATGCTACGTGTTCACGCTCTGAGTTGCTGATTGCGCGTCTTTTATCACGTATATGCTGACGTAGGTTTTTTGTATCCATATGCTTCATTGAAACATAAAGGATGCTTGAAATACAAAAATCAAAGCAAGAATGATGAGCTGTGCGGGGAGCGCGAGGTTGGATTACGTCGTAACACGACGAATCCAAAAGCATATTGTTGAATCCGCTACCTTGATCCAGGCTTACGGGTATTTTTAAATAGAGGGAGGGCAATCCCGCCTGTACCGTTGTGATATGTGCCTTGAACCAGAGGTTCAAGTGGGAACGTCGTGAGCACGTTAGGCTTTCCGCTCGAGGGCGGACATGCACACAGTGCAACTACTCAGTGCCCGGAGTTATAAATTACGGCTCAAGGGTCTCTAATCACTGACGAATACTGCAGGGGATGCCCAAACTTGATTTTAGATGATTCTGAATGAATCTTCTTTAAATAATTTAAAGTAATTGTGTTGACAGGTTATATTTCTAATTGACGACTACGATATAAGGCGTCATCAATTTTTTCCTCAATAGTACGAATACGGTTGCCTACCGAAGGAGCTGTTTGTGATGAACCACTGTCTTGAGCGAGTAACTCATGGGATATATTAAGTGCAGCCATGACTGCAATGCGATCTGAACCAATAATTTTCCCGCTATCACGAATTTCTCGCATTTTTGTATCCAGGTAGTCTGCTGAACGCTGTAAATCATGCCGTTCATCTTCAGAACAGGCAATCATGTATTCTTTATCCAATATATGGATAGTGATGCCTCCAGCTGACTTATCCGTCATTTTCTATTGCCTTTAAGCGTCCGATCATGGCTTCAACACGGGTACGTGCAAGCTCCGTTTTTTCAATGAGGCGAGTGCGTTCACCTTGCAGGTGTGAATGGCTGTCACGCAGCGTTTTATTCTCACTTTGCAGGCGATCAATCGTTTTGATGAGATCATCAACACGGCCTTCAAGTTTTTTCAGATCCAGTTCTTCCATTTATGCCTCAGACTCTGTGGAAACCTTGTTATTATTTAATAGTATAAGAATATAGAGCGCATTGGTCGGGGTCAACGGGTAAACGGGTCAGAAAATGATGTAAAATTAAGCTTCTGCAGACGGTATTACTGTTGCACGTTTTTGATGGCGAGATTTTAAAGAGAAACAGGACGATATGAGTGATATAGATATTCAGTACGATGAAATTAATGATGCTTTGAAACGGATCAGCGTAGAACAGGATGCGGCTGAGGTTCATGGCACTTTATGCGGTTTATTTTGTACGGTTAATGGTTTAAGCGCGCCTTTTTGGCTGGATAATACCTTAACGGATGTTCCTGAAGAGGATGCGTATACGGTTGATGCTTTAAATAGTGAAAGTCGTTCTTTATTGACGCTTTTGTTTACAGCAACGGAAAAACAACTTTCCGGCGAAGATTTTGCTTTCCAATTATTTTTGCCGGATGATAACTCGGGTTTATATGCCCGAGTTGAAGCGTTAAGCAACTGGTGTCAGGGTTTTTTATTTGGTTTAAGCAAGGGCGGTTTGACTGATCCAGAGGGCTTACCGGGCGAGTTGCCTGATATCGTGAAAGATATTGTTGAGATTTCTCGTGCAGAATCTTATGAGCTGGATGATGATACGCAAGATGAAAAGGATTTCATGGAATTGGTCGAGTTTGTTAGAGTCGCAATACAACTTTTTGTCGGTGAAATGCAGCAGTTTCAGGTTGAAGAGCCGGAAGATGACTCGGAATATCATTGACCGCAGTCATTGCGACGACTGCATGGACGCAGGAGGTAGAGTAACGCAGGAGCGGTTACCGAGGAGGTACGACGAAGCAATCTCAGATTTAGTGCAATAAATTTGGAGATTGCCGCGTAAGATTTAAAAACTATTATTTTTAGATCTTTCTCGCAATGACGTGAGAGGGTTAAGCTTTTAGTTTTAATGGAAAAATATGAACAACACAGAATACAAACGTCGCCGTAAACACCTTATGCAAATTATGGGTGAAGATGCTGTTGCAATTTTACCTGCAGCACTGGTGCGTATGCGTAATCGCGATGCGGAGTTCCAATACCGACAGGATAGTGATTTCCATTACATCACCGGTTTTGATGAGCCTGAAGCGGTTGCAGTTTTAGTGCCTGGCCGGGATCATGGTGAATACATTTTATTTTGTCGTGAAAATGATAAAAAAATGGAAACATGGAATGGTTTACGTGCTGGTCAGGATGGTGCTATTGAGAAATATGGCGCAGATGACTCTTTTCCAGTTGATGATATCGATGATATTTTACCGGGACTGCTCGAAAATAAAGAAAAAGTGTATTACACCATGGGTGTGCATCCTGATTTTGATCAGCGTGTCATCATGTGGGTAAACCGTTTACGTGAGCAGTCACGTAGGGGGATTCATACGCCGAGTGAGTTTGTTTCTTTAGATCATCAGTTGCATGACATGCGCTTATATAAGAGTGCAGCTGAAGTAAAAGTGATGCGCAAGGCGGCTCAAATTTCAGCCAAAGGACACATTCGCGCAATGCAGTTTTGTAAGCCCGGTGTATATGAATATCAGCTTGAGGCCGAACTCTTGCACACCTTTATGCATGGAGGCGCGCGTTCTTCTGCTTATTCTTCAATAGTGGGTGGTGGTAAAAATGGCTGTATTCTACATTACGTGGAAAACAGCGAAATCTTAAAAAAAGGTGATTTGGTTCTTATTGATGCCGGTGCCGAGATGGAATGTTATGCCGCCGATATTTCACGTACCTTCCCTGTTAGTGGCAAATATTCTAAAGAACAACGCGCGTTGTATGACATTGTTTTAGCTGGACAACTTGCGGCAATAGAACAAGTGAAACCGGGTAATCACTGGAATGATCCCCATGAAGCTGCGATTAAAGTGATTACACAGGGCTTAATTGATATTGGTATACTAAAGGGCAAGCTTAAAACCAATATTGAAAAAGAAACCTATAAAGATTTTTATATGCATCGCACCGGACATTGGTTGGGAATGGATGTACATGATGTTGGCGATTATAAAGTTGATGGTGAGTGGCGCGTACTCGAGCCGGGTATGGTGTTAACCGTCGAGCCGGGTTTATATATTTCAGACGATCATGACAAAGTAGCGAAGAAATGGCATAACATTGGAATTCGAATTGAAGACGATGTACTGGTAACAAAAGACGGTCATGATGTTTTGAGTAAAGACGTACTTAAAGATCCAGATGAAATAGAAGCGTTGATGGCGGGTTAAACAGCTATGTTGAAAGAAGACAACAACACAGATTTTGATTTAATAATTGTCGGCGGTGGTTTAGTCGGAGCCAGTCTTGCCTGTGCCTTAGCTGATTCTTCTTTACGCATCGCTATTATAGAAGCATTCCCTTTTAAATCTGATGATTCGGAATACCAACCTGCTTTTGATGCGCGTAGTGTGGCTTTGTCCTACACCTCAAAACAAGTATTTGATGGTATTGATTTGTGGCCATCTATAAACAAGCTAGGTGTTGCGGCAATTAAAAAAATTCATATTTCCGATCGTGGCCATGCTGGAATTACACGTTTAAATGCTGATGATGAAAATGTAGAAGCGCTGGGTTATGTGGTTGAAACGCGGGTTATCGGTAAAGCACTATTCGAAAGCTTAAATAAGCAAAAAAATATCACTTTAATCGCGCCTGCAAAACTTAAAAACTTTGATTTAAATGCAGATTTTGCCAGTGCCGATATTGAGATAACCAACAGTAACAATCTTGTTGAAAGTAAAACATTAACCGCTAAATTATTGGTTGCCGCAGATGGTGATAACTCAGTGGTACGCCGTTTAAGTGGTGTAAGAATTAAGCAGCGTAACTACGAGCAAAGCGCGGTGATTGCTAATATTGCGACTGATCAACCGCATAATAACCAGGCATTTGAGCGTTTTACCGATAGCGGCCCTTTAGCTTTATTGCCGATGGCGGCAACGGATGATGAAAGAAATCGTTACTCACTTGTTTGGACTGTTAATAATAGCGAACAAGAAGAAATGATGGGCTGGAATGATGAAACATTTTTACTTAAGTTAAAGCAACGTTTTGGTGAAAGAGCAGGGCAGTTTACTCATGTCAGCAAGCGACATGCTTATCCCTTAAGTTTAATGCGAGCGAAAGAACATGTGCGTGAACGTTTAGCAATTATTGGTAATGCCGCACACACTTTGCATCCCGTTGCCGGACAGGGATTTAATTTGGGCTTGCGTGATGTTGCAGCACTGTCTCAGGTTATTATAGACGCGAGCCGTGAAAATAAAGATATTGGAAGTTTAACGACATTACAGATATATGCCGATTGGCGTAAGCGAGATCATATTCAAACCGCAATGGCCACAGATGGACTGGTGAGGCTCTTCTCGAATAATTTTTTACCGCTTGCCGCACTACGTAATTTAGGATTGTTAGTTGTTGATCTGGTACCACCACTTAAAAAAGTTTTTGCCCGTCATGCGATGGGATTTGTTGGAAAGCTACCAAGGCTGGGGCGTGGGCTGAAGTTATGAAAAATTACTGTCATTGCGAAGAAACGATAGTGACTGCGGCAATCTCTAAGTTCATTACACTAAATATGAGATTGCCACAGTCATTTTATTCCTTCGCAATGACAATGAAGAACTAAATTTTAGGTCATATCGTTATCTTATGAATAAAGAAATTGAACATTACGACATTATTATTGTTGGTGCTGGTATGGTAGGTGCAACGCTGGCTTGCGGTCTCGCCGAAGAAGCTGAAAATCTTAAAATTGCTGTTATTGATGCAAATGAACCTAAAGACTGGGACAAAGACAGTTATGACATGCGTGTGAGCGCTATCACTCGCGCCTCGCAAACGTTGTTTAAAAATATTGGTGTGTGGGAAAAAATAGTTGAGCAACGAGTCAGTCCTTACCGCGATATGTTTGTCTGGGATGAGGGTGGAAAAGGTGAGTTGCATTTTGACAGCGCAGACATGGCTGAGGCAGATCTTGGACATATCATTGAAAACCGCGTGATTGTTAAAGCATTACACCAACGACTAAAAGAACTTCCGCAAATCGAATTACTTTGCCCTGCAAAGTTAGAAAACATTGAATTTAATAATGATAAAGCTAATTTGGTTTTAGATGATAAAACGGAATTGTCAGCAAACCTTGTAGTGGCTGCCGATGGCACTCGCTCATGGGTAAGACAGCAAGCTGATATAGCAGTAAAAGGTTGGGATTTTGATCAAGCCGCGTTGGTTACCACCGTTAAAACTGAAAAGTACCATCAAGACACCGCATGGCAGCGTTTTTTAAAGACGGGACCGTTAGCTTTCTTACCTTTAACTAATGGCTATAGCTCCATTGTATGGTCAACCTCACCCGAAGAAGCTCAACGCTTAACTAAAATTTCAGAAAACGAGTTTGCCTTAGAAATCGAACAGGCATTTGAAAGCAAACTCGGCAAAATTGAATCCGTTGCTACACGTGCTGTTTTCCCTTTACGCTTATTTGAAACATTAAATTACGTTAAGCCACGTCTTGCTTTAGTGGGGGATGCGGCACATACGATCCATCCTTTAGCCGGCCAGGGTGTTAATTTAGGTTTAGCCGATGTTGCAAGTTTAATAACAGTGGTTGTTGAAGCACTGAACGATAAAAAAGATGTTGGTGACTTTAAAATATTGCGTCGCTATGAACGCTGGCGTCGAGCGGATAATCGTTCAATGTTGGTGGCAATGGATGGTTTAAAAAGATTGTTTGGTAGTGAGTTATCCGCAGTAAAAGATTTACGCAGTTTGGGTTTGAATATTACTAATAAAATAACGCCGTTAAAGAACCTTATTATGCAGCAGGCGATGGGGTTAAAATGAAAAAACTAAAACACGAAAAAGAATTAGTAAAACTTGCGCTTGATTTGGTGATGTCCATTGCTGAGAAAAAAGGCGTAGTGAAATTTGATGCCACAGACTCATCGAAAGATAAGGTGGAGTATGTTTATCGCTTGCTGGTACATGACAAAGTGTTACAACCTCTTGTCAAAGGTCAGGTAGATCAGCCGAGTATGAAACATAAACTGGCATGCTGGATGCAGAAACAGCTGCCTACCGATCACCCCTTATCTAAATAAAGTTTCGTCATTGCGAGCATAGCGAAGCAATCTCATAGTGAATCGCACTTTTCTGGAGATTGCCGCGCTATCGCTCGCAATGACAGGATATTAAAATCGTCTTTGCAACGACAGATTTCCTCTAATTTCATCAAAAACAGTTAATATTTCTCCCACTTGGCCGATATATGAAATATCCGAGATATATCAGAGGTCCGGCATGTGGAAAACACACTTTTTTAAGTGGTTAAATTCAGAAAAGAAAAACAAGATGGTTTCGTCTTCATTTTCGCACGCCTATGTTCATCCCTGTGTTATTAATAACAAGCCACATATTGTTTATCCACGTGGTTTGCAGGAAAGCTCTCCTGGTTTATTCGCTAAACTTAGCCAGTATTACCAACAGCAAGGTTATGCTTTAAAAGAAGATCAGCGTTCAGAGAAATCCTCAAATAAATATAAAAATGAACGGAAAAAATGGGCTCCTATTCTTCTATTTACAGCAAGCCTTCTTTTTGAAAGCAGTGCTTTTGCAGATATTGAGCTGGTAATTGATGAAGCAGCTTCTGTGCAAGAACAACAGCAAGTAGAACTTCAATTAATTTCGAATAATAAAATTAGAGAACAAATTCAATACAGCGTAACAACTGCAAGTAAAATAAAAGAACCGGTAAAAATTAAATCAGGTTTGGCACAATCACTTTTTGAAATACTAAATAAACGTTATCAAAAACAAAAAACAGATCCGGATTATATTGTTAACGATCTAAAAGAGATTGCTAATTATTATAGTAACTTCCCTGAATCGGTGACTTTAATTGAAGAATTAAAGAATAAAAACTGGTTTTTGTCTTTTGATGAACACAACTGGGTAACGACGGGCAGCGGTAATATGTTGATGGTGGATAAAGCCGTAATTCATTTTAATACTCGCTCTGCTGCACAACTTCGTTTAAATAACGGCTGTGCAGATAATCCAGTTTGTATTGCATCACCCGCAGATGCGCTGCTTCATGAATTACTGCATGCTCACAGTATGCTGGTGAAAAGTGAAGAGTTCATTGCGCAAGGCGGCATGAATAATGTGATTTATCCTTATAAACATGAATATGCCGTAATTGATGCAGAGCGTAAACTTTATGCCAATATGAGCACCCAGGATAATATTAAACGCCCACAACGCCGGGAACATAGCGGGCGTACAGTAAAGGCGCATTGTCCTACATGCATTAAATAAAATAATTATTCAATTATTTTTCTTTTTTCTGCAATCAAATCCATCCTCCATTCGTCTAGCTATTAACAGGCACAAAGCGATCTCATGTTTTGTGTTTTTGTTAGTTAAATTTATGGAGGAAATATGAAATATGAAAAATAAAAATCAAGTTATGCAATCAACCATCGCGGGTATTCTGGCTCTGGGCGCAACTATGGTGAGTACATCCGCTTCTGCTGTGCCAGATCAACCTAAATTTTGGGAAAAGTGTGCTGGTATTGCCAAAGCAGGAATGAATGATTGTGGTTCTTTAGATGGCAAACATGGTTGTGCCGGTATGGCGACAAAAAGCAATCATCCACAAGAATGGGTTTATGTGCCTAAAGGAACTTGTGCGAAGATTGTTGGTGGTAATGTTAGAAAAATTAAACCGGCTAAAAGTTAATAGTGATGGACGTGTTTAATCAAACGCGGTTAAAAGATAAAAATGCACAGTCAATCTCCGGTGTGGGGATTGGCTTGCGTTCACCGCATATCAATGAAATTTTAACGAACTTACCTGCGATCCCCTGGTTTGAATTATTAGCCGATAATCATTTGGTGGAAGGTGGGTTGATTCCATTGCAGCTGGAACAGATCTGCCAGCATTATCCTGTTACCTTTCATAGTGTTGGCCTTTCACTGGGTTCAATAGACCCATTGGATTTTAATTATCTTGGCAAACTTAAAAAACTCATGCAGCAGTATGAGATTGCCTGGTTATCTGAGCATTGTTGTTTTACTTCAGTTGATGGTTTCCATTCGCATGACTTATTACCCATACCTTATTCAGAAGAAAGTTTGGCTTATATGGTTACGCGTATATCACAGGTACAAGATTTTTTAGGTGAACAAATTTTACTGGAGAATGTCTCAAGTTATATGAAGTTTGCGGAAACAACGCTCGATGAAGCTGATTTTATTTCAGAGCTGGCAGAACAAGCAGACTGTTTATTATTAATAGATGTTAATAATATTTATGTAAATCACATCAATCATGGCCTGGATGTAGACAAGTACCTCGCACGTTTGCCATATGAAAAAATTAAAGAAATACATTTGGCAGGTTTTGATGATCGTGGTGATTATATATTGGATGCGCATAATAATCCGGTTGCCGAACCTGTATGGCAACTTTATGAAAAACTTATTCAGCATGTCCCTGGCGTGCCAACCTTAATCGAGTGGGATAATGATATACCTTCATTACAACGACTAATTGAAGAGTCACAAAAAGCAGAAGTTATTATGAATAAATATAAATCTGGATATGAAAGTTATGTCATTAGCTAATATAGAAAAAAGATTTGTTGGCCGCTTATTAAAATCGCAAGGAAACGACGCTGGTTTTTTATCTGAGTTGTTGCCGCTTCATTCTATTAGCAAAGAAAAACAGTTGTCAATTTATCGCAGCAATGTGAATGGGTCGCATCAAAAAGTATTGGGGCAGGTTTATCCTGCTTGTTTAAATATTTTAGGTGAAGATTATTTTAATCAACTTTGCCGGGTTTATCGTTTTGAATATCCATCAACGGATGCCGATTTAAATAATTATGGAGAATATTTTTCTTTATTTCTGAATGAACAGCTTGAACTGCATCAGGAATTAATTGGACTGGAATATTTAGCTGATCTTGCATGCCTGGAATGGCACTGGCATGCAAGTTATTACGCTAAAGACGACGAGACGTTTTCTTTTGAGAAACTGGCTTTAGTTGAGGCTGATGTTCAAGATAAAATATATTTCAGAGTAAGTGATTCATTTTCATTGCATTCAAGCATATACCCGTTGTTGGAAATATGGAATGCAAATAAGAATCTGGTTGAAAATATTCAGGAGTTCCATATGCCTGAGTCAGAAAGTTATTTTTGTATATCAAGAAAAGAGTTTTCTCCTGTAGTTGATTTGTTAGATTATGAGCAGTACATATTATTAAAATCCCTTTCCGATGGCATGTCTTTAGTTCAACTAACAGAGCTTGATAGCGTGTACGATTTTGAAAATAAACTAATGAGTTTTATACAACAAGGCTGGATTACTGGGTTTTATCTTCAGGATTAGTTAGACTTTAATCAGGATTAACATAGGGTTCTTTAGATGTTTGATAAGGAAGTTTTACAACAGTTATATCGCTATGCATACAGTTTAACCTGTGATGAGCATGATGCTTACGATCTATTGCAGGGTGCGATAGAAAAATTTATAAAATCGAATGCCGTGGCAAAGCAACCAACTGCGTATATAAAAAAAATTATTTATAATCGTTTTATTGACGATTGTAGAAGACAAAAAATTGTGCAGTTTGAAAACCTGGAAGAGGCAGCTTTACCAGCCGATTTTGATGTTCAAACATTAGAAGAGTTACTGGTTAATGAGGATATGGCAGAACAAATATTACAAAGCCTCGAGCCGGAGGAACGTGAAATAATGTATTGCTGGGCAATTGAAGGTTTTTCAACTTCAGAAATCGCAAAAAAACTTGAAAAGCCAAAGGGAACCATACTTTCAAAAATTTATCGTATGCGAAAAAAATTAATAGAACAGTTTTCTAATAACTCCAATGATGTTATGGAGGTAGAGCTATGAAAAAAGGAAACCTTAAAAATGTAGTGCATGATTTTGTTGAAAAAAAATCGCTTTCAGATAAACAGCTGGAATCATTAATGCAGTTACAACAAACAAGTGTTGAAAAAGAAAGCAATGTGAAATATCGCTGGATAGCAGTTGCAGCAGTCTTTTTTATTATGATGGGAAATGTATTTTATTTTTCTATGTCACCAGAACTCGCTTTAGAACAGCGAATTGGCAGTGAAGTCGCAAAAAATCATATCAATTTAAAGCCGCTTGAAATTCAAACTTCAAGTATGAAAGTAATACGTGGTTTTTTAACCGAACTTGATTTTTCTCCAGTTGAATCTATTTTATTGAAAGGGGCTTCTAAAAAATTAATTGGTGGGCGTTACTGTTCTATTCAAGGTGTTACTGCTGCACAACTTCGTCTTAGAGATAGTGAAACAGGCCAAATTCAGTCTTTGTATCAAACCGTTTATGATAAAAAAGTATTTTATGACCTGCCATTACTTAAAGAAAATCAAAAGCCGATAACTGTTTACTCAAAAGGGCTTGCCGTGGATATTTGGATTGAAAAAGGTATATTGTTTGCTTTAACCCGGGAAACTAATAAATAAAATTTCTAACCAAGTATGCGAATTTAGGGTATCTTTAAGTCTATGGACATTCTAAATACAATTGCTATCCTGCTTACCTTATCCGCAGTATTCAGTTACCTGAATTACCGCTTTATTAAACTCCCTACCGCAATCGGTATTATGCTGATTTCATTAGTATTATCGTTGTTGTTGTTAATCAGCGGCAAACTCGGGTTTTTCGATGTAGCACATCAGGCAAGCGGATTAATTGCAGGCATTGATTTTCATACAACGCTTATCAATGGCATGCTAAGTTTTTTATTGTTTGCCGGTGCATTGCACATTAATCTGAATGAATTAAGCAAACAAAAATGGGTCATTTTAATTTTAGCAACAGTGGGTGTGGTGAGCTCCACCTTTATGATTGGTGGAGTAAGTTGGCTCATATTAAATGCGCTCGAACTTAATATCAGTTTTATTTATTGTCTGTTATTTGGTGCATTAATCTCACCGACTGATCCGATTGCAGTTATTGGAATTTTAAAAACAGTCGGTGTACCTAAAAGTCTTGAAATTAAAATTTCTGGTGAGTCCCTCTTTAATGATGGTGTCGCGGTGGTTGTTTTTTTAGTCCTGCTTGGTATTGCGACAGGGCAGGGTGAGGCTACAGTATCTTCTATCGGTATACTCTTTGCTCAGGAAGCCATTGGCGGTGCAGTATATGGTTTGATTATTGGCGGACTTTGTTTTTATATGTTGCGCTCGGTGAATAATTACCAGGTTGAAGTCTTATTAACACTGGCTTTGGTGATGGGCGGTTATGCCTTTGCAACAGCCATTCATGTATCCGGCCCCATTGCGATGGTTATTGCGGGTTTATTAATTGGTAATCATGGCCGTATTCTCGCTATGTCAGGTAGTACACGCGAACATCTCGATAGTTTTTGGGAATTAATTGATGAGATTTTAAATGCGGTTTTATTTTTATTGATTGGTTTGGAAGTCCTGGTTCTGGTTTATCACACAGAATATTTTCTTGCTGCTTTGGCTATTATTCCCATCGTTTTACTTTCTCGTTTTATTTCTGTCGGTATACCTATTCAAGCGATGAAAAAAGTACGTGAATTTAGTCCTGGTGTAGTGCGTTTAATGACCTGGGGCGGTCTACGTGGTGGTATTTCAGTGGCCCTGGCGCTTTCTTTGCCACAGGGAATTGAACGAGAAGTTATTCTTGCGGTGACTTATGCTGTGGTTATTTTTTCAGTTCTGATTCAGGGCTTAACCCTAGGCTCGCTGGCAAAACAGGTGCAAATGGAAGCATTACGTGCCCTGGTTAAAAAACACGTCCACTAAGGAGAGGTTTTCCTTTCATTTTTTAGGCACAAAAACCTCAAATATTTAACTTCATCCTTTCGGTGAGAATAATTTTCAATATTCTGCGATTTTTAAAATAGCCAATTTTATAAAGGAAATAGCATGAAATAAGGCTATTTTATGTTAATTGCTCGAATATTGAGTTCTATTGTCCCTTAATAAATTACTGGTTTTGTTCCCTGCTCCCGCGTAAAATACCCCTCTCGATTCAAATCCCAGTGGGAGAGATTCTCAGCTTATTAAGTATGAGGAGGCCGAAGGCGCAACCCGTCCGGAAACGCTCAGGCAAAAGGACTACTGGAAAGGAATGGTTTTTAAATTCCGAATCGACTCTGGAGAGAGATTATATGATCCTTTTCAGGGATAGCGAGAAATTAGAGAGCAAGATAAAATTGATGAAAAAGCGGAATGTACATAAGTACATGAGCGTTTTGAAGAAGTTTTAGTGAAGCGATCTGACTTCGCAGCATTCCTGAAATGGCATCAAATCCGCCGAAGGGGCTCAAGCTCTCAGGTTAAAGGACAGAGGGGCGACACAATATTTAAATATATTAATTGCGATATTCAGATCGCGGTTTATTATAGATATGGTGTCGCCCTTTTTTTATTTAACGAACCGGTAAACAGAGCAAACATGAGTAAAAAGTCTCCAGTCAGTAATGTAAGAATCCCCGTGTTCAATCACTCGGCTGAAAAAAATGCCAGCCGCATGCCAATGTGGATCCGTCAGCCCTTAGGCTCAAATAAATTCTCTGATACCGCAAAAGCCATCCACGCCAATAGTTTAAATACCGTATGTGAACAAGCCTCTTGTCCAAATCGTGGTGAGTGTTGGTCACACGGCACAGCGACGTTTATGTTGCTTGGTGATACCTGTACCCGTGCTTGTGCATTTTGTAATGTTATAACAGGCAAACCAACCTGGTTTGATGATGACGAACCCACTCGTATAGCAACTGCAGTAAAAGAAATGGGCTTGGATTACATTGTACTCACTTCGGTAAACCGTGATGATATGAAAGATGGTGGCGCAAAAATTTTTGCTGACACTATAACTGCATTAAGAAAAAACAAAGCGGACATTGGTCTGGAATTATTAACGCCAGACTTTAATCGCTGCCAGCAAGAAGCGGTTGAAATTATTATGTCGCAACTCAACCAGGTAAAAGATGAGAATGTTGAAACCCAAATGGTTTGGGGGCACAACGTTGAAACCATTCCTGATTTTTATAAAACCGTGCGCAAAGGTTCAGACTATCAACGTTCATTAAAAATGCTTGAGCTTGTTGTACAACAAGAAGGTATTGAGGCCAAGTCTGCCATCATGATGGGTATGGGTGAAACCGAAGCACAAGTCACCGAAGTATTAAAAGATTTACGCAGTATTGGTGTACAACGTATCGCAATGGGACAGTATTTACGTCCCACACGTTACCATTTGCCGGTTAAAGAATATGTTGCGCTGGAACAGTTTGAAGAATATGAAAAAATTGCTAAGGGCTTGGGTTTTACTTGGGCGAAGTCGGGGCCAATGGTACGTTCTTCGTATCATGCAGAAGAAATTCAGAAATAGATTTAAGTAAGAACAAAAGTAAAAATATAGCCGTCATTGCGAGGAAACATTGAAAAAGTATTTTTCGATGTTGACGCGGCAATCTCAAAGTAAGTACTCCGTAGTATGAGATTGCCGCGGTCACTTTGTTCCTTCGCAATGACAAGAAACCATAATTTAAAAAGTGAATAAAAACATGAAAGCAACACCGTTACATGATTTACACGTTTCATTAAATGCACGCATGGTTGATTTTGGCGGTTGGGATATGCCGATCAATTATGGTTCACAAATTGATGAGCATCATTTTATTCGACAAGATGCCGGTATGTTTGATGTTTCGCACATGACCATTGTTGATATGAAAGGCGATAACGTTAAAGCCTTTTTACAAAAGTTATTCGCTAATGATGTTGCGAAATTAAAGGATGCCGGTAAAGCACTTTACTCTTGCATGCTTAATGAAGAGGGTGGCGTGATTGATGATTTGATTACTTATTACATCAACGATACGTTTTATCGAACCGTTGTTAATGCATCAACCCGTGAAAAAGATTTAGCGTGGATCAATAAACAAGCCGCTGAGTTTGGTGTAGATATTATTGAACGTGATGACTATGTGATGATCGCAGTACAAGGCCCTAATGCGCGTGCTAAAGCTCACAAAGCACTAGGTGAAGATGCTGAAGAAAAACTCAATGACATGGCACCTTTTTTTATTCGTGATTATAACGATTTATCAGTAGCCCGCACTGGTTATACCGGTGAAGACGGCTATGAAATTATGGTGCCAGAAAAAGATGCGTCTGCATTATGGTCTCGTTTACTTGAAGAAGGTGTTAAGCCATGTGGGCTAGGCGCACGTGATACGTTGCGTTTAGAAGCAGGCATGAATTTATACGGTAGTGATATGGATGAAACCATTTCACCATTAGAAGCGGGTTTAAACTGGACAGTTGCATGGAAACCAGAAGAACGTGATTTCATTGGTCGTGCAGCAATTACTAAACAAAAAGAAGCCGGTGTTAAAAACAAATTAGTCGGTTTAGTGTTAGAAGGTAAAGGCGTTATTCGTAATCACCAAAAAGTGGTTGTTGAAGGCATAGGTGAAGGCGAAGTCACAAGTGGTAGCTTCTCACCAACATTAAGCCAATCAATTGCTTTTGCACGTGTACCTGCTGAAACAGGTGATACTTGTAAAATTGAGATGCGTGGAAAACTTTTAGATGCAAAAGTAGTTAAGCCGCCATTTGTTCGCAACGGAAAATCTTTTCTTTAATAGATAGGTAAACTAATTTTTATACGTTATTTTATTTAAAAACAAAGAACATAACGTAGCCTGGATGCAGCACAGCGGAATCCAGGAAATATATTTAAAAATATTAACATTATAGAAGTTTCAAAGAGGATAAAAAAATGAGCAATATTCCTAGTGAGTTACGTTACACAAAATCACATGAGTGGGTTAAACGTGAAGAAGATGGCACATTAACAATTGGTATCACTGATCACGCACAAGGTTTATTAGGTGATTTAGTTTTCGTAGAAACACCGGAAGCAGAAGATACTTTTTCTGCCGGTGATGACTGTGCGGTTATCGAATCAGTAAAAGCAGCATCCGATGTTTACTGTCCTATTGATGGTGAAGTGATCGCAGGCAATGAAGTATTAGCTGATGCTCCTGAAACTATTAATCATGATGCTTTTGGTGATGGTTGGATCTTCAAGTTGAAGCCAGAGGATGAAGGGGCGTTCGACGAACTAATGAGTGCAGAAGACTACGCAGAAATCGTCGCCGAAGACTCTCATTAATCCACT
>VAPK011054303.1_pt1 | contig 15995 bp, 20 predicted proteins | sample 3395031 | NCBI WGS metagenome assembly VAPK01 (sample SAMN08290443, study PRJNA428436) | hydrothermal vent metagenome | isolation source: Deep-sea hydrothermal vent chimney 1 | place: Pacific Ocean: Juan De Fuca Ridge
AGACTCGCGCCTCCCAGACGTTATCTGGCACTTTATCCTACGGAGCCCGGACTTTCCTCAGTATTGAATAAATCAATACCGCGATTGCTTGGCCGTCTCAGCGTGTATTTTACCATGAGATATTAACGCTTGTCTTTCTGTAAGGTCAATGCTAATTCATATGCTTTATTTTTACTCACACCGAGCAAGCTTGCCGTTATAGCAGCGGCGCGCTTAACCGGCAAATCTGCTAATAAGATCTGTAACACTCTGTTCACTTCAACCATATCGGCATCTGGCGCCTTATCTGCCCCTGCCACTAATATCACGCCCTCTCCTTTGAGTTGTTCTGGAGAATCCGCCACCCAAGTTTGCAGATTTTCTAATGTTTGAGTTTCAATGGTTTCATGTAATTTGGTGAGTTCTCGGGCAATACATGCGCGACGAGTTTCACCAAAAGCAATAATCATATCGGCCAAGCAACCTGCTAAACGCCGTGGGCTTTCATAGAAAATAAGGGTTCTGGTTTCATACTTTAACGCCTCCAATGCTTGTCTACGCGCACCTTGTTTTGATGGCAAAAAACCTTCAAAGCTAAATCGATCCGAAGGCAGGCCGGCGCTAGAAAGTGCGGCAATCAAAGCACACGCACCCGGAATAGGTATCACCTTAATCCCGTGTTCGCGTACTAAGGTGACTAAACGATAGCCAGGATCGCTAATCAACGGCGTACCCGCATCACTGATTAAGGCAACCGATTCACCTTGTTGTAATCGCGCTAACAATGTCGCACTGCGCTGTTCTTCGTTGTGTTCGTGTAGTGAAATGGTTGGGGTGTTGATCGCAAAATATTGTAATAGCCGACCACTATGGCGTGTATCTTCTGCTGCGATCACATCAACGGTTTGCAATATTTCAATGGCGCGCGTGGTCATGTCTCCCAAGTTACCAATGGGAGTTGAAACAATATATAAATGTGCCGTTTGTTGTGCTGACATAAACCTTTCTCATCTTAATGGGTCTATAACCAATACTACTTAGAAGCGTATCTTCAAGTAGCTTGGGTATAGTATATTGAAACAATATTATGCATCACTGACAATGGTCATTTAACTTTATGGAGAAATCCTTGATGAAATATCTATTAATAAGCTTGCTCGCGCTATCATTTCCCTTACACGCAGAACCCCACTGCCAAGCGAACCGCGTTAGCTTACAAGTGCTCGGTTCTGGTGGCCCTGAATTAGATGATCAACGCGCATCAACGAGTTATCTTATCTGGGTAGATAATAAAGCCACCATCCTCATTGATACGGGCACAGGTAGCAGCGCTAATTTTGAACGTGCGGGCGCTAAATTTGAAGATATTGAGGCTATTTTATTCACCCACCTCCATGTTGATCACAGCGCTGATTTACCCAGCTATATTAAGGGCTCTTTTTTTACCCCTAGACAACAAAACCTCCACATCTATGGCCCCGCGGGAAATTCACTGATGCCTGCCACAACTGAATTTGTGCAAAATCTGCTTGGGGAACAGGGTGCCTTTCGCTATTTAAGCAATTATCTAAGCGCTTCACCCACCAGAGACTATCAAATTCAAGCTGAAGATGTGGCGCTTGAACCACGAAAAATAACCCACTATCAGATCTCAGATGAGATTCAGTTGCGTACTATTCCTGTGCATCATGGTTCGCTGCCTGCGCTTGCTTGGCGAGTCGATGTGCTGGGTTGCGCAATAACGGTGTCCGGCGATATGAATAACCAATATCAAACATTAGCCGGCTTAGCCAAAGATTCCGAACTATTCGTCGCGCATAATGCAGTGCCAGAATCCGCTAAAGGGGTGGCCGCACAACTTCATATGCGTCCCAGCACGATTGGTCAAATTGCCCAACAAGCGAATGTGAAACACCTCATTATTTCTCATCGTATGAATCGTACCTTAGGCAAAGAGCAAGATACCAAACGCCATATTTCGACCCACTACACAGGCCCGATTAAATTTGCCGATGACTTAGATCGCTTTCCTTGTCCTTAAAAAAATGCATGTCTCTTTTTGACCAAAACCCCTCTTTTCTCGCATTCATTTTAGATTTTTAATTGTGATGACTGGTCGCCGTTTACCTGAGCAGGTAACATAGAGTTTTATTTTTGGCAGGTGTCGGTATTTTATGTTCAATCGTATTGTTTTAATTTCTCTAAGCTGTCTTGCCATGTTCAGTTTTTCTGCGTGTACCTCCACACCCTTCCCTTCTACACCTAAAACACCGCAAGGAAATCATCAATCACGCGCCATCGAAGCAGAAAGAACGGGTAATTTCAGCACCGCAGGTCAACAATATTTATTGCATGCCGCCACCTTGAATTCTCCTCAAAAAGAAGAAATCACCTTGCGCGCTGCCTATGCCTATACCCAAGCAAATCAAACACAAAAAGCCCTCGATATTCTAGGGCAAATAGATCGTGATCAATTAAGCTATGTGCAACAAGTGGATGCGGCTATTTTGGAAGCCAGTTTACTGGTGTCGGCCAATCAAGCAGCGCAAGCACTACGTGTTTTATCACCCTATGACTTGTCCCGCGCCCTCTCTTCTCAGCAGAAAGCCGCATTGCAAGTCAAAATAAATGCCTATGATATAACTGAAAATTGGGTGGATAAAGCCAATAGTCATATCACCCTTGCACGTTTCATTCGCAACGATGACAGTGCCACCCAACAGAATGATAATGCCCTCTGGCAATCTTTGATGATGCTCGAGCCAGATGCATTAGGTGCATTTAGACCTGGCAACGCCCCTGCCATTGGTAGTGGTTGGTTTGCATTGGCCTATATCGTCAAAAGTAATAGTGGTAATGCCCATTCACTGAAAGCTGCAATTGCCCACTGGCAGCGTGACTATCCCAATCATCCTGCTGATACAAATTTATATAATAGTGCCTTTGCGGGCACCTCAAATGAGTCAGGTAGCTTTAATACGAGCGATGTTGATGGCAGCAGCATTGCGCTATTGCTACCCGAATCTGGGCCTTATGCTGCCGTCGCCAATGCTATTCGCCAGGGGTTCACAGCGGCCTATTATGCAGAAAACGCCAATGCCCAACTTAATTTCTATGCCGTTAACACGGATGCCGCATCGGGCAGCAGTAATGTCGCAGAACGCTATCAACAAGCCATAGATGAAGGCGCAAGCATTGTCGTGGGTCCACTTAATAAAACTGCGCTCGAAATTTTATCCCAATCTAGCGCCTTCCCAGTACCTGTGCTAGCGCTTAATCGTCTTACGGGTGATGTCTATGTTGATAATCTTTATCAATTTGGCCTGTCGCCAGAAGATGAAGCCCGTTCTGTCTCTGATTTCGCCCAGAGCCGCGGTTATTATCGTACACTTATTCTCGCACCTGAAAATGACTGGGGCAGCAGAATCGTGAGCGCCTTTAATGACCAATGGCGGATGGCCGGTGGCGATGTTATTGATACTGCTTGGTATGACACCAAGGAAAATGATTTCGCATCCGTGATTCGACCGTTAATGCAGCATCGACATGAGGCCGATTTTGTCTTCCTCGTGGCCCGTCCGCAACTTGCTCGCCAACTGATGCCACAACTCCGATTTCATTACCTGAAACAAATGCCTGTAGTCGCCACCTCCCATGTGTATAACGGCCAAGAAAATCCCCGTCAAGATATTGACCTGAATCCTATCTTCACCACCGATATGCCGTGGATCTTTAAAGGCGTTGCCGAGAATGATCCTGCCTATCAACAGCTCATGTCGCTTAACCCAGAGAACCTCAACACCCTAAAACGCTTCTACGCACTGGGCGTTGATGCATACCGGCTCATCCCACAACTAAACGAACTGAGCCAATATCCTAATAGTGTCTTTAATGGTGCTTCAGGCCAATTATCTGTGAATGAAGTCGGTCATGTGCGCCGTAAAACGATTACTGGTCAATTTAAAAAAGGCATCCTGACACCACTACTCACGCGCACCGTATATGAGTAATCGTGCACTAAACAACACATATGGCTAACACCCAACATATTGGCCAACAAGCAGAACAACAAGCGCGGGCATACTTAGAAAAGGCTGGGCTGCAACATATCGTGAGCAACTATCGCTGCCGCTATGGTGAAATTGATCTAATTATGCGTGACCAAGATACCCTTATTTTTATTGAAGTTCGGTATCGTAAAAATGACCAGTTTGGTGGTGCTGCTGCCAGCGTTGATTTCCGTAAACAACAGCGTATTATTACCACCGCGCAACACTATATCCAACACCAACACCAAACCGCCTCCGCCTATCGTTTTGATGTTGTTGCAATTAGCAGCAATAGCCTTGATTGGATCCCCGATGCCTTTCGCCTCGACTAAGCTTGCTTGTTTACTACCACCACCAAAACAAAAAGAACTATCACTGAACAATCAAGTCTACTAGAATGGAGAGAGGTCAAACTACATGAGCAATATTTTATGAAACATCTCGCTGTCGTCTTACTATTTATTATCAGCACACTATTGCAAGGCTGTGCCACTGCCCTTATGACAGGCAACACACCTGATAATCCTGAATCTTCACGCGACCGCTATTAATGATAAACCCAAATAATAAAGGAACCTCAATCATGCGTTATTACCCAATTCTTGCCCTCATTCTAAGCAGCGCGCTCCTCCAAGCCTGCGTACCCGTTGTTGCCACCGGCGTTGCTGCCGGCGCCTCCACCGCACACGATCATCGCTCCGCAGGTCGCGTTATTGATGATCAAGGCGTCGAACTTAAAGTGGGTGACACCCTTAATAGTGACCCTGTTGCCTATCAACAATCCCATGTTAATTTCACCAGCTATAATGGTGCTTTGTTGATCACAGGAGAAGCCACCACCGCCGCAATTAAAGAGCAAATTGGCGCCATGGGGAAATCGACCAATAATGTAAATCAAGTTTATAATGAACTGGTCATTTCGCCCTCGAGCGGCTTAAAATCACGCAGCAGCGATACCTGGATCACCACCAAAGTAAAGTCTAAAATCACTGCCGAAAAAGGTTTAGACCCAACACGGATTAAAGTGGTGACCGAACGTAAAATCGTTTACCTGATGGGCATTGTAACGAAGACAGAAGCAGCTAAATCTGTGTTATTGGCAAGACAAACTAAGGGAGTTGTCAAAGTCATCAAACTTTTCGAATACCGTTGATCCCTTAGCACGAGTCATCTTTTTCGCCATGGCTTCGTTAAAAATAGTCTCAAAATACTCACTTACAACTGTAAGCTGCGGTTTTTCGGCTATTTTTGCCTTGCCATGACGAAAGATACTTAACGTGCAAAGGCTTCAGAAAGAGCACCTAGAATGAATCAATCTACAAAAATAATAAAGGAAGGCACTGCCAACCTCCAAAAGAATATTGAAACCGTTGGCGGCAAATTAACGCTTACTCCCACAAGCCTTATATTTAGCGCCTCTACCTTTAACCTTCAGCGTGGTACAACTGAAATCCAACTTTCAGACATCGATACCATCGAAAAAGGATGGACAAAATTTCTAGGCATTGTTCCTTTAATTCCAAACTCAATTTCAATCTCCACATCTAATGGTTTATTTAAGTTCGTAATTTATAACAGGAACAAATGGATTCAAGTCATCAATCAAGCCCGTAGCTCGGGTGAGCAATAGCGTCATCCGAGTTTATAATTCAAGACAAAAACATTGCATCTTTTAATGTATCAGTTTAGTATCACTTATTATGAAAACAGAACTCGTCACCACGTTAAAAAGACAAGCAACAAAGATATTAGCCGATCTACATGAATCAAAAGAGCCTGTATTAATTACTGAACATGGTCGCCCATCTGCCTATTTGGTTGATGTTGGAGATTATGAATTGATGCAAGAACGTATGCGAATTCTTGAAGGTATCGCGCGTGGTGAAGCCGCAATTTTGGAAGATCGTGTTCATTCACATACAGATGCAAAACAGATTATGCGTAAATGGCTAAAATAATATGGTCTGATTCTGCGCTATCTGACCTAAATGATATCGCCGAATATATTGCACTGGATAAAGAAAGTGCCGCTAAAAAATTAGTACGCAACTTATTTTCTTCTATCGAACGTCTTGAACAATTCCCAGAGTCTGGCCGTGTTCCAGCCGAATTGATTGATTCAAAATATCGCGAAATTATTGTTGGGCCTTGCCGAGTTTTCTACCGTATCGAAAATGACAACGATGTGTATGTCGTTTATGTGATGCGTGGGGAGCGTGCGCTCCGTCGATACATGCTAGAAGAACGAGAAGGCTAAAACGGCTTTACCACCACCAAAATCACCACCGCAATCAAGATGAACACAGGTAATTCATTAAGCCAACGATAAAACACATGGCTGCGTTGGTTCTTATCTTCAGCGAACTGTTTGAGTAATTTCCCACAATAGCCATGGTAGGCAAACAACAGCACAACCAGCAACAACTTAGCATGCAACCAATGCATGCTAGCAATCGCTTCGCCGCTATATTGGCTGAGCAAACCAATGCCAAATACCAAGGTCATAATCGCACTCGGCGTCATGATCCCGCGATAGAGTTTTCTTTCCATAATTTTGAAGCGGGCATTGCCTGCTTCATCTTCGCACATGGCATGATAGACAAATAAGCGGGGTAGATAAAATAATGCCGCAAACCAGGTAATCACTGAAATGAGATGAAAAGCCTTTAACCAAAGCATTATTCTGCCTCCTTTAATGCTGCAATCACTTCTGATAAATGTTTCACTGCAATCACTTTAATGCCTTTCACTGCTTTTCTAGGTGCATTTGCTGCCGGCACTATCGCATGGCTAAAACCATGTTTGCTGGCATCTTGGATCCGTTCTTCACCAGCTTGCACAGGGCGAATCTCCCCTGTTAACCCCACTTCACCAAATAATACCCAATCTCGGGGAATCGCTTTATTGCGTAAGCTAGAAATCACTGCGGCGATGATGGCCAAATCCGCCCCTGTCTCGCTGAGTTTCACCCCGCCTACTACATTAATAAATACATCTTGATCGCTACAAGTAATCCCACCGTGGCGATGCAAAATGGCTAATAACATTGCGAGGCGGTTTTGTTCCATACCCACCGATACGCGCCGTGGGTTACCCAAGGAGGTTTCATCCACTAAGGCTTGCACTTCCACCATCATCGGGCGGCTCCCTTCTCGGATCACGGTGACCACACTGCCCGCGACGGCTTGCTCGCCACGCGATAAAAATATCGCCGACGGATTGCTGACTTCTTTTAAGCCTAGTTCGGTCATCCCGAACACACCTAATTCATTCACGGCACCAAAGCGATTTTTAACGGCGCGTAAGATCCGAAACCGCGTGGTGCTATCACCTTCAAAATACAAAACCGTATCCACCATATGTTCTAACACGCGCGGCCCTGCTATCGCGCCTTGCTTCGTCACATGGCCCACTAAAATCATCGTTACACCGCTGGATTTTGCAAAGCGCACGAGTTGCGCAGCGCTCTCGCGTACTTGTGCCACAGTGCCCGGTGCCGACGTCAGCAATTCTGTGAACACCGTTTGGATTGAATCCACCACCATGACCTGTGGCTTACGTTTTTTTGCGACCGCAATCATTTGCTCCGCATGCGTTTCCGAGAGTAAATCAACAGGCGCATTTTCTAACCCTAATCGTTCGGCCCGTAGGCGAATTTGTTGCATCGATTCTTCACCACTGACATAAAGCGGATTCACCCCACTTTTCTCAGCCATAGCCGCCATCGCTTGCAACAGCAAGGTTGATTTACCAATACCGGGATCACCGCCAATCAACACAACCGACCCCGTCACCAAACCGCCACCCAATGCCCGATCCAATTCGGGTAAGCCCGTGCTCCACCGTACAGATTGCTCTGACGTTATTTCTGCCAAAGATTGTACGCTGCTCTTCTGCTCTCCCGCATAAGTCGCATGTTTGCTGATCATTTCTTGGCCTGCGGCGGTGCTTGCCTGTTGCACTTCTTCAACTAAGCTATTCCATGCCCCACACTCATTGCATTGCCCGCCCCACTGCGGTGCCTGCGCATCACATTGTTGGCATCGAAATAATCGTTTAGGCTTCGCCATTATTTTCTCCATAACAACGTGGTACGCGCTGTGTCAGTTGACACACCAATTCATAGCCGATTGTATCCGCTTGTTGCGCGATAATATCCGCAGGTAAACCTTCGCCCCATAACACAACACCATCACCCATTTTTGCATCGGGCTGGTTACGTAAATCAACACATATCATATCCATCGACACGCGCCCAACTAACGCCACCACCTCACCATTGACCAACACACTACTTCCCGTCGGCAACTGGCGCGGATAACCATCACCATAGCCAATATTGATTAAACCTACTCGCATATCGGTAGGGCAAGCCCATGTGCTGCCATAACCCACGGTTTCACCCGCCAGTAAGCTTTGAATTGAAATCAGTTCAGCCGACACCGTCATCACCGGTTTCAATCCCAATTCTGCAGCTGTTTTACCCACAATAGGCGAGACCCCATAGAGCATCAAACCGGGTCGCACCCAATCTAAATGGCTCTCTGGCCGGCTCAAAATAGCTGCTGAATTGGCCATGCTTTTCGGTGCAGCCGCTAAATCAGCATCTTGTGCAATCAACCCTGAAAATAAATCCTGCTGTCGTGTATTCTTCTCATCATCCAAAATATCGGCATTGGCAAAATGGCTCATCATGCCAATATCGCCCGTTACCTGATGGCTTTTATTTAATATCTTCCAAGCAGATAAAGCGTGATCAGGTGAAAACCCAAGGCGATGCATGCCCGTATCCACTTTCACCCAGCAAAAGGTCAGTGGCTTCGCTAATGATGCCGTCATCAACATCATCAATTGTTCATGCGTATGGAAAACAAGGGATAGATCCGCTGCTGCCGCTTGTTGTAGATCGGATATGTTGGTCACGCCTTCCAGCAAGAGAATTGGCCTGCTTTCACCAGCTTCACGTAATTGTAAACCTTCCGCCAGACGTGCCACAGCAAACGCATCGCTATCCTGTAATGCCGCCGCTATTTCAAGCAGGCCATGACCATAGGCATTAGATTTGATCACTGACATCACGCTGCTATGTGGCGCGTGTTGCTTTACCACTGCCAGATTATGTTTGAGTGCAGTTAGGTTAATCTGTGCGTTAGGTGATGCGTTCTCCATCATCACTAATAATTAATGAAATGGGGGTGGCATGTCATCATCATAGCCATAGCTGTCTCGTGCAAAATTCTCAAATCGGGTATATTGCCCTCTGAAAGTCAGATTCACCGTACCAATTGGGCCGTTCCGTTGTTTACTAATAATGATTTCTGCTTTACCTTTTTCGGTGCTCTCTTCGTTATACACTTCATCTCGATAGATAAACACAATCAAATCCGCATCCTGCTCAATCGCGCCTGATTCCCGCAAGTCAGACATGATCGGCCGCTTATTGGGTCTATTCTCCAAGCTACGGTTCAGCTGCGATAAGGCCACGATGGGTACCTCTAATTCTTTTGCAAGGGCCTTCAATGAACGTGAAATCTCAGAGATTTCTGTTGCTCTATTTTCATTGTTTCGCCCAGCCGAACCCTGCATCAATTGGATATAATCGATCACGATTAACCCTAACTCACCATGCTCCCGTTTTAATCGGCGAGCACGTGCACGCAGCTCCGTCACCGTCAGTGCAGGTGTATCATCAATAAATAAAGGCGCTTCCTGTAATAGAGAGAGTGCCGAGGTTAATCGCGGCCAATCATCATCTTGCATCCGACCTGAACGTAAACGCGTTTGATCAATCTGTCCCAGTGATGACAACATCCGCATCACCAATGAATCCGCCGGCATTTCCATACTGAACACGGCAACCGCCTTCTTGCTTTGTATCGCAGCATGTTCTGCGAGATTCATCGCAAAGGTCGTTTTACCCATCGATGGGCGACCCGCAACAATGACTAAATCAGCTGGCTGTAAACCCGATGTATCACGATCAAAATCAGTAAAGCCTGTCGCCAAGCCTGTAATCGGATCATCTTGTTCGAATAAGGTATCAATACGATCGACTACCTTCGCGATCACATTTTTAATCGGATGGAAGCCACCGCCCCGACGCGCACCTTGCTCAGCGATTTCAAATACCATCCGCTCGGCTTGGTCGATCATATCTTCGCTGGTCATCCCTTCAGAATTAAAGGCCGTCGCCGAAATTTGGGTGCCCACATGGATCAGTTTCCGCCACACCGAACGCTCACGCACAATATTGGCATAAGCCACAATATTGGCGGCACTAGGCGTGTTCCGGGCCAGCATACCAAGATAAGCGAGCTCACCGATTGCATCCAATTCCCCTCGAGACTCATGCCATTCTGCCAGCGTTACCACATCCACAGGCTTATCTTGCTCGCGCAAATCCGCGATGCCGCGGAAAATAAGTTGATGGCTACGCTGATAAAAATCAGCCTCCACTAACAAATCAGCGACCTTTTCCCATGCCGTATTATCCAACATCAAACCGCCCAAAACAGATTGCTCTGCTTCGACAGAATGTGGCGGTACCTTTAATGCCTCGGTATCAGCATCCGCATAGGAATCAGGGTATAGAATTTCAGCCACTATTTGTTTTCTCTTACCATATTAATTTTCAAAGTAGAGGGTGATCATATCATGTCGCGCCCACAAAAAAAGGCACGATATTCTGATCGAATACCATGCCTTTCTTAAGAACTAAATTTAATACTATAAAACTATATTCACGCTAAGTATTTTTCGCTAGGACAAGGCGAGAATTGTCGAAAAAGCGCAATGTACAACGAGTACGTGGGCATTTTGAGATAATTCTTAACGCAGGCCTAGTGTACTTAAAGACGACGCGTGAATAAGTTTTATTCGTCGTCTTGTTCTTTTGCGATTTTCTCTGCTTCAGCTAATGCTTTCGCTTTCGCTTTTTTCGCTTCTACTGCTGCTGCTTTTGCTTCAAGCTCCGCTTCTGAAGAGATGTTTAGTTTCACGATACCCACAACATCGGCATGCATTTGAATATCAATTTCATATTCGCCTGTATGACGTAATGCGCCGGTTGGTAAACGCACTTCGCTGCGTTGTACATCGGCGCCTTTTTCATTCAATGCATCCGCAATATCTTGCGCACCAATTGAACCAAACAATTTACCTTCAATACCCGCATTCGCAAGCAATGCGAGATCGCCTGCTGCTTCAACCTTCTTCATCCGGCCTTGTGCTGATGTTAATGCATCTGCTGCTGCCGCTTCTAATTCAACACGACGTGTTTCAAACACTTCGCGGTTTGCTTTGTTCGCTGTTAATGCCTTGCCTTGTGGGATCAAGAAATTACGACCGAAGCCAGATTTCACGGCAACTTCATCACCGAGATCACCCAATTTTTGCATTTTTTCTAATAAAATAACTTGCATTGTCTATCCCCTATTATTTATGCATATCGCAATAAGGAAGCAACGCTAAATAGCGCGCACGCTTCACACAAGTCGCTAGCTGACGCTGATAACGCGCCTTAGTGCCAGTAATACGGCTTGGTACGATTTTACCTGTTTCAGTAACGTAGTTTTTCAACAAGGTAATATCTTTATAATCGATTTGTTTTACATTTTCTGCCGTAAAACGACAAAACTTTCTGCGTCTAAAAAAACGTGCCATCTTCTTATCCTCTCCCTTTGTCAGCAAATCTGCTTGGTTTTTCGTCATCTTTGCGCATTTGCGGCGAAGGCTCAGTAATCGCCTCATCACAGTTCACAACAAGACTACGGATAACCGCATCGTTGAAACGGAAAGCAGTGGTCACTTCGTTCAGTTGTGCAACATCACATTCGACGTTGATCATCACATAGTGTGCTTTGTGTACTTTATTGATTGGATAAGCCAGTTGACGACGTCCCCAGTCTTCAAAACGGTGTATTTTACCGCCGTCGCTGGTTAACATCTGCTGGTATTTTTCAACCATAGCAGGCACTTGTTCACTCTGATCAGGGTGGACCAGAAACACGATTTCATAATGTCTCAATTAACATCTCCTTACGGATTAAAAAGCTTCATCAAAATAGTTTGTCGAAGCAAGGAGTTTTACCCTTAGCCGCACTACCGAATAGAACGACGGGTAATCCGCAATTATACGTTACTTTAAACTCTGATCACAAACCGCGTTGCCTTACTGCTTCAAATAAACACACACCCGCCGCCACCGACACATTCAAACTCTCTGCACCACCCTGCATCGGAATATCCACCACATGATCGCAATGCTCTCGTGTTAAACGCCGTATACCGCGCCCTTCCGCGCCTAATACAATGGCCAATGGCCCCGTTAAACTGGCATCAAACACCGGTCCTTCACTATCGCCAGAAGTACCCACGATCCAAATGCCGCGATCTTGCAATTCGCGCAAAACGCGCGCCAAATTAGTCACTTGAATAAATGGCAAGCGCTCCGCTGCACCACTTGATACTTTTAAAACCGTATTCGTTAAGCCCGTCGCCCGATCCTTCGGCGCAATCACGGCATGTACGCCGGCGGCTTCTGCTGTCCGCAAACAGGCACCTAAATTATGCGGATCTTGCACTCCATCTAAAATCAATAAAAAGGGTGGTACATCCAGCGCGTCTAATACTTGGAACAATTGAACTTCATCCCCCGCCGCCAACGGTCGACAACGCGCAATCACACCCTGGTGTTGCGCTTCCGGCAACATATCATCTAATTCTTGCCGTTCAATCTGCTGTACTCGGATTTGTTGTGTTTCAGCCGCAGCCAACATGTCTGTCGCCCGCGCATCTTGTCGCCCTTGCGCTAGCCAGATTTCAAGCACACGCGTATCAGGCAGCTCTAAAGCAGCCTGAATAGCGTGAAACCCAAAAATTAAATCACTTCGAACATTGGCGTTGCGCTCAGATTTAGTAGCCTGTCGGCGTTTGGTATGCTGATGATTCTTGTCCTTCGACAATCGGTTTGACATAAATTTCTACTCGTCGATTTAATTGACGACCCGCTTCGGTATCATTTGTTGCTCTCGGCGCTAATTCACCCCGACCCAATGTAACGAGTCGCGATGCCGCAATGCCCTGAGCAGTAAAATAACTAACCACTGATTCTGCGCGTTGTCTTGAAAGCGTCATATTATACGCTTCCGAGCCAACACTATCAGTATGTCCAACCACATGAATCACCGTATGCGGATATCGCTCTAAAATACCGGCCACTTTATCAAGCGTTGCAAGGAAGGCTGGCTTCAATGCGCTGCTATTAAAATCAAAAGACACCTCGTTTGATATATCAATCTTCAAGGTCTCATCTTCTAAGCGTTGCACTTCTAAATCATGGTTAGCTTGTTCCTCTGCTAATACCGCTTCCATCTCTTTTTGCTGGTTATCCATGTAATAACCCACGCCCGCACCTGCAGCTGCGCCTACCGCAGCGCCTGTTAACAATCCACCTTTATCGTTATCAACCGCATGCCCAATCACTGCGCCGACTACTGCACCCACCGCAGCCCCCGCTTTCAATCGTCTATTCGGATCATCTGCTGTCACACACGCTGTTAATGTGGCTGCGATAGCAACGACTAAAATTAATTTTCTCATTATTATTTCCTCTTACTTAAACCAATGGCTATACTTGTCTTTAAAACCATTTAATAATTGTTGTGTTGTTCCCATGTTCGCATAACAAAATGAACATAGGCTGAATAACCCTCTCTACAGATAGGACACCCTTTTTTCGATATTTATCGATGTTAAGAAATTGGAATTAAACTATGGCAACATCCTTCATCCCCGTTAATATTGCGCTACTCACCATCTCTGATTCGCGCACCGTTGATGATGACACCTCTGGCCAAGTATTACGTGAACGTGTGCTCGACGCGGGCCATAAGCTTGCTGATCAGCAAATCGTGCGTGATGATATTTACCAAATCCGCGCGATGCTCTCCCAATGGATTGCCAACCCCGATATTCAAGCTATTATCACCACTGGCGGCACCGGCGTAACCGGTAGAGATGGCACACCCGAAGCGGTAAATGTTTTGCTCGATAAAGAAATTGTCGGCTTTGGTGAGCTTTTCCGTCAGATTTCTTATCAAACGATTAAAACCTCCACCGTTCAATCTCGCGCCATTGCCGGTGTTGCGAATGGCACCTATATCTTCTGCCTACCGGGTTCCTCAGGCGCCTGCAAAACAGGCTGGGATGATATTCTCAAAGACCAGCTCGATATTCGCCATCGTCCCTGCAATTTTGTCGAACTGATGCCTCGGTTGCTAGAAAAGTGATTTTATACGTTACTGCTGGCTGCCACCTCTGCGACCAAGCAGCTGAATTACTGCATAGTATCAATCAAGATTACATCGCCACTGAAATCGGTGATAATGATGCGCTTGTTGCAGAATATGGCATCCGCATCCCCGTGGTGGCAGCCAAAAGTGGCAACACCCTCGATTGGCCATTTACCGAAGCCAAATTAACCCAATTTATAAGTGAAAACGCATGACCGTACTCTATATAGATACCGCAGCCGAACTCAACACACTCTGCACCACGCTCGCCAAAAGCAATTGGATAGCCTTAGATACCGAATTTATTCGTGAAAAAACCTATCGCCCACAGCTTTGCCTGATTCAAGTGGCCACCGCAGATATCATTGCTTGCGTTGATCCCATTGCGCTGGATAATATCGATCCGCTGCTCGACGTACTGTATCGAGAAGACATCACCATCGTCTTCCATGCCGCCAGCCAAGATCTCGAAATCTTTCACTTGCTGCGCGATACCCTGCCCACCCCCATATTCGATACCCAACTCGCCGCCACGGTGCTCGGCTATGGCGAACAAATTGGCTATGCCAACCTCGTCAAACAATGCCTCGATGTCAGCTTGGATAAAGCACATTCACGCACCGACTGGGCGCGTCGCCCGCTCAGCGAAGGGCAAATCAGCTATGCCGCCGATGATGTGCGCTATCTGCGCCAAGTGTATCACCAGCTCGTGCAAGAACTGGCTGATCAAGGCCGCACAGACTGGCTAAAAGAAGAATTCGACCACCTCACCGATCCCGCAAAATATAGCCCCGATCCCGCCAATATCTGGCGCAAACTCCGTGGCGCTGGCAGGTTAAAAGGCGTACAACTCGCCATCTTGCAAACCCTCTGCGAATGGCGCGAAAATCGCGCTATCGACAGTGATCGTCCGCGCCGTTGGATCTTAAAAGATGACATCCTGCTCGATCTCGCTCGCATCAAACCCGATTCGCCAGACCAACTCACACAAATCCGCAGCCTAGAAGAAGGCGCTATCAAACGCCATGGCGATACTTGGTTAGACCTTATCAAAACTGCCAAAGCCAGCCCACAAGATAGCTGGCCTGTGCTCAAAAAAACACAAATGCTCACCAGCGAACAAGATGCCACCTCCGATATTCTCATGGGCTTGCTGCGTAAGTATAGCGGCGAACACAATATCTCCCCCGCCGCCATCGCCACCAGAAAAGACATCGACAAACTCGTTATCGGCGAAACCAATATTCCCCTACTACAAGGCTGGCGCCATGACATCATCGGTAGCAAACTCAAAGCTTTTTTAGACGGCGATGATCAACTATCCATCAGCAATGGTAAAATAAATATTAGCTAACCGTCATCCCGACCTCAAATAGCCTGTCATCCCGACCGTAGTGGAGGGATCTTAAGCATAAAACCAAGATCTCTCCACTACCGGTGAAGTGCAGGAAGCACAAATGCCGCGATGCAAGGATGCATGGAGCGGTCGAGATGACAAAGTACAAAATTAACCGTATTCCCGATCTTGGTAGGTTGGGGTAAGGCACGCACCCCAACAAAAAAAATCAACAATCCAGAGTTAATGGCAAAAACGGGTGCTTTTTTAGCTGTTTTTCAGTGGTTTTCTAAATAATAAATGATCATCTTTGTCTTCAAATCCTTACTCATTCCACGG
>VAPK010056628.1_pt1 | contig 15985 bp, 23 predicted proteins | sample 3395031 | NCBI WGS metagenome assembly VAPK01 (sample SAMN08290443, study PRJNA428436) | hydrothermal vent metagenome | isolation source: Deep-sea hydrothermal vent chimney 1 | place: Pacific Ocean: Juan De Fuca Ridge
TAAATAAATATGAATACAACAAACAACCGACGTGGTCGGAGTTCTTCAACTTCGGGCACTTCAAGCCGTAGGCGTACTTTTTCAAGTTCTAAGCCTGGGCACAGTAGATACAACAGCGGTCCTTCAAGAGGTCGCAGTAGTGGAGCAAGAAACCACAGCGGTGGACGACGTGGAGGCGGTAGAAAAATGCCTACATTCAACCCATCTCAGTTTATAAACACCAACCCTGTCGATGTGGTTGAGGAAGTGTATACGCCAAAACATAATTTTGGAACTTTTGGGCTTGATAAAAGAATAGTAAAAGCTGTTACCGAAATGGGAATAGAAACCCCTTCCCCTATCCAAGACCAGACTATTCCAGAAATTCTTAAAGGGAACGACGTAGTTGGTCTTGCAGAAACAGGAACAGGTAAAACAGCAGCGTTCCTTTTACCTCTCATCAACAAAACATTAAAAGACTTTAAACAACAGACACTTATCCTTGCTCCAACACGAGAGCTTGCGATTCAGATTGAAGACGAACTTAAGAAACTTTCGAGCAACTGCCGAATGTACTCTGTTACTTGTGTTGGTGGTATCAATATCCAACCACAAATACGAGCACTTCGCAGAAAAAACCATTTTATTATCGGTACACCCGGTCGTGTGCTTGACCTTATTAATCGTAAGTGCATAAACACCGCCAATATTACAAATGTGGTTCTAGACGAAGCAGACAGAATGCTGGATATGGGATTCATACACGATATGCGTGCGATTCTCTCAGGTACACCAAAAGACAGAGAAACACTATTCTTTTCTGCAACAATGTCTAAAGATATAGAAAAGCTTGTTGGTGATTTTCTAAACAATCCTGTAATAATTTCTGTTAAGAAAAAAGATGTTACAAACAGTATCGCGCAGGATATTGTGCGCTTTGAAGAACGTTCGAAGTTTAATACATTACTTAATCTTCTTTCTACCTCAGAGTTCAAACGTGTGCTTATCTTTGGAGCGATGAAACACAGCGTTGAAAAACTTTCACGACAACTTGAAGGAGAAGGAGTGAAAGCAGAATCAATCCATGGAAACAAAGGTCATGGACAGAGACAGCGCGCGCTTTCAAGATTTAAAGAAGGTAACGCACAAGTACTCGTTGCAACAGATGTTGCAGCACGTGGTATCCACGTAGATGACGTAACACACGTAATCAATTACGACATGCCAAATACATTTGAGGACTATGTTCACCGTATTGGACGCACAGGACGTGGTACAAAACGTGGCAAAGCTCTTACATTTGTACCTTTGACTTCTTCTAGATAAAGTACAACGACAAAATTCCACACAAAAAGCGCCTCACTTCGTGAGGCGCTTTTTGTGATTAAATACATAAACATCTCTTGACTCTAGATTTTTATTATGTATATTTGACTAAGGTTTAGTGTATTTCATATACAATATATATGAAATACTTTGGTCTTCAAAACAAAAAATATAGGGGCACACTACGATGAACGGGTTCATGTACTACGTTGCATATATAATATGTTTCTTTCTAGTTAAACTACCCCGTAAGGTACGGGTTGAGGGACGGGAAAATATTCCCAAAAATCAAAGTTTTGTAATTGCTGCAAATCATAGCAGTTTATGGGATCCATGGATCATTGCATCTTTTATCCCCATAACAACTCCTGTTCACTGGTTTACGATAGAAATGTTATATAATCTAATAAAAGTTAGACCTTATCTACCTGAAGGATTTAGAGAGGGGTTGATTGGCTCCATGTTGGCACGCGTAGTTACTTTTACAATGAAACACACTTATACTATCAAAGTAGCTATTCAGTCACCTAAGGATATTTCAAAAGAAGAGGAGGAGAGAAAATCAATAAACTCCACAGCATTAAAAGAGGCGCACAAAATATTAAAGAAACGAGGTGGAGTTGTCGGTATATTTGCCCAAAGAAGCAGACATGGTCATGTAGACAACACCAGTTCTAGTTGCTTTCTACTCGCACGTAAAAATAATGTTCCCATTCTACCAATACACTTATCAAAAGGTGTAATGATAATTATGAAACCAGAATACATTGGTAAGACAATTAACCTACCACCTGGTAAAGAAGCCAGGAACCTTATGGTTAAAAAATTAATGACCAAAATATTAAATCAAGTAGCTTAAGTATCACTACTTACCAAAGGGCGTTTCCTAACAGAAACGCTTTTTTTATTCCCCTTCTTTCTTTAAATCAAGACACACAGAATTAATACAATACCTCTTTCCTCCTTTACCCGCAGGACCATCATCAAACACATGCCCCAAATGCGCGCTACATTTCTTGCATAATACTTCTGTGCGACTCACACCTCCACTAGTGTCCTTTTTTAATTCAATGTTCTTTAAGTTTACAGGTTCTGTAAAACTCGGCCATCCTGTACCAGAATCAAATTTCGTATCAGACGAAAATAGTTGTGTACCACAAATAGAACAAGCGAACATCCCTTTTTCATGACTATCTGCATATTTACCAAAAAAAGGCTTCTCTGTACCGCCCTCTCTTGCAACATGCAATAACTCTGGTGAAAGTTCTTTATTTTTTTTCATTTTAGTTTTTTAACATAATCTTCAAATTCTTTTAAAGTAGGTACATTAAATTCTTTGCGCATCTTATCTGTCGTTCTTTTATTCACAGGGAGTATGTGTACTTCGCCAGTTTTTAAATTATTATAAAATTGAGTACCAAATTTCTGCCTTCTTCCTTGTCTTGTCAAAAGTCGATCCGTCGAGGCGGCAAACATCCATTTGGCATCTTCGTGCCCCAAGTCTATGCCTTTCTTTGCGAACTTAATTGCTTTCTTTGTATCTCCAATCTTAGAACCATGCTGGTATAGCATTGCCATAATATAAAAATCTCTTCCGGTCTTTACTTCTCCTCTCTTCAGTATGTCATCTGCCTTTTTTCTTCTTTTAAGATCACGCTCAATAATTTTCTCAAAATCTTCCAGCATTTTTTTATTTCGCCGATCTGTCTGATCTTGTTTAAAAAGTTTTTCCAGTTCTTTATGTGACATTATTTTCCTTTATCTTCTATCATTATATTTTTCTTCTCTTTATCCGTAACACTATACTCAACTTCCCTTATGTTTTTCTTCATTTCTGTAAAACCATCTCCCTCTTCAAATGGAAGATTCCATACATAATAAATAAGTAATCCTACGACAAGTATAATTACAATAAGAAAAAGCATAAAGATCTATTTCTTCCAATCTTCAATTATTAATTTATCTCCACGCTTTTTGATGACAACTTTTTGTTTTTCGCGCCATTTTAACTCGCGGATAAATTCTATCGGCAACGTCACGGTTATGCTTTTTCCACGTCCCGTACGTCCCAACTTGCGAATATTTCTATCTTTTAATTTTCTTCTAGCCATGTAAAAATTATATCACAAAAATTAACTCCATATTTAACTCCGGAGTTAAATATGAAGTTAATTGTAAACAAAAAAAACCACCCATCTATTGAAAGATAAGGTGGCTATTACAAAAAATGTCTTTCTATTCAGAACACACGAAGTTCCCATTTGAAGTATATACTCTGGCCTTCAGTAAAGCTTCTTCAAGTAGTAGTGGTGGTTTAAATTGAATAGTTGTAGTATCTCCTCCACACGTAGAAACACGCACAACCTGTGAACAAAGACTCTCTGAAACCATCGAAATGTTGACGGCTATGGTTGTTCCACCACACTGTTCCTTTTTAAATAGTTGTCTAAATAAAACTTCTATTAATTCCATCATACTCTCCTTTGTTGAACTTACTTACTATTTATGTTTTATCTCATCTCGTTAAGTTTGACATAATCTCTACTTCTTTTTTACCGCTTTGAGATTCTCCAGATCGAGCGTTTCATCTATGCGGATCTTTTTTACGAATTCCGGTACGTGAGATACGAGAATCATCGCTCCTTCGTATTGGTCTAGTGCTTTTGCAATGATGGGTAAGTGGCGAAAGTTTATATGATTGGTAGGTTCATCAAGTATTAGTAAGTTTGGTTTTAGTAGTGCGAGCTGTGCAAACGCAACGAGTCCTTTCTGTCCTTCAGACAGACTCCCAACTTTTGTATACATAAGCTCTCCTGTGATCAAGAATCCCGACGCAACAGAACGCATGGTTTGTTCGTTTGGTTTAACCATCGCAGATTCTAAAGTTTTAAATACTGTCTCTTCAAAATCAAGTGTTGAAAAATCCTGCCTGTAGTAGCCCACCGTCACACCCTCTGATATCTTTGCTCCTTTTTCAGTATTGTTTGCCAGGTGCTCAAGTAGCGTACTCTTCCCAATTCCATTTGGACCAGTCAAAAGCAAGTGCCTATTTTTAAGCAAAGAAACATTTGCAGCTCGTGGTACAGGCTCGTGGTCTTTCATAACTGAAAGTGAATCAATATGCAATATCTCACCAATGTGCTGTTCTCTTACATCTATGGTAAATTTTCGAATAGTTTTATCCTCGCGTCGCACGTCCACTTTGTTTTCCTCTGCTTCTGCCGCACTTTCGCGCATACGCTTTGCCAAGATTCTCATACGACCTCCTTTGTTCGCAAAGAAATTCGCTTTATCCTTTTTCTCTTGAATATGCTTCTCGTATTGAGCATTCTTTCTATGCTCCTTCTCTACACGCACAGTAATCTCTCTCACCACATCTTTGTAGTTACCCACGTACTTTTCTATCTTCCTAGTGAAGACATCTAGATACAACACACCCTCTGTGAACGCATTTAGAAAATCAGCATCATGAGAAATGACAATAACTGTCTTTTTGTAATTGATCAAAAACTGCGTCAGATGCGCAATCCCATCTTTATCCAAGTTGTTTGTTGGCTCATCAAGCAAAAGCAGATCTGGGTCTTGAATCAACGCAGCTGCCAAAAGAAGTCGCGCCTGCTGTCCACCAGAAAAGTCTTTGATTATTTTATCTTTTAGAGCATGAAGATTTACCACGTCTAGTATCTTGTCTATTCTAGGATCTATATCGTATACTTTTTCATCAAAACTTTTTTCAAAATACTCTCGCACTGTAAGCGAAAGATAATCACGTGGAATAACTTGATGAGCTGTTGCGATAGAAAGGCGTGGCGCCAAGTGTATATCACCATCCTCTGGAGTAATTACTTTTGTTATTAGCTTAAATAGAGTACTTTTACCGGCACCGTTTTGCCCCATGAGTGTTATTTTTGACCCACGACGCACAGTAAAGCTCACCTCATCTAAAATGGGCTTATTTACACTGTGCTCAAATGACACATCTCCAAACCGTACTATTACTTCTCCTTTTTCTGACATAATATATATTTAAAAATAGATACAAAAAAAGCGCACACAGCGCTCTTATTGGCTACAATAATACAATAAAAACCTTATTTACACAAGCAGTAAAAATTTTACTTATCCTTGCTCTTTATCTTTCTTTTTCTCTTTTTTGGGTTTTTTCTTTTCCTTCTTTTGTTTGTCTCTTCCTTTTGCCATATGTATAGTATATCACACTCAAAACTAATAATATTATTTATTACAATTCTTTATAAGAATAAGTTTCTCTTCCCTGCTCATCCTCTTAATCTCCGCCTCACGTGCTCTAATCTCCGCAAATGTCTCGCACTCCTCTTGGTACACTAGTTCCACAGGACGACGCGTCCGTGTGTACTTCGCTCCGTTTTTGAGTCCATTGTGCTCCCGTAATCTCTTCGCCAGATCCACAGTAGATCCCGTATACAATGTATCATCATTACACTTCAATATGTATACAATATGCATGAATATTATTAATAGCAAAATATATCCGACACTTTTTCAAGATCAATTTATTTTACTTAGATCCCCATTTAAAATCACTGGATTTATCCCCTCCAATTCATCCGTAAAACTACACTCGGGTATTTGATTATATAGAAATATCTTTTTCTCTAACATAAAAGCGGTGTGAATTTCGAGGAAAGTTGCCCCACCAATATAATCTGAAACACCATTTTTTTCTAAATTAAGAACAAGAATAGAATCTTGTGGTTTTATGTTTTCATAATCCATTTTAAGCATTTCCTGTTTCCACTCTATGTGTTTTTCTTTATTTAACTTTTTCACCTCCTCTTCCATAAAAGGTTCATCATAACCATTTGGCATAGTTAAAATATGCCCAGCTTCCTCTAAGGGAGGCACCATTTCTGGAATTTTATGGTAATTATGTTTACTGGCGCAAATAAATATTTTCATAATTCTTTTTATTATTGTGATTATATCACAAAAGCTCCATATTAAGCTCCGGAGCTTAATATGGAGCTTCTATTTATCTCCTTTGATCAAACGAAGGTGTTCAACGAAGAACTTGGCGTCTCTAGCCATATCAAAAGCTGTGTTATAAAAAGAAACTTCCTTTCTTTGGATTTTTCCGTACTGCTCTGACATTATCCTTGTTGCGTCTTTTTTTACAGATCCTTCCAGATAAATTATTTCTGCAAAAAACTAAACTTATTCCAAGTAGAGCTCTTAAGGAACCTCTCTTTCGTTGAAACAAACGCGGACTGTTTTTCCTCACTCCCCTCAAGAAAATACACGAACTCAAATTCTGCATTACGAGTACCGTATTCATCTTTAAATTTTACCGCAATATCCAAAGGTGATACGATCTTTCTACCATTTACAATTGATGTTTCAAAATGAAGCCCCTCTTTCTCGGGCAACTTTTCAAAATATGCATCATATATCAACTCAGAACAAACAAGGGCATCCCGTGTGTCAAAATCAAAATTATAATCATATGGTTTTCCAAAATGTTCAAAAGACTTCAACAAAGCAAGCATTTTATCTTTTTTACTCAGACGAGGTCTAAGTGTTGCTACAAAATCTGCCTGTGCAGAATGCTCAAGTGTCTGCAAAACAATCCCCGGCTCAATTGCTTCAATAACAGAATTTTTATCTCCATTGTCATCATCTGCCTGATATTGATTATAAGTATCCGGAAATTTATCTTTCAAATATGCAGACATGCCCCCATATCCCTCAAAAGGAAATTCAGATGCAAAATACTGATCCATTTCAGTAATACTTCCTGTGTAGACAGCTGAGTGTGTCCAAAAACCGGGTATGCCAACATTGCTCAAGTGCCAATTCCTTCTCTGTAGCATTATATCTCCCGGCAACATCTTTAATTCCATTCTCTTTATCTGCTCATCTGTGATAAAGTACCCCTTACCGCGAGTTGAGAGAATCGTATGCCCCATAGCATTGGCAACTCCTCTTTGGATTGGAAACCACACATCAAACATCCTATTCTTTGTATTATCAACAATTAGCTCGCCTGAATCCAAAAGAGTTTTATCAAAATTATTAAATAAATATTTAAAACTTTCTTTCGCTTTCCCTCTAAGCACTCCGTATGAACCTCCATATTTACCTTCCGGCGCGCCATCAAAAATATTCATATACAGTATTCCAGCACTTATACGAAGACGAGTCTTCGGAGCATAAAATCTATTTACCATTTCATTATAAATTTTATCACGCTCAAACAATGGTGAATATTCATTCAAAATCTTCTTCTGGTATTCTTTGCCGGAAACTAATGTCATTATGCGTCGTACAATCTCGTATTTTTTTACATACAAACTGTACGAGATAACAAAAGAAGCAGACCTCTCACCAGAAAGACGATATGGAATATTGCCAAAATATCTATGCTTATCAGTAAGAGACTCTGAAAACATTACTGCGGTAAGAAAATCGTTAAAACCGTCTTCTATTGCTTTTGTATTGTTTGCATTTTCTTCTCTTGTATCCAAGGTTTCGATAAGCTGATTTCCACTTGTTTCCAAGTAATCCATAGCCGTAATTGACTGATATATATCATCTTTCACAATCTGCCGGATTTGAGCATCACTGATATCATTAAATGCACCCGAATCCAAAGGTCTAAGTATTAAAAAAGACATCACCACAACAGTAAACACAAAACCTACAGCAATTCTCTTTTTTTCCTTTCTAAAAAAACTTTGAGCAAAATTGTATGACCTGTATTTTTTCCAGCTTTTTCTTGAAAGATACACTCGGCGAACCAGTGGCACGAAAGATAAAATATAGATACCAATCCCAATAACAACATGGAAAGGATACAATAACTGCAAACCAACAATAGCAATGCTAATAAATGTCAGAGTCAACGATATTAGTGTCCCTTTTAATATCTTTTTTCTCATTTTTTTAAATTGAGACATTGTACCCTCTGTATGTTCTTTGTGTTTTTGCATTATTTATATTATAACAGTAAATAATCACATACACCCAAGAAACTTAAAAATACCTTATTTTAGACGAAGATATTCCGCAAAAAACTTAGCGTCTCTCGCCATATCAAAAGCTGTGTTGTAAAAAGCAACTTCTTTTCTCTGAATTTTTTCATACTGCTCTGACATTATTCTTGTTGCATCATCTTTGCAAATCCAAACGGGATGCATTCCATTCTTTTTCTCATCTTCTGTGCGTGTATCTTCTGCAAGCTCCCCAACAACTCTTGCAGAGAAACAAGTTGTTTCATATTCTCGACTGCCTCTATTACGATAATCATGAGCCATACCAATTTCATTCAAAACCTCAATCTCAACATTCAATTCCTCGTCACACTCTCTTTTTATCTCAGCCTCCAAATCATCACTCTCTGCACCACCACCCGCCAGTAAATAAAACCCATGTATGGGGTTGGTAACAAATCCATACTCACCTTCATCATTAACAGTAATAGATTTTACCGTCACACGTTTTCTGTACCCCAAAGGCACCGGAAATTCAGGATTCTGGAATATATCCTTATCTGTAGATGTGAATAAATAGTTCATAAATTAAAATAATTTATATTATGTATCTTTATGACATAGTATTGAGATTACATTTGATTCTGTAAAACATCTTACGCGCTATTGAAACAATAGACTTAAAGATAAGTACAAGTAGTGTAAGCCAAAACATCCCAAGTGCAAATCCTGCGATTACATCACTAAACCAGTGGACATTAAGATATACTCTACTTAACCCAACAAGGAGGAAGGTTAGTGTCATACTAAACATAAAAAGAATCTTGCATATTTTATTTTTTATATCGTCCTTAAACGCATAAATAAGAAGTGCGAAGAAGATTGTTGCCATTGTTGTATGCCCGCTCGGAAAACTATATCCTGATACATCAATAAGTGCGTTTATTGGACGCTCTCTGTGCATAAGAAATTTTAGTAGAAGCTCAAGCAATACTCCCCCAGTCATCCCTGTTACAAGAAGTGTCATATGATACCATTTCTTTTTTATAACAAAGACAACGAACAGTATGAGAGAAAATAAAAACAAATTCACAGGACTTGCAATGTTTGTAATTAAGATCATTATCTCATTCAAAGGCGAGGACCACAATAATAACATTTTCTGATTCAGCCATACATCCAGCTTTGTGATAAGTTCCATGCCAATTACATCTTCAACCATTTTCGCAAATATATATAATGAAAAAAGGTTTAGAGCAAGAACATATAAGTGATACTTGGAAAAAACATGTTTTCGCTTATCTACAAAACGATACAAATATACAATACCAATACCTGCAACAATTGCTATCGTCACAAATTCCCCAATATAACGTGCAGCCACTTCGTAACTCTGCCCAAAGACAAGACCAATTAAAATAAATGTCACCGCCCATGTCACCCCTCCGATTATATTGAACAATAAAAATCTATTAAATGACGTATCTGTTGACCCAGCGATGAATGGTGCGAAAGATCGTGTTAATGAATTAAACCTACCAATAATAAGTGATTTACCTGTATGATGACTCATTAGCACTTTTGTTTTTTCAAACTGCTTCCTGCGAAAAAAGAAATATTTTCCATACCTTTCCAAGAAAGAAACCCCATACTTCTTTCCTAGAAAATACCCTATCAAATCTCCAAATATAGCGCCCAGGGCGGCAACTGCTATTGCGTCTCCAATATCCAAGATGCCAAGTTTTACCATAAAACCTCCAGCTACAACAATGACCATTCCTGGAACAAATAAACCAAAAAGAGGTGTTGCTTCAAGAACGGCCGCAAAAAATATCACTACATAACCCCAGTGATCAAACCCAAGAAATGAAAAATTTGAAATTGTGTCTATAAGTGACATTTATTTTATAAATATAAAACCCATTCTCCAAAAGGTAACCGCTACTCACAAAAATGCGATACGCTCTGACTATAGCCTTGCTTTCTGTCCATAGTATTCAAAAAGCGCTTTTACTCCAGATAAATTTTTCTCCCACTCTATAGTTTTATGTGTTTTAAGCTCCACCGTTATTGATGGAATATTTATTGAGGCAAGCCACCCTTCCGCATCACCGGTAATCTCATATGCGTCAAATGAATCAACGGCGGTGTAGTCTGCCGCCCGTGAATACACGTTCATTATGTCCGTAGTTTCAGTCAAGATACCATCTTCACATTCCGATGCGTAAACAGCATTTGACTGACTATGCCAAAAAATAACAGAAGCCGGATCGTTACCTAAAACAAAATCACGTATCGCCACAGCTTCAGGTTCCGAAAACGGACCATCCCCCGCGCTGACCACATTCCCCTTCCACATGCTATCAGGCTTCCATTTGCAGTCAAAATTACGATTAAGATCAACTCTATTTGCATTAAACCGCCCAAGACCAGCCTCTGTGTTCTCAGAAATATCAGCGGTACTAAAGCGTCTGTCTTTCCCTGTCACTTTATACAAGCCGTCCGGGTTGGCAGAGGGAATAATAGTAACAGACAAACCATCTGGAATAATATCGGAATTTGCTTTGAAGTAATCTATGAATCTATACGCTAGAAGTACGCTATTCCACTCATATCCACCATGAACACCTCCGACAAACACGATTTGAACATCCCCATCCCCAAAAGTTACAGCCTCAATATTTCTCCCTTCTACCGACTTGCCTATTGTTTCAATCTTTGGTTTTTGTATTTTTTGTTTAACCAATGGCGCAGGTGGCACATCCGGTGTCTTTTCATACAGACTCCAAAAAGCAAGCACGCCAATAATAGCAAGCGCAAAAACAGCTATAAAAATTTTCTTAGAAGAAAGTACTAGCATTATTTGGCGTAATATTTAAGCAACGCCTCCACACCGGCTTTGTTCTTTTCAAACTCAACATCTTTGTGTGTTGAAAGTAAAACACTGATCGCAGGTAGGTTTTCTCCAGCAAGCCAATTAACCATATCCCCTGTTATTTTATAGAAATCAAAATCTTTATAAGCCGGATATTTTGAAGCATCAGCATATGTGTTTGAGATAGCAATGGTCTCGGACAAGATGCCATTGTTACAGCTTGAGGCAAACACACCTCCGGCAGAACTGTACCATACAACAACCGCGCTTGGTTTGTTTGTTTCAATATATTTTTTTATCGCCTGACTTTCCGGTTCAGAAAATGGTTTACTTCCACCACTTACCTCTTTGTCTTGCCATTTACCAACCTCTTTCCATTCACAGTCAAAGTTACGATTGAGATCCACATCATTTGCATTAAAACGACCTGAAACCGTGTCGTCAATAAGCGCAGGCACATCACTTTCAACAAAACGTCCAGTTGTACCAACTGTCCTATTGAGTCCGTCTGGATTCAATACTGGGATCACTGTCGCGCGTACATTCTCCGGAATGACACTTGGATTTGCATCCAAATAATCCATTATTTCATACGCCAAGAGAGCTGTATTCCACTCATATCCACCATGAATACCTCCAACAAACAACAACTCAGTGTCTCCTGCTCCATAATTATACGCAACGATATCACGACCTTCTACTGAAGTTCCAATAACTGTTTCATTACCACTCTCCCTCTCTACATTCTGTGCTTGCTCAGAATCCTGAGTCTGTGCTGTGTCAACCACAGTACCCTGTGTGCCATTATCAACCTTTTCTGTATTAACCTCTGTATCAACAGGCGGTTTTTGTACAAAAAGATATACCCCAACCCCCAAGATAGCTATAATCGCTATAAAAATACTTATTTTTTTCATATAAACACATTATATCAAAAAACTAACAAAAATCCGAATATGAAAAACTACTGGCTGTCTTGGTTAGAATCAAAGCCTCAAGCCTAGTAAGGTTATTTTAATGATTTTAGTTGAGCATTCCGATGCTCTTAAAGTACCTTTGATTTTTCAATTTTACTATACCCAACTGCAATAAAACGAGTACCAAATCCTATCCTCTTATAAAACTCATTTGGGTAATCCCCTTCCTCTGTCGCAAGACAATGCTCATTATTACCATTCTTTTTTGATTGTTCAACGCAGTACAAAGTTGCAAGCTTGCCATAACCTTCACCTCTTACTTCTTTCAATGAACCTACATTTGAGATATAGCCAATCCCGTCATAATTTGTGAGAGTAGAAACTGCAACAGGTTTATTATCTTTGTACGCAACAAAATATTCAAGCCTACTTGTTTGACCATGCCTAAGCCAAACATTTTTTGAAACTTCTAAATAATCTCCTAATTCGCCATAAGGATTTTGCGGGTCATCACTCTTATAAGAAGCATCAAATGTTTTTAAATATATATTTAAATCATTCTCATCTTTGACTTTTTTTATTTCATCAAAACGAGTAGTATTTATTTCATTACCCTTCCAAAACATCCACGAATCTTCATAGTCTTTTTCATATCCTTTACTTGATAAATAATCTACCAACGGTTTCAAATCTTTTCTGTTTTCAAGATAAAAAGAAGGGTCTCTCTTAAATGATTTAAATGACTGTTCAATTTCAAAAAGTTCCTTATCTGAAATTAATTTATTCACTAGAGCCCAATTCCAAAAAGTAGTCTTATCAATATCACAATAAGAAATTGAAGTAAAATCAAAATTAACAATACTGTCAAACATTATCCCTGTTTGAAGCTGTTGATATTTCTTTAAAAATTCAAAATTAGTCATGTTGTTGATATTTTAATTATCTAATCTTAACACGACTATAGCAACTTGCCTACAATACGCCCCAAGCAACCTACGGCAAGAACCGTCCTTGCCGTAGGTTGTGGAAAGACAAAGTTATCTATCATGGTCAACCATTCCATTATTTATAAATCCCACAGCATTAGAAATAATTTTATATTGTCTGTGCAACTTCTCAAACTCTTCCTCTTCAATATTCGTTCTATTTTTCAAAAAATTCATCTTAGTTACAAGGGGGATGAGTGCTTCCTTGGCAGAGACTCTTTCTTCGCTACTAATAGCCTCTTTCTCTGTTTCTATGGTATTTAATATAGCGAGAAGTTCCTCTTTCAATAATGGCGCAAGCATTTTATCAAATTCTTCGGCATGAGGACTGTATTCTACTTTTGGTTTTAGTGCTTCTTTGGAATTTAAATCTTCGTAGTGTTTTATTAAGTCTTTGTGCTCATCAAAGGATTCTATTCCTTCTTCAAAATTGTTTGGTGGTTTTTCCATATCTTTTATTAATTTAATTAATAAATTTACAAATCAACGCTCCTCGTGCAAAAACACCTATCATGAGTTGGCTACCATACTAGGACCCAGTCACGAGTTACTAAGTATTTTAGCACACTTCGTACACTAAAAAATTGAATGCTCATATATCTATAAATATAAATTAAATGCAAAGACAACACCTTCTTGGTTGCCCTAGTGGGGCAATCCGCGAAGTGAATTTGAGCTCCAAAAAGCACGACGTAAGTCGTGTTTTTTGGACTCAAATTCAACTGGGAGTTATGGATTAGAATCAAAGCCTCAAGCCTAGTAAGGTTATTTTAATGATTTTATTCTAGTATTTCGACGCTCTTCAAGCGCTTCTATGATTTGAGTAACACACCAATGAAAGTACTACCAATATCATGCAATGTGTACGAATCAAAGACGGAAGAAATTTCATCCTCCAAAGATTGTTTAGAGTATCTCAAAGACTGAAAAACTAAAAGCTTATCCCCATTCATAATCCCCATTGCCCTCAACTTATCATTCGAATTTTTAATTGTACACCAAACTCGTACGCCATCATCAGCCTCACAATTTACAATATCATTTTCCAAGTCTAACCCAAGTAATTTAATCTTAGGATAAATCAGCTTCTTTGCCTCTTCAGAATAAATTCTCATTATCTCGCCCATATCAACTCGATTGCGTATCTGAGTATTTACAAAACAATATCCAGCTTTTCCTGAAATTACTTTTAAAAGCATTAATATATCTCTGGGATGATAATTAGAAAAAGTGAGACCAAGGGAAACGAAGAGAGGTATCCGTAATTCCTCGATTTTTTAAGGAAGACCTTCAAAGGAAGATAAGACTGACTTAACTTGTATTTTTTGACCTTCTGCATACTCACGAGCAATGTCTAAAAAATGCTCGTTAATATCTACAGGGATATAGGTGAATTTTTTACCTTGGATTTTTGCTTCATCAAAAATATACTGCTCCTTATGTTCTGTTCCCGGACCTAAATCGATATAAGCAAATTCATTTGGTAATTCCTTAACAATGCTTGAAGAAATGTTCTTTAGGTATTGTTTTTCTGGTTGAGTTACAAGGTGGAAGTATGACGTGTCAGTTTCTTGTATGGATTCATATTCTTTCGCTGATTGTGGTAAATACAAAAGAAGAGAATCAGAAAAATCCCATACCCCTTCATCTAGTCTCTTGATTGATTCAAAAGCACGGCGATTAAACCATTCGGCCTTGTATTGTTTTTGGCTCATATTTTAAGATTATCACAGATAGTTAAGTTTATTATAGCAGGCTTATTTACAACGCTCCTCGTATGCAACCACTGTGCTCAAATTGGCTGGCTGTGTGGGACAAAGTTGGAACCATACTTACTAGCCCTCAAGAAGCTTGAGTATCTTCGTATTTTTTATTTTACCATTTTAACCCTCCTCGGACACGTCTTTAGTGTTTTCGACTTGACTCATCAAAACTTTATACATAAGCGACATGACAAAGAGTACGCCTTCTTTTTCAGGCATGAAATCCTTCAAATAAATCTTTGTATCCTCGATATATACTTTTGGGAAATTAATCAACACATAAGTCATTGTTTTGTTCTTAGGATTCCACATCCTATATTTTACTTCTTTATGTCCAGCAAAATTGGTTAAGAATTTATCAATTGACTTACCTGGCTTTGACCAGTTAACCATGCCCTTTGTAAGATGGACTTCATCCCAAGACTTAAAAAAGGGGAAGTGCACAAATATATTTCTAATGAAAAGTACATATTCCTTTGACAACTCTGCCTCCATAGGAGGTCTTAGTTTTTCTAAAGCCTTTAAAAACCATCCGATGGGCTCATAGTCTAAAATTTCAGAATAAATAAGGAAGGCATCGCGTGTCTTACTAAGTCGATAGTATGAATCTTTGTCCCAGAAAGATTCATCTTTTATTTCATCGCGTATGTCCAGAAATAAACTGTAAGACTTATTGAGAAATTCAAGTTCCCTAGCTGTTGGGTTAGTCTTTACTTGACTCATTAAAATCATTGATTACATTCTCCATGGCTTTGTGCGTCTCCTGCCCAGTTTTTTTTAAAATCTCTTTCTGCTTTTTGATTGGCGCTAAAACATATTTATCAATAAGCCAAATGAGAACAACCAAGGAAACCATTGTTGTTACTAGAATTAATATTTTCCATTCTCTATTGTCTTTTATAAGGTCATAAATTATACTCGCAGACAAATTAAAGAGAAGCCCAGAAAGAAATAGAAACACTCCTGTAAAAAAACTATGGCTTCTTTAGAAAGAGTGCGAAATTTTTTTCCTTCTTTTAATAGTTCGTGAAAAGAGCTTTCAAGAACTACTTTATTAAGTTGCTTGTTTTTTTTATTATCCATAATATTGATACACCTCGTACTCTGAACCTATCTCTTAAAAACTGGCTGTGTGGGACGAAGTTAGAACTATTATTACACAATCTTTCTA
>VAPK010187194.1_pt1 | contig 15983 bp, 14 predicted proteins | sample 3395031 | NCBI WGS metagenome assembly VAPK01 (sample SAMN08290443, study PRJNA428436) | hydrothermal vent metagenome | isolation source: Deep-sea hydrothermal vent chimney 1 | place: Pacific Ocean: Juan De Fuca Ridge
CATCCTTCGATATCGACATTGTCCACACCCACACCGGCACGGACGATCGCTTTGAGATTTTTGGCGGCCTCGAGAAATTTCTCGTCCACATCGGTCGAACTCCGCGTGATCGCGACGTCGTATTCCCCTACGATCTCCAGCAGTTTGTCTTTTGGCATATCCGATGCGTCGACATACTCTATATCACTGCTGTTTTCCAGCAGTTCGAAACCTTTTTTATGAATGGCATCACATACGATGATTCTCTTCTTTGGCATTTATACCCCTGTTTTTTAGTTGAGTCTGATCTGAAATTCCCTGACGGGATAGAAATATGTCTGAAGCCGCTCCCGATTAATGAGTCTGCCACTCCACCCTTCCGATTCGAACTGGAAGTCATCGATCAAGACATCTATGGAAATATCGACATTCTGTTCCATCGCTGAAGCGTAGGAGGCAGCGCTGGAGACGGGAAGAGGTGTCGTCGCGTATCGATAGACGACGATCAATAAAATGGCGACGACACTGGAGAGGATGGCAAATACCAAATAGAGAATGGTCTTTGGCATTGCCACTCCGCTATTTCAGTTGATCTTTCAGGATATCCCCGAGAGTGGTCGGTTCATCGTTGCTGTATTCTTTGAGCGCTTCCTTCTCTTTGATACGTGCCAATTTTTTGACGGAGAGTCGAATACGGTTCTTGTCCGTATCGATAAAGGCGATCGCCGCTTCGATCTCCTGATCTTTCTCGAGCTCGTCGGCGTTGAGATTCCCCAGATCTTCATGTCTGATCAGGGCGTCGACACCCTCTTCCAGTTCGACGAATACACCGAATTCCTTCACGTCACGCACTTTCGCTTTGACGATGTCGCCCGCTTTGTGCGTCTTCGCGAACTTTTCGATCGGGCTCTCTTCGAGCTCTTTTCTGCTCAAGGAGATCTTCTCCTTCTCTCGGTCGATCTTGACGATTTTCACTTCCACTTCGTCGCCAACCTTGAAAAGATCCCTGCACTTTTCGTTGCGGTTCCAGGAGGCGTCTTCGTTGTGAAGCAACCCTTCGACGCCATCGATTTTAACGAACGCACCGAAATTGGTGACGGTCGTCACCACACCCTTGACGACATCACCCACCTTATATTTTCTGACAAATTCGTCGAACGGTTTGGGAAGATTCTGTTTCAGACTCACACGCAGCTTCCGCTTTTCGAAATCGATTTCGACGATCTCCACGTCGATCTCCTGATCGACTTCGAGATAGTCTTTGGGATGTTTGATGTTCTTGTCCCATGAAATCTCCGAAACATGCAAAAAGCCCTCCACATCGTTCCCCAGATCGACGAACGCACCATAGGGTTCGATGTTGCTGACGACGACTTTGACGGTATCGCCCACTTCGAGTTGATCCTTGAGTGTCTCCCACGGATCTTCCATCGCGGCTTTGACGGAGAGTGAAAGATGACGTTTGGCTTCGTCGTAACTGATCGCTTTCACCTCGACCTCTTCACCCTCTTCGTAGAGTTTGGCGGGATTGACGGGACCTTTGTAGCTGATTTCGCTGTAGTGGACCAACCCGTCCACTCCGCCTACGTCGACGAACATACCGTAGCTGGTGATTTTCTTGATTACGCCCCTGCGTACTTCGCCACTCTCGAGCATCTGATCTATGATCGCTTTTTTCTGCTCTCTCTCCTCTTCGATCAGCCTCTTTCTCGAGATGACGATCGATTTGCTCTGTGGATCGACTTTGATCACTTTCGCTTTGATCTTTTTCCCGATCAAAGATTTCGACTCTTTCAGATAGGCCTGGGATTTGGGAAGGAAAAACTCCACACCGTCGCTCCCTTCGACGATATATCCTCCCTTGTTCTTGCCGATGATCGTCCCCTCGATCGTGATCTCCTCTCCTTCCGGGTTGTAGTTTTTGATGAATTCTTCCACCTTCTGGGCACGCAACGCCTTTTTGTAGGAGAGCATTGGACGCTCGTTTCGATAGCCGGTGATCGCGACGGTGATTTTATCCCCGACGTTGAAGAGGAGATTGCCGTTTTCATCTTCGATCTCGGACTTTCGCAAAACACCCTCCTGCTTCTTTCCGACATCCAACAATACGGTATCTTCGTCCTCTTTGATCGCTACGATCGTTCCCTCTACGATACTGCCGCCCTTTTCTTCCTTGAGCGACGCTTCGAACATCGCGGCAAAATCCTCTTCTTCTCCTAAATCCATCGACTCGATGGCTTCTTTGCTCTGAACTTTAAAGTTCGCCTCATTTAACATTCTCTTCCTTTTCGATATTTTTTGGCCAGGCCATTTGAGATTTGGGCCATTATACAGTAATTTCTCTTATTTTGGAAATGATCTTCTCGATGATCCAATCAGGTGTCGAAGCGCCAGCAGTGACCCCGCACACCTTTTTGCCTTCAAACCACTCCTTTTCGAGCTCTTTTTCGTTTTCGATCAGGTAGCTCTCTTTGCAGTGTTCGGAGGCGATGGAAAGAAGCTGCTTGGTGTTGGAGGAGTTTTTGCCGCCGATGACGATCATCACGTCCGACTCTTTCGACAACTCCCTGGCGGCATCTTGATTTTCGAAGGTGGCGTTGCAGATCGTATTGAAGACACGCACTTCGTTCGCCCTGGCGATTAGAAAATTCACGATTTTCTGAAACTCCTGCATCTTTCGGGTCGTCTGCGAGACGACGGCCACCCGCGGTGAAATCAACACCTTCTCCAACTCTTCGACGCTGATCACCACGATGGGTTTGTTGACCGCATAACTCATCACCCCCTGCACTTCCGGATGCTTGATGTCTCCGAAAATCACGATCTGATATCCCTCTTTGCTCATCTTTTCGACGATCTGCTGCGGTTTGGTCACGAAAGGGCAGGTCGCGTCGATGATCTCCATATCGGTGCGTCTTAACTTCTCCAGATCCTCCTTGACGATTCCGTGCGTTCGGATGATCGCCTTTTTGACGCCTTCCAACTCCGAAATATCGTGCGCGGTGACGACGTTGAAATTCTCCTTCAAGCGGTTGATCTCTTCGTTATTGTGGATCAAAGGGCCGATCGTCGTCGCGTTTTTGGAGTTTTCCGCTATTTCGATCGCCCGTTTCACACCGAAACAAAATCCGTATTTTCTCGCCAGTCTAATCTCCATGTTCCACCTCGCTCATCCTCTCCAAAATCTCCGTAAAATTGGGAAAAGAGGTCCCGATACAGTCGGTATCTTCGATCACCATCCCCGTTACGAGCCCCGCGATGGCGAAACTCATCGCGATTCGATGGTCGCCGAAGCTGTCGATCGTCGCTTCGTGCATCTTTCCACCGACGATTCGATAGCCGTCCTCGAAGGCTTCGCACACGATACCGCATTTTTGCAGATTCGTCACGACCGCATCGATACGATCACTCTCTTTCACCCTCAACTCCTCGGCGTTCTTTACGACGCTTTCACCTTTAGCATATGCCATCGCGATCGCGAGGGCGGGCAGTTCGTCGATCAGCCATGCGATACGCTCCTCGACGACCACACCCGTCAGCCTGTGATGCGAAACGACGATATCGCCGATGGGCTCGTAGCGATTCTCCTTTTCCACGAAAGTGACCTTCGCTCCCATCTTTTGCAGTATGCGATACGCTTCGATACGGGTGGGATTGAGCGAAACGTTCTTGAGTACCACTTTCGCTCCCGGCACGATCGCGGCGGCCACCGCAAAGAAAAATCCGCTGGAGGGATCGGCCGGAACCTGCAAATCGAGCGGTTTGAGCGGACTTTGAAGAGGGTGGATCCCTATCCACTCTCCATCCTCCACGATCCGCGCCCCCATGCCTTTTAGCATCCGTTCGCTGTGATCCCGGCTCAACGCCGGCTCTTTGTACCACGACACTTCATTGGCTTTGAGCGCGGCCAGAATCAGCGCACTCTTGACCTGGGCGGAGGCGATGGGACTTTCGTAGCGAAATCCCCGCACGCCGCCTCCTCTTACCGAAATCGGAGCGAGATTCCCCTCCTCTCTTCCGTCGATTTTCGCACCGATACGGCGCAGGGGATCGGCGACACGTCGCATCGGGCGCGATGCAAGGTATTTGTCCCCATGCAAAACGAAAAAACCTTCGCACGAGGAGAGAAATCCCATCAAAAGACGAATCGCCGTACCGGAGTTTCCGCAATCGAGAATCGAAGGGGGTTCGACGATCTTTTCGGGGGGCGTGATCGTAAGCTCGTCATCTCGCTTTCGCACTTTCGCGCCGAGGAGTTGAACGATCTTCAGCGTATGAAGGGTATCTTCCGCCTGCAGGTACCCGACGATACGGCTGGGTTTGTCGCTCAGCAACGCAAAGATCGCGCAGCGGTGAGAGATCGATTTGTCGCTGGCGATCGAATCGATTGCGATCTCAAACGGAGCTTTCGCTTTGTGGACGACAAGGCGGCTCATCGCAACGTCACCCCCAAAGATGCGAGCCCTTCGAGAATCTTCTCCATCACCGCGTTGATCTCCTCCTCCTCCAGCGTCTTCTCGTTCGACTGGAGCCGACAGCGCAACGTCAGGTTGTATCGGTTTCCGAATGTGGGATCTTCGAACCTGTCGATCGGATAGAATTGCGTGAGCAGTGGCGGCCTGTTACGCTCCAGAAACTCCCGTATCCTCGCATAGGGGAGCGTATCGGGGATCATCAGCGAAAGATCGCGCGTAAGTGCCGGATAGCGGGAGTAGGATTTCACTTCCACCCTTTTTGAGGGCAACTGATCAAAATCGAGCTCGCAGATATAGCTTTTGGGCAGACCGAACGCCTTTTCCGCCTCCGGATGAAGCCTCGCGATAAATCCCGCAACTCGCTCTTGGATCGAAACCTCGGCGTACTCGTAGGGATTGATCAACCCAAGCTCGCTCTCTCCGGGCTCCAGGCGTATCTCCCCCACCACTTTTCCGATACGCTCGGCGAACGTCAGAAAATCGATCATAGGAGGTTTGCCGTGGTTTCGCACCGACGGAGATTGCGCCTCCCCGCTGAAGATGAACGCCATCTTTTCCCGCTCCTTTCTCCCGCTTTCGACCACACGTCCCAGCTCGAAAAGCGCCACGCTCCGGTAGCCGTTTTTGATGTTTCCGGCGGCCGAACGCATCAGGTGCAACAGCAGCGTCGTGCGAAGCGTGTCGAGTTCGCTCGTGATGGGATTGCGCAACTCTTTCGTTTTCGAAAGGAGTGGAAATCCATATTTTTCCAGCATGGAGCGCTGTTCGAAAAAGTAGTGTACGGATTCGAAAAATCCGATGGCTGCTGCTTTTTGACGATATCTCCTTCGCTTTTCGATCCGATCGGTAACGGCATTGAGCCGCCGCTTTTCGACGAATCGAAGCGGTTTGGCGTCGATATTGTCGATACCGACGATCCGGACGATCTCTTCGACGATATCCTGGCGATTACGAATATCATGGCGATAGCGCGGCACCTCCAGAATCAGCCGCTCTCCTTCGCTTCTGACACCAAATCCCAGCCGTTTGAGTATCGTGACGACCAGTGTGGGTGAAACCGCCATCCCGATAAAGGTGTCGATAAAGGCGTAGGAGATATCGAGCCGTCTGGGTTCGCTTTTGGGAGAGTGGTTCTGGCTGCCACGATAGATCGACCCCCCTTTGGCGGCGATCAAGGTACCCAGCAGATCCAATCCCGTCTCCAACTCCGGTTCGCTTCCGCGGGAGGCGCGGTAGTAGAGCGCGTCGCTTTCGACGTTCGCTCCCATCTTTTTCGATGCGAGCAGATCGGGATCGATGTAGGCCGCTTCCAAAATCGCGCGTTTTGTCTGTGCGCTCACACATGCACGATCGGTTTGCATCACTCCCACCACGGAGAGCATCTCCCCCTCCTCGGTAAAAATCGCTTCGAGCTTATGCTTCTCCTCTTTGGCGAGAAGCTTCACCGGCTCCCTCTCGGAGCGTTGCAGCAGATCGAAATCGTAGGCCCGCAGCAATATCCCGCTTTCGTGTATCACGTAGTTGAGGAGATTTTGGAGGGGAACGGATGTAAGCATATCGATCAGCGCGAGTCTGAATCTCTCCAGCGCATCGCTTCGAATACCCGCCGTCTCCGCGAAGCGATACTGCAGCGCCGCTTCGTAGGGCGGCACCACCTCCAGCGCGAGAACCCTGGCGACCCCGCGACGATCCGCCTCGAAAACGGGAGGTTTCTCTTTCAGCGGCAGATTAAGCGCGGCACCAAGATCCCTGGCGACCCCGCGTATACTCAGGCAATCACCCCGGTTGGCGGTCAGCTCGATATCGATCAGATCGTCGTTCAGTAGCGAAAGCGAAGCGAGCGGCATCCCCTTCTCCAGCTTCCCCACGCTCTCGTCCAAAAGCATGATTCCCTCTTCGATCTTCGGCAGTCCGATCTCCGTCGAAGCGCAGATCATCCCGCTGGATTCGACGCCTCTTAGTTTGGCTTTTTTGATCTCGAAACTCTCTCCGAGCACCGCGCCGATCGTGGCAACAGGCACCCACTGCCCCGCCGCCACGTTTTTCGCACCGCAGACGATCTGCAGCGTTTCGCTCCCGATATCGACCAGACAGACGCTCAGCTTGTCCGCATCCGGATGTCTCCTGCACTCCAGAACCTCTCCCACGACCACCTTTTGCGGGATACGTATCTTTTCGAGACGATCCACCTCCAGACCGATCGCATTGAGGGTTTCGCAGAGTCTCTCTGTCGAAATTCCCTCCAGATCGATCCATTCGTTCAGCCATGCACGTGTCACTATCATCTAAATTGCTCCAATAGTCGTAAATCTCCCTCGAAAAGCGACCGCAGATCCGGAATTCTGTGAATCAGCATCGCGAAACGCTCCACCCCCAGACCGAACGCATATCCGCTCACCTTTTCGTATCCCACCGCCGCGAAAACGTTGGGGTCGACCATTCCGGATCCAAGCACCTCCAACCATCCGGTATGCGAACAGACCCGGCACCCCTTCCCCTCGCAGAAGATACAGCTGATATCGACCTCGGTGCTCGGTTCGGTAAACGGAAAGAAACTGGGACGGAACCGTACCGCCACATCGCCGAACATATAGCGCAAAAAATCTTCGAGGATAAACTTGAGATTGGCAAAACTCACCCTCCCCTCCTCTTCGACGACAAGCCCCTCCACCTGATGGAACATCGGCGTATGGGTCAAGTCGAAATCGCGACGGAAAACACTGCCGGGACTGATCATGCGAATCGGCGGTTTGCTGCGCTGCATCGTACGGATCTGTACCGGAGAGGTGTGGGTACGCAACAACATGCCGTCTTCGAAATAGAAAGTATCCTGCATATCGCGGGCGGGATGGTATTTGGGAAGGTTGAGCGCTTCGAAATTGTGAAAGTCGTCTTCGACATACGGCCCCTCTTCGACCGAGAAATTCATCGCGACGAAGTAGTCGATGATCCGCTCCATCGTCTCCATCACGGGATGGAGCGCACCGGAACGCTCGAGTCCGTTGTAGAGGGAGACGTCGATCGCCTCTTTTTGCATGCTCTCGCGAATCGCCTCCTGCTCCAACAACATCTTTTTGCCCTCGAAAAGCTCCGTAAGATGCTGTTTGGTTCGGTTCAGTCGCTGGGCGAACGCCTTCTTCTCTTCGTCCGGGATCTCTTTCATCTTCGCAAACTGAGCAGCAAGCATCCCTCTCTTGCCGAATATCTCGATCCGGATCTCTTCGAGCTCCTTCAGAGACGTCGCGTTTTTGATACGTTCTTCGTATTGGTTCACGGTATGTCCTCTGCTGAATATGGTCGGATTTTAATACAAAGTTGATTAAAATAGGGTATTCCAACCCCAAAGGATCGTGTATGTGTCTTTTTTGCAAAATCGCCAGCGGAGAGGTTCCGGCGAACAAACTACTGGAAAACGACGCGTTTCTCGCTTTTCATGATATCAATCCGCGCGCACCGATCCACCTGCTGATCATCCCCAAAGTCCATGTGGAGAAGTTTCAGGACGTCACGGGCGAACTGATGGCCGAAATGACCCCCTTTATCCAGGAGGTCGCGAAAAAGCTGGATCTGGACGAAAACGGCTACCGGCTGATCGTCAACAACGGACGCGACGGAGGACAGGAGATTTATCATCTTCATTTCCATCTGTTGGGCGGCACCAGGCTCACCTGGCCCCACTTCTCGCCGGAAGAGGCGAAAAAAGCGATATAGGCAAAAATCGCTCCCCCTCTTCGGCGATCAATAGGGGGCTTGTGTGATCACGTTGCCGGGAGGAGCGTATTTGCAGACGACCACGTATCCGCCTTGAAAATCGCCGCGGGTATATTGCGCGATCGCACACCCCACTTTTCGGGTCTCTTTCCAGATGATCTGCGTATAGTGGCCGCACTGCTCACCCGTATCGCACGTATCGGGATCTCCCACCACACCGTAATGGTAGTACGCCTTCTCCGCTCCCCACGCTTCGACCGCATCCAGTAGCGTTTGCTCCGGATCGTCCGAATGACTGATCGCATAGAGATTCTCTCCATAAGGACCGTTCGAATAGCCGTCTACATTGTCCGGATCGTGTTCGAATTCGCCGCTTGCGGCCAAAATGTCGGCATAATGTTTCGCATCGTGTGCGATCGTATCGCTCCACTCCAGATCGGGGATCTGTTGATTCAGCTCGCTTCGATAGCGGTTGTGCGCCTCGACGATGCGGGCCGCTAGTGTACCGCTTGGAATCTCGTTTCCGCCGTAGTCGGAGCCGCCATTTTGTCCGCCATCGATTCGATCGAGCAGGTCGCTGCCGCCGCATCCGTGCAAAAAGGCGACCGTCATAAGAGCGACGATCCAAAGTCCGTTTCCGTATATGTTACGCATTCGCGAAATCCTCCGCTTGTTTTAGCCATTGTTCGAAATACGCCAGCTGTTCGCGCGTCGTTCGCGTCGAAGTGCCTCCTGCGGAATCTCTGGCGTTCATCGAGTGTTTGAGATCGATATAATCCATCACCTCCTCGGCGATATCCGGCACGATCTCCCGCAGATCCTCCAATCCCATCTGTGAAAGATCGACCCCTTTCGCCTCCGCGGCGACGACGATCATACCGGTGAGCTTGTAGGCGTCCCGAAACGCCATTCCCTCTTTTTGGACCAGATAATCCGCCAGATCTGTCGCACTCAAATGGCCCTGTCGGCAAGCGCGGGCCATCCGTTCCGTCTCGACACGCATCGTGGCGATCACCTCCCTGAGAATCTCCAGAGAGATTTCGGCCGTCTCGACACTATCGAAAACCCCCTCCTTGTCTTCTTGCATATCTTTGTTGTAAGCCAGCGGCAACCCTTTCAAAACGGTCAACAGTGAAACGAGATTGCCGTAGGTGCGTCCCGTCTTGCCTCTGAGCAGTTCGGGTACGTCCGGGTTCTTCTTCTGCGGCATGATCGAACTGCTGGTCGAATAGGCATCACTGAGCGTCACGAAACCGAATTCGCTGCTCGACCAGAGCACCAACTCTTCGGAGAGCCTGGAGATGTGCATCATGATCACACTGATCGCGTAAAGCAAATCGAGTGCGAAATCGCGGTCGCTGACGGTATCCATGCAGTTGATTGTAGGTGCGGAGAATCCGAGCAGCTTGGCCGTCGTCTCCCGGTCGATCGGATGGGGTGTGCCCGCCAGTGCGGCACAGCCGATCGGGGAGTAGTCGTTTCGTCTGTAGTTGTCCCTGAGCCGCTCCATATCGCGACCGAACATACTCACGTACGCCAACAGATGGTAGGCGAAATTGACCGGCTGGGCATGCTGTAGATGGGTCATACCCGGAAGCATCGTCTCCGTATGGTTCGAAGCCTGTTTGAGTAGCGCTTTTTGTAGATCCAAAAGCAGCCGGTATAGTTTTTTGGTGTGTCTTTGGACGTAGAGTCTGAAATCCAGCGCGACCTGATCGTTGCGGCTCCTGGCGGTATGGAGCTTCTTTCCCGCATCGCCGATCAATTCCGTCAACCGTTTCTCGATCGCCATATGGATATCCTCGTCGGCGATATCGAAACGGAATTTCCCTTCCGCAATCTCATTTTCGATCTGCCTAAGCCCCTTTTTGATCGCCTCAAGCTCCCGCTCGCTGAGAATCCCTTGCTGCGCCAGCATCGTCGCATGGGCGATCGACCCCTCTATATCTTCATGATAGAGCCGACGGTCGAACGGTAAAGAGGCGTTGAAAAGATCGAGCAACTCGGCACTTTCGGCTTGAACCCGTCCCGAAGCAAGTTTTGCCATATGAATACTCCCGCTTTCTATATGTATCGTATGGTTAATTGTAGCCAAAAGAGGTTAAGGCAAGGGAGCGCACCCATACGGCGCCCTCCCGGAAAATCAAAGCTGGGGACCGGCGAGAGAGTAGTCGAATTCCGCATCCTCTTTGAGATATTTTTTGAAATTTTCGATGAAGAGTCCGGCCAGATGGTCTCGTGTTTTCACATACGCCTCTTTGTCCTCCCACGCATTTTTGGGATTGAGGATCTTCGCATCCACACCCGGAAGCGACGTGGGAAAATGCAGACCGAACGTATCGGTCACGTCAAAATCGCTTTCGAGAATACTGCCGTCCAAAATCGCGTTGACACAGGCTCTGGTATCTTTCAGGCTCATTCTCTCCCCCACTCCGTAGGCGCCGCCGGTCCAGCCGGTGTTGACCAGATAGACATTGACGTTGTGCTCGGTGATTTTTTCGCCCAGCAGTTTGGCGTAGACGGTCGGATGCAGCGGCAAAAACGCCTCCCCAAAACATGCACTGAAAGTCGCGACCGGCTCGGTGATGCCTCGCTCCGTACCGGCGACTTTGGCCGTATATCCGCTCAGGAAATAGTACATCGCCTGCTCTTTGGTAAGCTTGCTGACGGGAGGAAGCACCCCGAAAGCGTCCGCACTCAAAAAGAGAATGTTTTTGGGATGATCGCCCCTTAAGGAAGGGACGAAGTTGGGGATATGGTAGATCGGATAGGAGACACGGGTATTTTCCGTTTTGCTGGCGTCGTTGAAGTCGACTCTGCCGCTTTCGTCCGCCACGACGTTCTCGAGCAGCGCATCGCGTTTGATCGCCCCGAAGATTTCGGGCTCTTTCTTCGCATCCAGACCGATACATTTGGCATAACAACCGCCTTCGAAGTTGAAAATTCCCTCATCGTCCCATCCATGTTCGTCGTCTCCGATGAGGCGGCGTTTCGGATCCGCCGAGAGTGTGGTCTTGCCCGTACCGGAAAGACCGAAAAAGAGGGCGGTATCTCCCTTCTCTCCCATGTTCGCGGAGCAGTGCATGGAGAGTTTACCTTCGAGGGGAAGCCAGTAGTTCATCATCGTGAAGATTCCCTTCTTGATCTCTCCGCCATACCATGTACCGCCGATAATCGCGACATTCTCCTCAATATTGAAAACGACGAAGACTTCGGAATTGAGTCCATGTTCGCGCCATTGGTCATCCACCACTTTGCAGGCGTCGTAGAGGATGAAATCGGGCTTAAACCCTTCCAACTCCTCCGCCGTCGGGCGGATAAACATATTTTTGACGAAGTGGGCCTGCCAGGCGATCTCCGTCACGACCCTGATTCTTTTGCGGCTCGTTTCACTCGCTCCCGCAAAGACATCCTGAACATAGATCTCCTTCCCGGAGAGCTGCTTTTTCACCTTTTCAAACAGTGCATCGAAGATCTCTTTTTTGATCGGCTGGTTGATATCCCCCCAGGCGATGTATTTGTTGGAAGGCTCTTGGTCGACGAAATATTTGTCTTTCGGACTTCGGCCGGTGAAAATGCCCGTATCGACCATAACCGTTCCACTGTCCGCGACGCGCTCTTTGTCTTGCTCCACTTCGTGTCTGTGAAGTTCGTCGTAGCTGGAGTTGTAGTAGACATGCTTGACGTCTTTGAGCCCCATCGCTTTCAAATCTTCTGCACTAATCATCTTAAGTTCCCCTTCTTGCATATAAATATTGTTTCCTTATCCCTAACATCGTCCCATCGACGATATTATTTAAAAATAGACAGCAATATACCCGCCGCCACCGCCGAACCGATAACGCCTGCGACGTTTGGACCCATCGCATGCATCAACAGAATATTTGACTTATTATACTCCTGTCCAACTTTATTCACAACACGCGCGGACATAGGCACGGCCGAAACACCCGCCGCACCGATGAGCGGGTTGATCGGCTCTTTGGAGAAGAGATTCATCAGTTTCGCCATCAAGACACCTGCGGCCGTTCCAAGTGCGAACGCGATCAGACCGATCACCATGATGCCCAACGTCTGAGCGACAAGAAACTGGTCGGAAGCGAGTTTGGATCCCACACCGAGCCCCAAAAAGATCGTCACGATGTTGATCAGTGCGTTTTGCATCGTATCGCTCAGCCGCCTGACCACGCCGCTCTCTCTGGCGAAATTGCCGAAACAAAGCGCTCCGATCAGCGGTGTCGCCTCCGGCAAAATCAAAATCGCCAGAAAAAGAACGATCAGCGGGAAGAGTATCTTTTCTATCCTGGAGACTTTACGAAGCGTCACCATCCGGATCCGGCGTTCGCTCTCCGTCGTCAACAATCGCATGATCGGAGGCTGGATGACGGGAACGAGCGCCATATAGGAGTAGGCGGCCACGGCGATCGCTCCCAAAAGTTCGGGAGAGAGTTCCGTAGCGATGAAGATCGACGTCGGACCGTCCGCCCCTCCGATGATGCTGATCGCGGCACACTGCTTGAGAGAAAAATCGAAAAGCCCCCACTCCGCCAGCGCGGCGGCTCCCACCAGCGATCCGAAAATCCCAAACTGTGCGGCCCCTCCGAGAATCGCCGTTTTCGGATTGGCCAGAAGCGGACCGAAATCCGTCATCGCTCCGACTCCCATAAAGATCAGCAGGGGGAAAAATTCGTTCGCGATTCCCATGTTGTAGATGATGCCGAGCAAACCGTGCTCTCCCGCCAGCTCCGCGATCGGGATATTGGCCAAAATTCCGCCAAATCCGATCGGAATCAAAAGCAACGGTTCGAAACCTCTGGCGATCGCCAGATAAAGCAGCAACAGACAGATTACGAACATGATCGCCCTTCCGCCGCTTTGCGCAAAAAGGCTCATCTCTTCGCCACCGGCGGTCTTGACCCCCTCTTTGGGGTGAGTCATCGCGAAAAAACCGGTCGATCGGTAGAAATTGCGGAAGAGTTCGGAAATCGTCTGCGGCTGGTATGCCTGCGATTTCGACACCGTACGTTCAGATGGCGGGGTCGTATTTTCGGCGGCAAAAAGAGGCACGATAAAAGCTGCGCACAACAGCAGTAAAACCCAGATCTTTCCTCTCATCTACGCTTCCCGATCCATCGTCGCCAACAGCTGTCCATCCTGTACCGTCTCATGAGGCTTAACTTCGATCGAGCGCAAAACACCCTCTATAGGCGCGGTGATCTCGATCTCCATCTTCATCGCCTCAAGGATCATGATCGTATCGCCCTCTTTGAGGCGATCACCCGGTTTGGCGAGAATCTTCCAGACGCTACCGGGTGTCTGCGAGACCACTTCTACGGCACCTTTGTCGGATATACCCTTCTCTTGGGGGCTTTTAGAATCCACGGGTGTCGTAGCCGAAGGCTTGGAGGGGGCGACGGTCTCGATCTCCATCTCGCCCCCTTCCGATTCGATCACGGTGACGTCGTATTTGGATCCGTTGACGACGACGGTATAGTGACCCGGTCCCGAAGGTTTCGAAGGCTTCTTGTCGGCTTGCTCTTGCTGCGAAATTTTGCGCACTTGTACTTTCGCCTCTCCTTTGAGGTAGGCGATCCCCTTCTCTCCGCATGAAGCGGCGATAAAGAGGTTTTCGTCCGTCAATTCGATCTTGTTCTCTTTCAGGATTTTTCTGAAATGTTTCAGACTCTTACTCTTGTCGGCGTCCGCAAGTTCGAGCGCCGTTTTTGTCGTCGGCTCCAAACCGAGCTGCTCGCTGGCTAACTTCACCACTTCGGGATCGGGGGCGACGGGCGTACGTCCGAAATAGCCGAGCACCATCCGGCCGTATCCTTCCGCAATCCGCTCCCAGGGGCCGAAAACGACGTTGTTGAACGCCTGCTGAAAATAAAATTGCGACACAGGCGTTACGGAGGTCCCAAATCCCCCCTTTTCCACCACTTCCCGCATACCCCGTAACACGGCCGGATATTTGTCCATCATATTGTTGTCGCGCATCATTTGCGTATTGGCCGTGAGTGCGCCCCCCGGCATCGGACAGATCGGAATGATTGGAGAGACCCTCACCGCTTCGGGCGGAATGAAATAATCTTTCAGGCACTCCTGTAGTACATCTTCGTATTCGAGAACCTTTTCCAGCTCCAATCCTCCCAGATCGTACTGACTGCCTTTCGTCGCATGTAGAAGCGTCATAATATCCGGCTGGGAAGTGCCGCCGCTCACCGGACTGACGGCAAGATCGATTCCGTCCACACCCGCATCCAGTGCCGCGAGATAACAAGAGACGCTCACACCCGCCGTCTCGTGCGTATGGAGTCTGACAGGAATGTTTTCCGGAAGGAGCTTTTTGGCCATTTTGATCGTTTCGTAGACTTTGTGGGGGTTGGACGTTCCACTGGCGTCTTTGAAGCAGACACTCTGATAGGGGATGCCCGCATCGAGTATCTGACGCAGTACGTTCTCGTAGAAGGCGACGTCATGCGCCCCTTTGCAACCGGGCGGCAGATCCATCATCGTCACCACCACCTCGTGGTTGAGACCATGGCGGACGATACACTCTCCGCTGTATTTGAGGTTTTCGACGTCGTTGAGCGCATCGAAATTCCGAACGGTCGTCGTCCCATGTTTCTTGAAGAGTTTCGCATGCAGATCGATCAATTCGCTGCTTCCGGTATCGAGCATCACGGTATTGACACCTCTGGCGAGCGTCTGGAGATTCGCTTCGGGGCCGACTTTCTCCCTGAAACGATCCATCATCTCGAACGCGTTTTCGTTTAGATAGAAAAAGAGACTTTGAAACCTCGCCCCTCCGCCGAACTCGAAATGGCTGATTCCCGCCTCTTTCGCCGCATCCAAAGCGGGAAGAAAATCCTCCATCAGCACCCTTCCTCCGAAGACGGATTGAAATCCGTCCCGAAAGGTCGTATCCATAATATCGATCAACTTTTTGGCCATCTCTTTTCCTATCTTTTTCTATTTCTATGTTGGGTAACGGCAGCGACGATCGCAGCGGTAATTTCCTCATTCACCTCTTTTTTCTTCTCGGTTTTGGGAGTCGCCTTTACCGCCATACGAGGCGGGAAAAGACGCTGTACAACGCGACTCTCTATCTTGAGGACGATAATCAACAACCATAAGAAGAGAAAAACGGTCGTCAAACCGATCACCATAAATTTGACCGCTTCGACTATCAGATTTATCTCCATCACCTCTTCACTCCTTAACGTCTGTAGAAATCACTTTCGCTCCGAAGAGGAGAGATGGCGCTGCAGATAGGCGAACATCCTCTTTTTACCCAGACGCTCCGTATAATCGAGCGCACTCATCCCTATCTTGTCCACCGCCATCAAATCCGCCCCCTGTTCCAACAAAAACGCGACAATCTCTTCATATCCGTAACTACTCGCGATCATCAGAGGGGTGACACCGCTTTTGCGTCTGGTTCGGTTCACATCGAACCCCTTTTCAAGTACGAGATATTTGATCAAATCGAGATCACCCAATGCGATCGCCTCATCCAAAACGGAGATTCCCAAAGGTGAAGTGATGGAGAGATCCGCCCCCGCTTCGATCATCAGCCGGATGAGCTCGGGTGAACATTTTTTCCGAAAAGCGAAAAAGAGCATACTCGCTTCCTCTTCCGTCTCTTCGTCCAAATCGACACCCTGTTTGATGAGTTGTTTGACCTTCAGAAGGTTGTCCTCTTCGAGCGCTTCTATGAGAGCTTCCGTCATGATTCCCCCTGTTATGATTGGGGTATTATAACAAAAGATCAGGAAATTTTATAACAGTTTGAAAAGAAAAGTGAATCTGGGAGTTTGG
>VAPK010473931.1_pt1 | contig 15968 bp, 16 predicted proteins | sample 3395031 | NCBI WGS metagenome assembly VAPK01 (sample SAMN08290443, study PRJNA428436) | hydrothermal vent metagenome | isolation source: Deep-sea hydrothermal vent chimney 1 | place: Pacific Ocean: Juan De Fuca Ridge
GCTGCAACTGCGAATAAGATGTACATTGAAATACCAACTGCAATCATAGGTACCGCATCAACAAGACCCATAACGATGAAGAATTGTGTACGTAACATTGGGATAAGTTCTGGTTGACGTGCTGCGCCTTCCAGGAAGCGACCACCTAAGATACCGATACCGATAGCTGCACCAAGTGCACCTAAACCCATCATTAAAGCGCCTGCGATATATAGCATTGCTGTTGCTTCAGTCATATTATTCTCCTAATACTTAAAAATTTAAAATTATAAAAACTATTTAGTGGTCGCTATGTGCCATGTCGAGATACACGATAGTTAACGTCATAAAGATGAACGCTTGTAACGTGATAATTAAGATATGGAAAATCGCCCAACCAAGCTGGAGGAAACCACCTAACGTACCCATTACCCATCCTGTACTAAACATAATAGCGATCAGGATAAAAATCATTTCACCAGCATACATGTTACCGAATAGACGCAAAGCCAATGAAATAGGCTTGGCAATCAGGGAAACAAATTCTAATAAGAAATTAACCGGAATAAATAAGGCTTGAACCACTTTATTATTTGATTGAAAAGGCATCATCGTTAATTCAGCTGTAAAGCCACCAATACCTTTAATCTTGATGCTATAAAATAGCACCAGGAAGAAAACAGAGAACGCCATACCAATAGTCGCATTAGGATCGGTTGAAGGTACAACCTTCATATATACATGGTGTGGGTCTGCACCGAATACCGTTTCACCAATTATACCCGCAATTGATGGGATCCAATCAACAGGAACCAGATCCATCGCATTCATTAAGAAGATCCAGACAAACACGGTTAACGCTAACGGCGCGACCATATTATTTTTAGAGGTAAACGAACCACGAACACTGGTATCGATAAATTCGATAATCATTTCAATGAAGTTTTGTACGCCAGTCGGTACACCCGCAGATGCTGCTTTTGCTGCACGAGCAAAGAAATACAAAAAAATAAAGCCCGTAATCAATGACCACAACATGGTATCAACATGGATTGCCATAAAACCCATCGATTTTGCTTCAGCTGCTGTATGGGCAAATCCCCACTCACCTGTAGTAGGCGACTGGCCATAAGTCCAGTTGGTTAAATGATGCTTAATGTAATCTGCAGAAGAAATTGCTTCACTAGACATGTAATTCTTATACCTAAAAAATTTTGAAAAACTTGTTTATAAACAAGACGTTACTTGCGTCTTGTAACGCCATAGCTGCTGCGACTAAACCAAAACGCCAGCTGGGCAACAATAAAACCAGACAAAACGCCTGCAGGTTGTAATTTTAACCAACCTAAGCCCAATGCTAATAAAACAATCACCATCAAAAACCGGATAAAAATACCCTTAAATAACTCGACTGAATTAACAGTGGGTGTATTATCGACAGTTTCTGTAGCGATCTTTAGTCGCCAGCCAAAATAAATTGTGCTGGCTATGATAACGACTCCGCCATAAAGCGTTGCCATAAAAAATTCGTTACCTTTGGCCAGAGAAAGTACCACTGCTGTGATAACAACCAGGCCAGTTTGAACCAGTAAAATCTTACGAAGAGTGTGGGAAAATGCGTTATTTGCTACGGATTGCATCGTCTAAATCTTCCAACATCTTTCAAAATAGAAACCCTACAGGTCCAAGGCGCGCGAATTATAGTCGAGGCTAGATGGAGGGTCAATAACTACTTTAATAACCCAATAAACAAAGAAAAACCAATATAATACTGAGCTTTTAGAAGGACAGACCGAACCCTTAATAATGCTTTTTCTAAAGTAAATTTTACGAACTTGAACTAAATATAGCTTGATACATAACCACCTCCATTATTGTTTAAGGGACTTTCTTGTGGTTAAATGAGTCGAGTAACTAAATGGAATAAGTGCATATCAATGGAAGATAACTCTAAGCAAACAGACGACATACTCAGCCAATCATCAAACCTTGATTTTCGTGATTATGGTGCCTACGACAAAAATGGCTATGTTTACGCGATAATTAGCCCAACAGACAAACCTGAATCAACTCAAAGCGTAAAAAAATTCACTAATACTGAGGAAGCTCAAAAGTTCATTGAAGAGCTTACCTTTCTGCGTTATTCATTCAAGGGTAGTTTCAAGCATATATTACTAGATAACGATTTTATGTCCGATGTTGAGCAAAGCTCTAATCAATTGGGCAACAAACCTTATACTAACGCCAATGCTGCAAAGGAAATTGAACGGCTCATTCTCAAAGGAAAGCTTCTTGTTTTTCTAACCGGGGAATGGGTACCCTCAGAAGCACGCAATCACCATCGATCGAGCAATCCCAAAGAAAGTAACGCTAATCCAGTTAAACAAGATCCAAAGCATTCATTGGGGCCTGAAACAGAGAACAAAACCGACGAAACCATCGAATCCCGCCAGCAGCAAAACTCCTCTCTCCGATCAAGCCCCCGCTTTGAAAAAGACATTAACCGCGTCGGCGTAACACACTCACAAATTAAGTTAATGTTTGATAAAAAAGTGCCTTTAGGCTTTAAAGATGAAAAACAATTTGCTCAATTTAAAAAAGAACTTAATACTGCTTTAAATAACGCTGAATTAAGTGATGCTCAAATCGGCTTAAAAGGAACAGCTACAACGTTTTATTCTGAAAATCCAAGTAAAAAGCTAGGACACCATTGGGATGCGGATCCCGACCCCGCAAAGAAAGGGGATTATGATCTCAATATTACTAGCTCAAAAATGGTAAATACTATGGAAAAATCTAATATTTCACCACACCCTAAATATAATGTCTTTAAAACAAAAGATATTAATAAATCCTTTCCTGCATTAGACACCTTTCAAAAAAAATGGAGCAAAACTCTAGATCGAGACGTTAATTTTGTTGGCTACCCTCAAAAAACGGCTCGTGACTCAACCGAATATATTCTTAGGCAATAATAATGAAAGACTTTTTTAGTACAAGCATTAAAACAAACTTATCTCAAGAAGATATATATTCAATTGTAAGTAAAAATTTACCTGAATTTTCTTGGCGAATGGGTGATAGTGACTCTCAAGGGTTATTTATATCAGGAAATGGAAAAAATACTGAACAAATACAATTGTGGTTAGACGAAAACCTTGTCGATGTTACCATCTCTCTTAGAAACGTTAAAACTGATGACTCAAACCGAGATGAGTGGAAAAAGAACCTAATTAACAAAATTTTAATCTCAGTCCTACCAAATATTGGTGAAATTGGTGACGTTGATATAACAGATTAAAATGATCTCTCTTTAAGAATGTTACAAAATAATGCCCCTTGTTCAATAGCATCATCTAGAGCCACATGTGTGTGTGGAAAATCATCAAACCAATCTTTTGGCATTTTATTTTTTGCTGTTTCCCCAAAGGTTTTTTTAAGCACAGCCATCGCATAACTTTTGATATCCAAGGCGGAGTGTGAAAACGGGCTCTCCCCAGCAAACTTAATCAAGTACCAGTAAACAAACATAAAATCATAAGCGGCAGGATAACCAACAAAAACAGGTTTACCTGGTAATAACTTCAACCAATTTACATAGTCTTCCATTGCTTTAACAGGTTGTTGGAGATTATTTCGACAAGCAGCCCAAGCTTCTGGGTTTTTATCCCACCATGCTTGAGTATCTGGATGAGCTCTTGCGTTTGTTAATGTCACCAAATTTACAGAAAATGTGCTTATTAATTGTTTATCTGCAGAATACGCTGCTGATGCAAAACTCAACATAGAATACGGACCAGGTATTGGGCCATCTGCTTCAATATCTGTACTTACATATATTTCAATTTTAGTCATATTAAGTCCTCCATCAAATGACAGTATAAGTTAAGAAACAAATTATGTACTGGTTAATTCTGATGATGAAATTTACTATTCAGATATGTATGGGACGGGAAGTACACAACAAAGCACTGAAGCAAGACATGCAGCTAACAATAACCGATTTAACCCTGAAAATGATGATCAAATAGTAGTGCTTAAAGGTAAACGAACTTATCAAGAATCCAGAAAATTGGAACATGAAAAATGTGTAGAAAATAATACTTGTATAGGAAATTAAATGACTAATCTTAATAATAAGTTTTTATATATTTCTAAAAATTTATTAATAAATTTGGTTGATTCTTTTATAGAACAATACGAAAGAAACCCGTATGTAAATGAAGTAATTGAAGTTATAAATTATGCCTGCAAATACATTTCTGCAGATATCTTTTTAGATGTTTATCCGTCAAACATTCTATCTCTAAAATCAACTTATAATAAAAATTATTCATTAAATTCTACTTTAAACATATTTGAGGTCAGTGATTCTGTAATTGTCGCAGCTAATGAATATATAGTTGGTTTAAGTAATAGAATTAACATTGAAAACAATGAAAAACTTTCATCTACTGATTTCTTTAATTTACTTGCCGAAACAATTAAAACTACTAATGCAATATATGACCATGAAAAATTAATTAACATAAAGCCTAAAAAAAATCCCGCAAAGAAAGTAAAGGTTGAAATTGGAGATATTATTGCTATTCCGAGACCAACTGATAATAATAAATTTTATTTTTGTATAATTTTAGAACGAAATAGATTTGGTACTGCATTTGGCTTTTTTAAAAATTCACATCTCTCTTTTTCAAACAACCTTTCTACCTTACCCTATTGTATTGTAAGCGGAGAAGACTTAATTCAATCAAATAAATGGTTAATAATAAAAAATGACCCAGCTCTTCTAAATCTGTTCAAATCACCTGCTGAAATTTATCATAAACCCGATGATGAATCTAAATATGGTTACGCTGAAGATGATGAAGGAAATTTAAGGAAAATTTTAAAAGATGAAGCTGAAATAACTGGGCTAATATCTGGTAGTTATAGGCAAACTTATCTTGAGGATTTCTTAGAAAAAAAACTAGAAGACCTGGTTGGAGTTTAATTTTCTTTTCAAAAGACATCACTCTGGAATAGTTTAATATTTAAAAGTAGCTATCCTAATAAACATTTTATATTTTTTGCACGTTATTTTATATGTTCTAAAATACCATCCAGCTCATCGATACTATTATAATGGATTAGCATTTTACCCTTTCCACTAGCACCGAGTTGGAAGACAACTTTGGCACCGAGTTTTTCCGATAAATTTTCTTGTAAACGGCGGGTATCAGGATCAAGCCCTGCTTTTTCGGTTTTTTCACTTTCTGGTTTATTTAAGCGACGAACAAGTTGCTCTGTTTCTCGAACCGATAAACCTTTTTTAGCCACTTCACGTGCAGCTTGCATTTGCTTTGCAGACTCTAAACCTAAAATTGCACGGGCATGGCCCATTTCAATTTGACCATCTTCAAGCATATGCCGCACATCTGTTTCTAAAGTTAGCAAACGTAAAAGGTTGGATACAGAGACACGTGATCGACCTACTGCCTCGGCAGCTTCCTGATGGGTTAATCCAAATTCTTCCACTAAACGTACAAGTGCTTTTGCTTCTTCAATTGGGTTAAGTTCCTGACGCTGGATATTTTCAATTAAGGCTATGGCCATTGATTCCTGATCAGAAATATCACGAACAATGGCTGGAATTTCATGCAATTCTGCTAATTGCGCTGCGCGCCAACGGCGTTCACCGGCAACCAACTCATATTGACCCGGTGTTGCAGACAGAGGACGAACCACAATAGGTTGCACCACACCTTGCGCTTTTATTGAATCTGCTAATTCCTGAAGAGCATCGAGATTAAAATTAGTTCGGGGTTGATAACGACCACGCTGAATAACATCAATGGCTAAATGTTGATACTCCGACGTTGAGGGTGATTGTTTTGCTGTTGAGTTAACAGTGGCAACAGCATCATCCTTTAAATGACTGACACCTGAACCCAATAGTGCTTCCAGCCCTTTACCTAACCCACGTTTTTTCGCCATTTTTTATACTTAACCTTTAAACTTAATCGCATTAAAAATGCTAACTAAACGCTGGCGCCCACTAGCGTGGCATTTTCATCATTACGCAATATTTCACCGGCTAATGCTAAATAAGCTAGAGCACCACGTGATGATTTGTCATAACTAATTACCGGAATACCGTGACTAGGCGCTTCAGCCAAACGAACATTACGTGGAATAACTGTTCGATACACTTTTTTCGGGAAATGTAGCAATAACTGACCGGAAACATCATTTGACAGATTATTACGCGGATCGTACATAGTGCGAAGCAAGCCTTCAATGTGTAAACCCGGATTAACTGTGCTGCGAATACTTTCTACCGTTTCCATTAATGCAGATAGTCCTTCCAAAGCATAATATTCACACTGCATTGGAATCATTACCGAATTCGCCGCCACTAACGCATTCAACGTTAGCATGTTCAACGAAGGCGGGCAGTCTATTAATATATAGTCATATTGATCACGTATATTTTCTAATGCGTTGCGTAATTGTCGTTCACGATGCGACATTTCCATTAATGCAACTTCCGCGGCCGTTAAGTCACTATTGCCTGGTAAAATATCATATTCAATACCTTCATTCGTTTTTCTTTTTACAACTAAATCAGATAAAGAAACGTCTCCTAACAATAAATCACAAGTGGTAAATTCTGTTGAATTTTTATCAATACCACTACCCATCGTAGCGTTGCCTTGTGGATCTAAATCAATCAATAAAATATTACGGTGCGTTGCAGCTAATGATGCCGCAAGATTAATGCAGGTTGTTGTTTTACCCACACCGCCTTTTTGATTTGCAATGGCAATTATCTTGCTCATTAAGACCACTCCCTTTTATTTGGTGGTTTATTTGATAACAGTTTTTATTTCTAGTAAATGCCGGTCTTCTTCCAGTCCCGGCACTCTAATTACATGGCTATTTTCAACGATATAACCTGGGGACAATTCATAAATTTCAGTAACGGGGATTGCCCCTTTCATTGCTAAAAATACCCCGCCAACACTCAATAAGTGTGACGTTTGCTCTACCATAGCCCCAATTGCAGAGTAAGCACGGGTAATAATGGTGTCAAAAAGCTCTTGAGACTGAAATTCTTCGACTCTTGACTGTACCACATCTATGTTAGGTAACTCGAGCTCTGAAACTGCCTGAATAACAAATCTTGTCTTTTTATTATTACTGTCAAGCAAGGTAAAATGGCGTTCAGGGAAAACAATGGCAAGGGGGATTCCGGGTAAACCAGCACCCGTTCCAACGTCTAAGATGTGTTTTCCACGAAGATAGGGACAAATCGACAAACTATCGAGCAAATGACGAGTCACCATTTGTTCAGGTTTACGCACAGCTGTTAAATTATACGTTTTATTCCATTTATCTAATAGCTCAACATATTTAATCAGGGTTAACTGCTGCTTTTCATTAAGCGGCTGCGTCAAATCTAATTGGCGCAGCCCTTTTGATAACAATTCATTTAAATCAATCTGAGTCACAAATTATTTATGCTTTTATTTGTTGCCGGTCGCAATATTTGAAAACTTATTTAATGCGCCGGTCATTTTTTTAACAATAGCAGGGCGATCATTAATTCCATGACGATTCGCAATATAGGTTGGATCATTATAAGTTAACCAAACCTGGCCTTTTTCATCTTTCCAGGCTAAAGCTTTCATGGGCAAATCTATACCCGCCGTTTGATTGCTGGTAAAGAAATGGCTACCCAACTTAGGGTTGCCAAAAATCAATAATTCTGTAGGACGTAAAGCAATACCTGCTTTTTTTGCACCAGCATGATGGCTCCAGCGAGTAACAACCGTTATACCTTTTTTGCGTAATACATTTTCTAAGCGATCTAAGGTGACTTTAACGCTAAAATGACTCTTTTTTGAAATCAGTCCTTTATCGTCCGCCATCGACATAGTCGGAACGCATGCAATTAAACTGATTAATACTAATAAACGCTTCATATACTTCTCCTTGGTGTGTTTGTTATTGTTATATCCACAAGTATGACTTTAATTTAACTTTTTTATTCCTTATTTATTCACATAATTTTAATATTAAGCTTCTTTTAGGTCTTTTTTACCTTCCGCTGACCTTCCTGAACGTTTTTGCTTTTTTATAAACACCAAAATCAATGAAATAGCTGCGGGCGTGACACCCTGAATTCGAGATGCATGGCCAACTGTCGCAGGCTTTATTTTTATCAGCTTTTCCTGAACTTCGTTCGACAAACCTGAAATAACAGAATAATCAAAACTTTCTGGAATTACTTTGTCATTATTACGTTGTTGACGTTCAATTTCGTCCATCTGACGTTCGATATAACCCGAATATTTTGCCTGAATTTCAACCTGCTCAGCAACAACCGGAGCGACTTCTGGATTTTCTGTTGATAAGCTCATAAGTGAGTCATAACTAACATCTGGACGACGTAATAAATCTTCTAATCGAGCTTCTCGAATTAACGGCTTTTTAAAAACACGCTCTTGTTCTTCTACTGACACTTTATCTGGACGAACAAAGGTTTCGTGCAGGCGTTGCTGTTCTGCTGTGATTGCGTTACGTTTTGCTTCGAATTGTTGCCAGCGCTCATCATTAACCAAACCTAGCTCTCGACCTTTTTCGGTTAAACGTAAATCTGCATTATCTTCTCGTAACATCAACCGATACTCTGCTCTTGAAGTAAACATTCGATAAGGTTCTTGCGTACCCATGGTAATTAAATCGTCAATCAATACACCGATATAAGCTTCATCTCGACGCGGGGTCCAGGACTCTTTTCCCTGAACTTTTAATGCCGCATTCATTCCTGCAATAAGACCTTGAGCTGCGGCCTCTTCATAACCGGTTGTGCCGTTAATTTGGCCGGCAAAAAATAAACCTTTCACAAATTTTGTTTCTAATGAAGGTCGTAACTCTTGTGGATCAAAGTAATCATACTCAATCGCGTAACCCGGGCGCATGATAAAGACATTTTCAAAGCCTTTTATTGAGCGCACTAAATCGAGTTGCACATCAAACGGCAGGCTGGTTGAAATTCCATTGGGATAAATTTCATGCGTTGTTAAACCTTCTGGCTCAACAAATATCTGATGTGCGATTTTATCAGCAAATCGCACCACTTTATCTTCAATTGACGGACAATAGCGTGGACCAACACCTTCAATCACTCCGCTGTACATAGGCGAGCGATCTAAACCACCACGAATAATATCGTGTGTTTTTTCATTAGTATAAGTAATAAAACAATTTGTTTGCTCGGGATGATCTTCTTTTTTGCCTAAAAAAGAAAAAACCGGAGTAGGGGTATCTCCCGGCTGCTTTTCTAACTGACTAAAATCAATGGTTTTGCCATCAAGTCGTGGTGGTGTACCCGTTTTGAGACGCTGTACATTAAAAGGTAAGGCCCGTAATCGACGAGAAAGCGCATTTGAAGGTGGATCACCCGCACGGCCACCCTCAAAATTTGACTCTCCAATATGTATTAAGCCACCTAAAAATGTACCAACAGCTAAAACAACAGTTTTAGCCTTAAATTTCAAACCCATTTGCGTGACAACACCAATAACCTGGTCATTTTCAACAATCAAATCATCAACCGCTTGCTGAAAAAGGGTTAGATTTTCTGTGTTTTCCAATACTTCGCGAACAGCCTGTTTATACAAAACCCGATCCGCCTGAGAACGTGTTGCCCTAACAGCAGGTCCTTTGCTTGCATTTAATATACGAAATTGGATGCCTGATTTATCGATAGCCTGGGCCATTAATCCACCCAAAGCATCAATTTCTTTAACTAAATGCCCCTTACCTATACCACCAATTGCCGGATTACAGCTCATTTGACCCAAGGTTTCAATATTATGTGTCAACAATAACGTTGAAACCCCCATACGTGCTGATGCTAACGCCGCCTCTGTGCCGGCATGGCCTCCGCCAACAATAATTACATCAAATTGTTGCTGATAAAACATGGACTTTTGTACCTGTAATCGGGTTTGTAAATAAAGGGTCGCTATTGTACGTATTGCTTAAAGTTTATCCAAATATCTTTTTTCAATCTTCTACTGAAACACCCATAAAGTGCAAAGTTGTGTTAAATATCACACACATAGCTTGGTCATCAATTATTAAAACATTAAGCTTAATTAAAAACACCCTACCTTTAAAGGTAGTAGTTTCCAGTATTTATTTAAACCGGTTAGTTTTTTAGAATACTCTTTATATAGTACATACGAGAAAATTTAGTGATCAGACCTAATAATGACAGTCCTAAAAAATTTGATCTGTCTCCGGCCGCCGTTAAAAAGTGGGTTGCCGAACTTCCTCTCGGAAGTACCGGTGAATCAAGCAAACAGCTTTACCACGCTTTAAAAAAAGTAAATCAACAATATAATTCTTCAGAACAGCATCTCGAATTTCTCGAATCAATTACACCAACCCTTATTTTACTTTACCCAAGGTTGGCAAAATATTTTAACGAGGTTTCTTTACCCCTGGGCAAAAAAACTCGCAATGTTATTCATGTTACAACCTCGTTATTTACAGAAGTATTAAGTAGTTATCAAAATATTCTAAAAACCCTTATTACTAAAAAACCTTTTGGCTGGAAAAAACCTTTTTCTCTCGCCTTACATCGTTCATTTATTTATACGTCTAAAATATTATGTACTCAACGTCTTGCTTATCAACCTTATTCAAAAGGTCTATGGCGAGAAATTTTCTGGTGTTACCAGCAAGCTGAAAACCTAAAGTTACTGCATAAAAGCCATCGCAACCATTCAAACAACCAGGATAAAACAACAATTGAATTTGAATTTAAAAAGCTCTTATTATTATCACTTCTTTCTGCCAATAATCTTGGGCAAAAAAACATGTCTGAAGTTTATAGCTTGATGCCTTTCTGGATTAAACATACTGATATCTTAACGAAAGAGGCAGACGAAAAGAAAACCTGCTTCACATTAAATCTATTAAGTGATATTCCGCCTTATCTTCCTGGAACACGTAATGACAACACCCAACAAACTCTCGATCGGCATTATCTTTCAACTTCAAAATTAATAAAACTACTGACAAGTTACTTAAATAAAATTGAAGACAATGGCGCAATTAAAATAGGAAAAAATATCTTATCTAAACTAACCATACAATCTTTATTATCTACCTGGTCCCGCAATCATTTAAGAACAGAGGTTAGAAAAGAGGGCACTGGATTTGTTGATATTATCACCGGTATAACTGCAATTCATTTTGTATTAAACCAGCAAGAACAACCTGCTTATGATGAGGTTTCTACTGATTTACCCGATAATGTTATTGATTTTGAATCTACACTAACTATTGAACCCATAAATGATATCGCTAAAAAAGATACTTTAAAGTTAGATCATTTTTTAAGTAGCTCCGATCAAGAAGTAGATATATGGGGAAAAGTCTATGAAAACAGTTTAGGTGAAACATTACCTATTGCAAATTGGGCCGAAAGTGGCACACATAAAATATTCAACTTCAGCAAAAGCATCCTTTTAGATTACAGCAAAGATGGCTATCGACTTAGCGTAAATGTTAAAACAATTGATAGTTTGAAACATAATGAACTCGTTGCTGTACGTGAACATGCATTAGCACCATGGGCATTAGCTCAGGTTAAGTGGCTGCACTTTTCTAAAAAAGGTGACGTTCAATTTGGTTTGCAAATATTAACCCACCATGTTTTACCCATTCACGTCAGTTACCAGGCAAATAACAGCTTAAGCAAACCTTTACCTTGTTTATTAGGTCTTGATAAAAAAGAACTGATGTTATTTGTACCCACCTTACCAACAAACCTGGCAGGAAAAAAACTACAGCTAGAACACCATGATCAATACTCACAAATTCATTTAAAAAACAAAATTTTATCTACATCTGCATTTGATGTTTATGAAATTCTTGAAACACAACCTATAGATAACACTTCATCTCATCAAAATATAAACAAAGCTGACGTAATTATAGATACAAATATGCAGGCAACATTAACAGATAATATTTGGGAAAATTTTTAATCTGTTTTATTGTTACATCAACTTTAAATTATTTAATGTTAATTTGTTAGAATTAAAATGCTCAAAATCTAGAAGATAACTTTTTAAACTGTTCTCAGCGGCTTGTTTACTAGAATAGGGCCCTTGATCTTCCGCTTCCCTTACCGAAAAATACCACTCATTAGCAACAGTATAAAAGCGGCCTGAACGATAGGGTGAATTCTGTTTATCTCCATCACATTTATTCACTTTATTTTCCATTTCGCAGCCACTCCTTATTATGATTTCATATATATTGCATTAAATTGTTCATCACATCTGTCAGACAAAGATGAAATTTTTGTAAGATTTTTCTGACAAAAATTTATTTATAAATTAAATGAATAAACAGTTGAAAGTTCTCTTTTTGTCCTCTACACTAAAACCACTGAGAACAATTAGAGAACATAATGCCAACATTACTTGAAAAACGTATCTTAAATTTTATCCATGCTTTTATTATTAAGCATGGGCATAGCCCAACCTTAATTGAAATAGGTAAAGCCATGGAAATAAGCTCAAAAGGTACAATTCACCGTTATGTACAAAATTTAAGAAATAAAGGTTTGTTGGCAGCACCCGAGCGTGGCTGGCGCGGCATTCGTCTTGCTGATGATGCACTGAGTAACTCCACAACCCTCCCGTTAGTTGGGCGGATTGCCGCGGGCCAACCCATTGAAGCGATACATGATCAAGGAGAAATTAATCTAAGTGAAATGTTTGTTGGTAAAGATCGTTATGCGCTGGAAATAAAAGGTGACTCAATGATTGACATCGGTATTCTTGATGGCGACATTGTGGTGATTGAACCACAAAATACCGCTCAATTTGGCGATATTGTTGTTGCTTTAATTGACGATCAAGAAGCAACCTTAAAAAGGTTTAAAAAATTGAACGATGGAACAATCGAGCTAAGCCCTGAAAATCAAAATTTACAACCAATGATTTATGATGCTACACGAGTCAAAATCCAGGGCTTATTAGTTGGACAATTAAGAAGTTATTAAAATTTATACATCTAAATTTGCAGTATTAAGCGCATTAGTTTCAATAAAAGCACGTCGCGGCTCTACTTGATCACCCATAAGCGTAGTAAAAATTTCATCTGCTGCAATAACATCTTCAATTTTAACTTGTAGCAAACGTCTATTTTCAGAATCCAGAGTTGTTTCCCATAATTGTTCAGGATTCATTTCACCCAAGCCTTTATAACGTTGAATATGTTGGCCTCGTTTAGCCTCATCCATTAACCATTCCATCACCTGTTTAAATGAAGAAACCTCTTGCTTCCGATCACCCCGTTGAATGTAAGCACTATCACTTAATAATTCTTGAAGTTCCTGAGCTAACGTTTTTATAGCAAGATATTCACCCGACTCAAAAAAATCACGATCAATAATCTTATCTGTCGATATACCATGGCGAAGAACACTAATTTTTGCACACCAATGGCTTGTTTCACCCTCAATGTTATTTACATTAATTTTATAAATTAAATTAGTTTCATCCGTCGCAAGTCGACTTTCTAATTCTTTAAACCATGTCTGCGCTTGTTCTTTTTCCATGCTGCTATCAAGAGCCAACATTGTTAGCATTTTTTCTAAAACAGCTGCAGGATAACGTTGTGATAATCGTTTAATGCTTTCCATTACCATAATATATTGATTTGCCAGGCTTTCTAGTGCCTGACCACTTAAAGCGGGTGCATTTGAATTCACAAATAATTCTGTATTATCTAACGCAACTTGTAATAAGTAATTTGCAAGCTCAATATCATCTTTTACATATCGCTCTTGTTTACCTTTTTTAACCTTATATAGAGGAGGCTGAGCAATATAAATATAGCCGTTCTCAACTAATTCTGGCATTTGACGGTAAAAAAAGGTTAATAATAAAGTTCGAATATGAGAACCATCAACATCCGCATCCGTCATAATAATTATGCGGTGATAACGTAGCTTTTTGATATTGAACTCATCTTTACCAATACCACAACCTAATGCTGTAATTAACGTACCAATTTCAACAGAAGATAACATTTTATCAAAACGTGCTTTTTCTACATTCAGTATTTTACCTTTTAACGGTAAAATTGCTTGAGTTCGACGATTACGACCTTGTTTTGCTGAACCGCCTGCAGAATCTCCTTCCACCAGGAATAATTCAGATAATGCAGGATCTTTTTCCTGACAATCTGCTAACTTTCCAGGTAAACCCGCGATATCTAACGCGCCTTTACGACGTGTCATTTCTCTTGCTTTACGAGCCGCTTCACGCGCACGTGCAGCATCAACTACTTTTGAGGCAATTGCTTTACCATCTGCGGGATTTTCTAATAAAAACTCTTGAAATTTCTCACCCATAACAGATTCAACAATACTTTTTATCTCTGAAGAAACCAGTTTATCTTTAGTTTGAGAAGAAAATTTTGGATCAGGGACTTTTACAGACAAAACACACGTTAAACCTTCGCGTGCATCATCGCCGGAAGTGTTTACTTTTGCTTTTTTCGCACTTCCTTGGCTATCAATATAATTGTTCATTGAACGGGTTAAAGCACCACGTAAGCCCGCTAAATGTGTTCCACCGTCACGTTGAGGAATATTATTAGTAAAACAAAAAATATTTTCCTGGTAGGAATCATTCCATTGTAATGCTGCTTCAACAACAACATCATCTTTTTCAGTATTAAAATAAAAAACAGATTGATGTAATGGTGTTTTATTGCGATTAAGATGTTCTACAAAGGCTTTTATTCCGCCTTCATATTTAAATGTGTCCGATTTACCATCTCTTTCATCTAATAACGTAATACACACACCAGAATTTAAAAATGATAATTCACGAACTCGTTTAGCTAATATATCGTAGTGATATTCTGTGATTGCAAAAATTTCTGTGCTGGGTTTAAAGCGTATTTCTGTACCCGTGTTTTCCGTATCACCAACAATTTTTAGTTCATTTTGTGGATCACCAAGAGAATAATCTTGTTGATGAATGTTTCCATCCCGACGAATAGTCAATTTTAGTGATTCTGAAAGGGCATTTACGACCGAAACACCTACGCCATGCAAACCGCCCGATACTTTATAGGAATTATCATCAAATTTACCGCCTGCATGTAAGACGGTAAGAATAACTTCTGCGGCAGAACGACCTTCTTCTTTATGAAAATCAACCGGAATCCCACGTCCATTATCTTTAACAGAAACTGAACCATCAGTATGAATAATAATGTTTATCTCATCACAATGTCCGGCTAAAGCCTCATCAATTGAGTTATCAACAACCTCAAAGACCATATGATGAAGACCTGTACCATCATCAGTATCACCAATATACATTCCAGGTCGTTTTCGTACAGCATCCAGACCTTTTAAGACTTTGATGTTTGAAGAATCGTATGAATTTTTGTCACTCACGGTTGAAGCTCCTAATTTAGGGGGATCATTGTACCACTTCTTTTAAAATACCGTGTTCCACGTGGAACATTTTAGATTCTATTTCCGGTGGTAAAATAAATGAATGTTGCTCTGTTGCAGTAACAAATAGCTGCGCTTGAGTATCAACAAGGAGCTCTATTAAATTTTGTCGATGTTGGATATCAAGCTCAGCAGCTAAATCATCTACAAGTAAAATAGATTGTTGGTTTGTTTCTTTTTTTAGATGACTTATTTGGGCTAGACGCATGGCACAAACTAGCAGTTTTTGTTGTCCACGAGAAAAGCAATTTTGGACGAGCAATCCGTTGTGTGTTATTTCTAAATCAGCCCGGTGCGGACCAAATAAGGTATAACCTTTAAAGCTATCTTTATCAAAAGATTTTTTTAACGTCTCTGTAAAACTTAGATCTGAACTCCAACCTCGTAAGTAACGAATATTTACATTAAGCCCCATTAATTTATCTACATAGCGATTAAA
>VAPK010291402.1_pt1 | contig 15961 bp, 21 predicted proteins | sample 3395031 | NCBI WGS metagenome assembly VAPK01 (sample SAMN08290443, study PRJNA428436) | hydrothermal vent metagenome | isolation source: Deep-sea hydrothermal vent chimney 1 | place: Pacific Ocean: Juan De Fuca Ridge
AGCACCTGAGATAGCCTTTTTATTCACGCCTTCCTGCCGTTAGAGCAAGGATACCGTCCTGACCGCCGCTGATGGCTTTTTCGGCCAGATCGTTTAAATCCAGATCAGGATAGTTCATTACGCGAACCAGCATCGGCAGATTGATGCCAGAAATCAGCACGCGACTGGGATCCAGCAACTCTGAGGCAATATTGCTCGGGGTGGCACCGTACATGTCAGTCAGGATTAGCACGCCCTGACCGGTATTCAGTTTTTCCAGCGCAGTTTGAACCTGACTCAGAATTTCATCAGTATTGCAGTCCATAGATGCGGCCAGTATTCGCGTGGGCAGGCTGGCATTGCCAATTACGGCGATGGCTGTGTCATACAATATCTGGCCAATATTGTTGTGGGTCAGGATTAGCAGACCGACGCTCATTACTGCTTCCTCATCATTGTTATTTTATGATAGCTCACGGTGTCGATGCAGAATTCCCGGTCGTAATTCTGCAAACCAGGCTGCCAGTTTTTCAACCATATAAACGGATCGGTGCTGGCCACCCGTGCAGCCAATCGCAACCGTCATATAACTACGGTTGTCAGCTTCAAAACGGGGTATCCAGTTTTCAAGAAAATCGCGAATATCGGCAAACATTTTAATTGCATCCTCATGCTGTTCCAGAAATTCGGCGACCTCCGGATCGCAGCCCGTGAGTTTACGCAAGCGTGGTTCCCAGTGTGGATTGGGGATGCAGCGTACATCAAAAACAAAGTCGGCATCAACCGGGATCCCCTGTTTAAAACCAAAGGACTCGAACAGTAGCGAGAGCTGGACGCTATCATCGCTGCTGATCCGTGAATGAATCAGTTCACGTAACTGATGAATGTTGGTGCGGCTGGTGTCCATGTGTAGATCAGCTTCACCGGCAATGGGTTCGAGTAGACTGCGCTCCTGAATAATGGCTTCGCTGAGGGGAACTTCATCGCTGCTCAGCGGGTGACGGCGGCGGGTTTCACTGAAACGTTTTATCAGGGTTGGTTTGTCGGCTTCAAGAAATAAAATCTGTACATCCAGCTGTCGTGATTTTAGCTCGTGCAGAATGTTGGAAAAACTTGCCAGGTCGGCAGGCATGTTGCGGGCATCGATACCCACGGCAATATGTTCGTGTGCCATATTTTTAGAAGACAGTAGCTGATCGGCTAGCGCAGGCAACATGGCGGCAGGAAGGTTATCAATGCAATAGTAGTGCAGATCCTCCAGCACGTTGAGGGCAATGGACTTACCTGAACCAGACAGGCCGCTAATGATGATCAGTTTCATAATGTTTTTTTGTTGATCAGTTGTTGCTGACGTTTAATAAAATCCTGGGCTGAATTATAGCCGCGTAAATGCAGAGCATGATTACGTACAGCGGTTTCAATGACAATAGCCAAATCGCGTCCGGGTCCCAGTGGTAATACAACTTCAGGAATGTCCATGTCCAGCACTTTGACGTGTCGTTGGGTGCAGTCCAGTCGTTCCAGTGGCGACGTATTTAGTTCAGAAATATTTTCCAGCTTGATAATCAGGCTCAGGCGCTTGTCATTGAGAATGGCATTATCGCCGAACATGGCGCGTACGTTAAGTATTCCCAGCCCTCGCACTTCAATAAAATCAGCCAGCAAGTCCGGGCAGCGGCCATGCACGGTATCCGGGGTGGCCTGGAAAAATTCAGGGGCGTCATCGGCGATAAGACGATGACCGCGGGTTAATAATTCCAGCGCCAGCTCACTTTTTCCGATGCCGCTGGGACCGGTGAGCAGCACACCCAATCCCAGCACTTCCATAAACACGCCGTGAAGGAGTTGTTTTCTGGAAAGGATGCTGTTGATGTGGAAGTCGAGCACTTCGATAACTCGGCGGGCAGTGAAAGGCGAACCGAAAAGCGGAGTCGATGTTCTATTAGCCCACTGGCGCAGTGCATCCCGTGGTTGAGTGGAGCAGGCGAAAATAATAATTGCGGGACGGGCATTAAATAACTGGCGCAGGGTGTCTTCACAAATATCGGCTTCCAGACTGGACAAGTAGCGGGTTTCGGTTTCCCCCAGTACCTGAATGCGATTGGGACGGATCAGGTTTAGATAGCCAACCAGGTTGGGTTGGGGGGCGGGTTGAGGCGATGACTCGTCGAGAATTAGATTGCTTGCCTGCTTTATTTCAGACAGCCAACATAGCTCCAGTGGTTTCTGGTGGCTATTGAATACATCCTGTACCGTGAGAGTGTTGGCCATGATCAGGCGTGTGTTTGTTGTTCCCTGAACAGAGAATATATTTTATCTACACTTTTGCTATTGCGGATACTGTCTCGGAAGCTTTGTTCGCTAAACAGTGTTGCTAGTTTGGAGAGGATTTCCAGATGCTCGTCGGTTGATTCTTCTGGCACCAGCAGCGCAAAGAGCAGGTCAACTGGGGCATTGTCTATCGCGTCAAAGTCAATGCCGTCTGCCAGCTGAATAAAGGCGGCGCTGGCCTGCTGGGTATTTTTCACGCGACCGTGAGGGATGGCAACACCAAAACCGATGCCGGTACTGCCCAGACGTTCTCGCGAGAGCAGACTATCAACAATATCATCAGCGGTGGTGTATTGTTGATCCTGCGACAGTAATTGGCTGAGCACTTCCAGCGCCCGTTTTTTGCTGTGGGCGTCGACATCAAAGGCAATACGATCTTCGCTTAACAGATCAGTGAGTTGCATGCCGGGTTCTCTTTAATCTTCATTAACAGGTTTATAAAAAATCCCCGCTTATTCAAATTGAATAGCGGGGACAGGGAGTCTAATCTTCTTCCGGTTCTGGCGTTGCCTGGCGTTTCTGGCTGCCATTGCCCCGGTGATGATTAGTGATTTTTTCCTTATGCTTCTTGATTTGCCGATCCAGCTTATCTGTCATCGAATCAATGGCAGCATACAGATCTTCATGTTCAGCATCGGCAAACAGGTTGCCGCCACTAACGTGAATGGTGGCTTCGGCTTTTTGTCGGAGCTTTTCGACGCTCAATATAACGTGGACGTTGGTAACATGATCAAAATGTCGTTCAACCCGTTCGAGCTTGCTGACGACATAATTATGAAGTGAATCAGTAACGTCGAGATGATGCCCTGTTATATTCAATTGCATAGTGTTCCTCCTAACGGTTATGCGAGGCGTTTACGTTCATTTGAGGGTGGTATGGCCAGCGCTTCTCGATATTTTGCAACGGTGCGGCGCGCGACCATGATGCCCTGATCAGAAAGTATAGTGGCAATCTTACTGTCGCTTAACGGCTTGTTAGGCAGTTCAGCGGCCACCAGTTTTTTGATCAGAGCGCGGATTGCCGTGGCGGAACATTCGCCGCCACTGGCGGTGGAAACATGGCTGGAAAAAAAGTATTTCAATTCAAAAATACCGCGTGGGGTATGCATGTATTTTCGGGTAGTCACGCGGGAGATAGTGGATTCGTGCATTTCGACCTTTTCGGCAATGTCATGCAACACCAGTGCTTTCATCGCCTCGTCACCGTGTTCAAGAAAATCAGCCTGACGTTCAACGATGCAGCGGGAAACCTTGAGCAAGGTGTCGTTGCGGCTCATCAGGCTTTTGATGAACCAGCGCGCTTCCTGCAAATGATTTTTCAGACAGGTGTTGTCCTTACTATCGTTGACCTTTTTGATCAGGCTGGCGTAATGCGGATTGACGCGCAGCCGTGGTGCGGCATCGGAATTTAGCTCGACCCGCCATTGCCCCTTGACCTTGGTGACGATCACATCGGGGACAATGTATTCTGGTTGGCTGTCGGTGATCTGGCTGCCGGGGCGTGGGTTGAGCGACTGAATTAGCTGAATAATCTCTTTCAGTACGGCTTCGCTGATTTTCATGCGTCGTGCGAGCAGGGTATAGTCACGACTGGCGAGCAGATCGAAATGTTCGCTAACCAGCTTGATGGCTGGTTCCAGCCACTCTGATTCAAGCGACAGCTGTTTTAATTGCAGGATCAGGTTTTCGCGTAGATCCCGTGCGCCGACCCCGGGCGGATCAAAATTCTGGATGCGATGAAGCACGGCTTCAACTTCATCGAGTTCGATTTCTTCGATATCGTTGGCCAGCGCCAGATGCAGTTCTTCAATGGAGCTGCCGAGATAACCATCATCGCTGATGCTATCAATGATGAGTTTGGCAATGGCCTGATCGGTTTCGGAAAAGGGGGTGAGTTCCATCTGCCAGTGCAGATGTTCCTGCAGGGATTCTCCGGTACTTCCGGAAATCTCGAAATCGTGTTCAACCGCGCTGCTGGCAGAGGACGGTGGGGCGATGGAGTCGTAGATATCATCCCAGCTGGAATCAACTGCCAGCTCATCAGGGATAGCCGAATCTTCGTCGGGGCCTTTGATTTCAGCGGTTTCAGCGTCCTGCGTGGTGTTGGCGGTATCGGCTGGATGCTCAGGCTCATTTTTATCGGAGGGGGTGTTGTTGTGATCCTCGTCCAGCTCCAGCATCAGGTTGGAGTCCAGCGCATCCTGAATTTCGGTGTGTAATTCCAGTGTCGATAGTTGTAGCAGGCGAATTGCTTGCTGCAACTGAGGGGTCATGGTCAGGTGTTGACCGAGTCGAAGTTGTAAAGCCTGTTTCATATTTTATTTGAGGATCTCAGTCAGCAGGTAATGTGTTACTGACTAACTTAATTTTAGCTTATTTTAATTTGCGGTGCAGGAAATCTGGCATAGTTTTTTCATAACAATTGAATTGACAAAGCCAAAAAATTTGTTAATAGCTCCGGCAAATAAGATTTTCAAGGTGCTTATTTTTCTAAAGAGGGGGCTGAAAAACCCCCTCTTCAGCTGCTGCAAGGGCTAAGCAATAAATTTGCTGTGGTGTTTTTTCCTCTGTGTAAAGATTACGCCTGACTTATTAATGGTGCCTTGATCAAAAACAACAAGCCCCAGGATCAGAGACGGAAGTTTTCGCCCAGATAAACTTTTCTAACCTGACTGTTAGCCAGCAGAGAGTCAGGATCGCCGCTGGCAATCACCTCACCGGCATTCATGATATAGGCGCGCTCACAGATGCCCAGGGTTTCGCGGACATTGTGATCGGTAATGAGTACACCAATGTTGCGTTCGCTCAGGTGCCTGATAATACCCTGAATATCCAGCACCGAAATAGGATCGACACCGGCAAAGGGTTCATCGAGCAGGATAAAACGGGGTTCGGTGGCCAGTGCGCGGGCAATTTCTACCCGTCGGCGCTCGCCACCAGAGAGACTGATGCCGATGTTGTGGCGGATATGGGTGATGTGCAGTTCATCCAGCAATTCTTCCAGTTGTTGCTCCTGCTGGAAACGGCTGAGTTCTGAGCGGGTTTGTAAAATGGCCATGATATTGTCGGCCACCGACAGTTTGCGAAAAATTGAAGCTTCCTGCGGCAGGTAGCCAATGCCGTTACGGGCACGCAGGTGTAGAGGTTGTGGGGTGATGTCCTGCTCATCCAGATAAATACTGCCTTTGTCGGCTGCGACCAGTCCCACGATCATATAAAAGGAAGTCGTTTTGCCCGCACCGTTTGGCCCTAACAGGCCGACCACTTCACCACTTTTTAAGTTGATGGAAACATCCTGTACGACATTGCGGCCTTTATAACGCTTGGCCAGATGGCGGGCGTCAAGTTCGCTTTGCGCTACGGAAACGGGGGACTCACTCATGGTGTTTTTTCTGTTTTGCCCGGCAGGTTTTCATCGGCAAGTTTTTCTTTTGCTGGGGCTGGGCTGGCTGATTTTTTCTGTGGTGTAATCACGGCGCGAATACGGCCAGATTCCTGACCATTTGAATTGGCAGAAACCCGGCTGTTGAGGGTGTCATATTCGATATGTTCACCAGAAAAGCGGTTGGCTCCCTGCCAGACTTCGGCGTTTTTTATCAGGAACAGTCGATCCGTGCTGGCAAAATATTCCATGCGCTTTGCCCGAGAGTAGACAATCTCGGTGCTGTTATCCGGGATTTGCTGTAATTTTGCCGGTTCGCCAATGATGATAAGTTTGTCCAGCAGGCCATCGATTAAATAGATGTAAACCTCGTCAGCATCCACTTTCATGCTGCCCTGGGTAATGTGTACATTGCCGAGGTAGTGGCTATAACCTTTGGGTTCCTCGGCGACCATGCGGTCGGCATTGATGTGAATGGGCTGATCCCGATCACTGCTGAGCGCGAACACGGCTGAGGGCAGCAGAGTGGCCAGTAGCCATAATGGCATTATCAGGCGTAGTTTAAGGCCTTGATACATCATACTTTCCTCGTGTATCCGCCAGCAGTTCAATTCGTCCCAGAGCCAAACTGGCGCGCATTCCGGTGGCGGTGGTCTGGTGATAACCGCGGGTTAGTGTAACTGCCGCATCGGTTTCAGCATAATCGCGGCCAGTGTCGATGCGCAAATCTCGGGTTAGCAAGCGCATCGCGGTGTGCGTATCACCGGGCTGGCTTATGTCAACCGCCCCATTGAGGTTGATGCGCAGGCCGCCGTCATAAACGAAGCCCTCTTCGGCCAGCATGATCCACGGAGGCTGGTCTTTGGTAAATAAATTAAGCTTCGGCGCGCGTAGTTCCAGCGTGTCATCATCCGGGTAGTGGTCGAGCCTCTGGGCACGTAGACGATAGTGCAGACTGCCATCGGCATTGAAGACTCTGGCCTTGAGATCCTCGATAAAATAATCAGGATCATGGCGCAAGGTGGTGTCCTCATCAACGGTTTTCTGTTCGATGGCACTGAGTAGCCAGCTGGCAAAGCCGGTAATCATGACCACGAATAGCAAGGTAAGAAAATAATGCAGACGGCTCATTTTAGAAAATACTGTACCTGAGTATCCAGCGTGTTCTGCGCCTCCATGATCAGGTCACAGACATCTCGTGCCGCACCACGGCCACCATTATGCGGGGTTTGCCAGTGCGCATGCTGTTTGGCGATGGGGTGTGCGTCCTGCACCGCAATCGCCAGCCCGGCATGTTTGAGTACCGGTAGATCGACTACATCATCACCGACATAAGCGGTCTGCTCAAAATTTAGCCCCAGCTTTTTGACCAATTCTTTGAAGGCGGGTAGTTTTGCCAGCTTGCCCTGATAGACGTATTTAATACCCAGATTGTGCATGCGATGTTCGACCACATGGGAACTGCGCGCGGTAATAATGCCGATCTCGACGCCGGAGCGTTGCAGCATTTTCATCCCCAGACCATCACGGGCGTTGAAAGCCTTGTATTCCTGACCATCGTCACCGACGAACAGACTGCCATCGGTGAGCACGCCATCGACATCGAAGACCACCAGTTTGATTTGTTTCGCTTTTTCGAGAATGTCTTTCATAAGTTGAGGTACACGTTGTTTGGGTGGTGTAGTTGCGGCCTAAGCCGCACAGGTACGCCTGAAGGCGTACCTACATTAAACCACGCCGGCGCGTAAAAGATCATGCATATTCAATGCCCCGATCAGTCGTCCATCGTCAGCTACCACGGGCAGAGCGTTGATGCGTTTGCTGTCCATCAGTTGCAGGGCTTCGGCGGCCAGCTGGTTTTTTTCAATAGTAGTAAACTGGCGGGTCATGGCGTCGCTAATTTTCATGGTTTGTACGTCAATTTTGCCGTGATTCAGAACCCGGCGCAGATCGCCATCCGTAAAGATACCACAGAGCTGATCAGCATCATCGACGACGGTGGTCATCCCCAGACCTTTTTCTGACATTTCCATGAGCGCCTCGGCAAGGCTGCGCTGCTGATTGATTTTTGGCAGAGCCTCGTCGCTATGCATGAGATCAGCAACGTGCAGCAGTAGACGCTTGCCGAGTCGGCCACCGGGGTGGGAGAGGGCGAAGTCATCGGCGGTGAAGCCTCGGGATTCGAGCAGGGAAATGGCTAATGCATCGCCCATCACCAGCGTAGCGGTGGTGCTGGAAGTCGGAGCCAGTCCCAGTGGGCAGGCTTCGCGTTCGACGCTGACATCCAGATGCACATCGGCCTCGGTGGCCAGTCGGGAAGCGGGGTTGCCGGTCAGTGCGATTAACGGTGCACCGAGGCGTTTGATCAGCGGCACGATGGTGAGAATTTCATCGGTGCCGCCGGAGTTGGAGAGCGCCAGCACCACATCCTGTGCGGTGATCATGCCCAGGTCGCCGTGGCTGGCTTCGCCGGGATGCACGAAGAACGCCGGTGAGCCGGTGCTGGCCAGAGTCGCAGCAATCTTGCCGCCAATGTGGCCGGATTTGCCCATGCCGGTGACCACAATCCGTCCTCGACAGTTGAGCATGTACTCGCAGGCGCGGACGAATTGCGCGTCAATACGCACTTTCAAGGCCTGAATGGCGGCGGTTTCAGTATCGATCACTGCCTGCCCCATTTCGATAATTTTTTCCTGTTGCATAAATCTGCCGCTATTTGGCCGGGAAGCCCAGCGTGGTGAGTTTGTCGAGAATGGCCTCTTCAGGGAGCGCATTGCCGTGAATACTGACATGGCCATTGTCGATGTTTACCTCAACCTCATCGACTCCGTCGAGAGGTTTCAGTCCATCGGCAATGGCGCTGGCACAGCCGCCGCATTTTACGTTTTGCACATCAAATTCCATTTGTTCACTCATCGTTGTTTACCTTTGAGGTTTTGATTTTGCTTAAGTTCAGTGCTTCAGCTACTGGGCATCGCTTGGCTGGCATCGAAGTAGAGTACTCCCAGATAGGTGAAATAGCTGCCTAATAGCAATAGCCCTTCCCAGCGATTGATCCGTCCCTGTCCTCGAAAGCCATAAGCCACGACGAACAGGGCGATGCTCAAGCCGATCATCCAGGGGAAGTCGCGGCTTAACACCGCGGAATCCAGCAGGTGGGGCTGGATCAGGCCGGGTAGCCCCAGCACCGCTAGCAGGTTAAACATATTGGAACCGATTACGTTACCGATGGCAATGTCGGGTTCTTTTTTTAACGCACTCATTAGTGAGGCCGCTAGCTCCGGCATGCTGGTACCAATCGCAACGATGGTCAGGCCGATGATCAAATCGCTAACCCCCAGTGTCTGAGCGATGTTTACCGCGCCCCAGACCAGAATCCGGGAACTGACCAGTAGTAGTACCATGCCGACGATGAGCCAGAAGACAGCTTTGCCGGTAGTGAGGTGGGGAATTTCATGTTCGTATTCCAGCTCCAGAGGATCCTTTTTCTCTTTCATCCCTAATCGGATCATCCAGTAAACCATGATGAATAAGCCGCTAAGCAGAATGATGCCATCCATGCGGCTGAGTTCGCCGTCGAACACCAGGATCAGAGCAAGAAGCATGATCAGGAACATCACTGGATATTCCCGTTTCAGGGTTTGAGAATTTACGCTCAGGGGAATGATCAGGGCGGTCAGTCCCAGCACCAGTGCGATGTTGGTGATATTGGAACCGATGGCATTGCCGACGCCCATGGCTGGGTTGCCCTGCAAGGACGCCACCGCGGAGACTAGAATTTCTGGTGCTGAGGTGCCGATGCCGACAATAGTCAGGCCGATGACCAATGGGGAAATGCCGAGATTTCGCGCCAGTGCGGCCGCGCCGTGGACGAAACGATCAGCGCCCCAGACCAGCAGCACGAAGCCGCCGAGCACGGCAGTAATGGAAAGAAGCATTTCGTTGTTCATGGAGCGAATGGTAACTGGAAATTTTGATAGCGGGTAGTTGGGGGGGCTGGTTTATACATAATTCGACGCAGGGGGCGGGCATTTTTATGCCGAGTATTAATTTTACCCGTCTACGGTGTCGTGGTGCTTTGTGGTACCGATGGCGTTGCCTGTTCGAGTTCCAGTTCCAGTTCCAGTTCTAGCTCAAGTTCCAGATCCTCATCGTTGGAATCAATCTCCAGTTCTTCTTCCATCGGCGGATTGCCGTCATAGATCAGATTGCGGCGATGCTGCAAGTAGGCCTCGCGCATGAAAATATAGGGATCCAGTGCGGCCTCATCCAGCACTCGGGATGCGCCCAACAGCTCGGCGCGTTTGTCGATGTAGGCCAGTCCCAGCATGCCCCAGGCTACCGCGTCATCGGTAATCAGAGTATAGAATAAGGGGTGAGTGTAAATATCGACCACGAATCCTGTTGTATCACGAACGGTGCTGGGACCAATGAAGGGGATCATAAAATACGGTCCATCTGGAACGCCCCAGACGGCCAGTGTCTGGCCGAAGTCTTCCTTGTGTTTGGGTAGACCGACATGGGTGGCCGGATCAAACAGGCCAAAGACACCGAGGGTGGAGTTGACCATGATGCGGTAAAAATCTGAACCGGCCTGTTCAACTTTGAATTGCAAGAGGTCGTTCACCAGTACGATGACATCAGCCAGATTGCTGAAAAAATTGGAGACGCCGGTCTGCATGAAGTCCGGGGTGTAGTCGGCGTAGGCCTGGGCGACGGGGCGAATGGCCGCGTCATCTACGGTCTTGTTGAATTTATAAATTGCTCGGTTATAGGACTCGAAGGGATCGTGTTCTTCCGGTGGGCCGGGCACACTGGCACAGCCACTGGCAAGGATGATGGCTGAGAGCAGAATGAACCTGCGGCAGCAGGTAACTAGAAAAGGGTTCAGGGACACGGCATCTTTTGTCTGGTTTTTATTGAGCGGAATAATCCCATTGTTATCGGTGTGAATCAAGCAGCAGTGAAGGACTAGTTGTTTCCTCGTCCCTCGGTTTTGGTTTTACCACAGCGCAGACAACGGTAACGGTTGATCAGTTTGCCGGTTTTTACATCGAAGGGGGTTGACTTGACCACCTCCCATTTATGAAAGCCGCTGTTGCACAGGGTTTTACCCCGATGTTTGTCCTTTGGACTGGGTTTTTTGAATTGCAGGACGTTGCTCATCTGGGTAGATTGTCTGAAGTTGATTAATCGATGGCAGGAATTATGGCAGAAAATTCGCACAAGGTATTGATTGGCGCACGCGGCTGCCTGCACCCAGATTGGGTCGGGGCGTTCTATCCCGATGATCTACCAGCGGACTGGCGGCTGGCGTATTATGCCAATGAATTTAATTTGCTGGTGATTGAATGGGCGCAGTTGGAAAACACGCTGACGTTAATGGAAGATGTGGCCGATGAGTTTCGTTTTGTCGTGGAGCTGCCGGTATCCGTAGATGAACAGCATCTGTCCACGTATGTTGCGCGTTTGCAGCAGGCAGGGAAACACTGCGCAGGCGTGATTGTTGAAACCGAGCAGTCTGGCGTATGTGAAGTGTTCGCGAAAACGATCCCCTGTTATATAGAAGGGGAGAGCAATCTGATAAAAATACAGGCAGGTGCTTCGTTAAAAGAACTGCGGGTGATGATGGAAAAGGCATTAAAGGCAGAAAGCCTGTTTCCCGTCCTGTTTGTGGTTGACGGGGAACCAGCCGATGTTGAACTACTGCGCAACGCGAAAATTATGTTTGAACTATTGTAGATATTTACTCTCGAACTCCCCCTTGTATCTTGCATCTTCTGGCTTTACTCTTTGCACCAGATTAAACAATAGCTTCCTGGATTTTAATGACCGACAACTCTGCCATCTCTGCTGCCCCGCTGGTAAAAATTCGCAATCTGTCGTTTTCCCGTGGTTCGCGCAAGATTTTCGATGGCATCGATCTGGATATCCAGCGTGGCAAAGTGACGGCGATTATGGGGCCCAGTGGCACCGGCAAGACTACCCTGTTGCGACTTATCGGGGGTCAGTTACGCCCGGATGCTGGCACGGTTGTGGTGGATGGCCAGTCTGTTCCTCAGCTCGGGCATAGTAAGCTTTATCAATTACGCAAACGCATGGGCATGTTGTTTCAAAACGGCGCGTTGCTTACCGATATCAATGTGTTCGACAACGTGGCCTTTGCTCTGCGCGAGCATACCCGCCTGCCTGAACGTCTGATTCGTACCCTGGTATTAATGAAGCTGGAAGCGGTGGGCTTACGTGGTGCGCGAGATTTGATGCCATCAGAATTATCGGGGGGCATGGCGCGACGGGTTGCGTTGGCGCGTGCGGTAGTCATGGATCCGATGATGATGATGTACGACGAACCCTTTACCGGTCAGGATCCGATCTCCATGGGGGTGCTGGTACGTCTGATTCGCTCGCTCAATGATGCGCTGGGGCTGAGCAGTATTATCGTTTCCCATGATATTAAGGAAACCGCCGCGATAGCGGATTACATTTATTTACTTTCTGGTGGCAAGGTGGTGGCGGAAGGCACCACTGAAGATCTGTACGCCTCTCCATCGGAGTGGGCGCAGCAGTTTTTACAGGGTGAGTCCGATGGGCCGGTGGCCTTTCATTTTCCGGCGCGCGATTTTAGTGAGGACATGCTTGACTTGCCAACAGGAGTGAGGCGCTGATGCTGGATAGTCTGCAAAGTCTAGGACACAAGGCGCTGAATTTCTTTCAGCGGCTGGGACGGGGGCATATTTTATTACTGCAGATCCTCTCAGGTTCGCATACCCTGCTGCCCCGCTTTACTCTGGTGATCGCGCAGATCTTTTCGGTTGGCGTACTTTCCTTATTGATCATTCTGGTCTCCGGCCTGTTCGTCGGTATGGTGTTAGGGCTACAGGGTTACAACACGCTGGTGGATTTTGGCGCGGAGGAATCGCTGGGGGTGGTGGTTTCGCTGTCACTGGTACGTGAGCTGGGGCCGGTAGTCAGCGCGCTGTTATTTGCCGGTCGAGCCGGTTCGGCACTGACTGCTGAAATTGGATTGATGAAAGCCACCGAGCAATTATCAGCAATGGAAATGATGGCGGTGGATCCCGTGCGTCGGGTGCTGGCACCGCGTTTCTGGGCTGGAGTGATTTCTATGCCGCTGTTGGCGGCGATTTTCAGCGCGGTCGGTGTGATCGGCGGTTACTTTGTCGGCGTCGGTCTGCTTGGTGTGGATGAAGGTGCGTACTGGTCACAGATGCAGGCCAAGGTGGATTTGCAGGATGATATTTATAACGGCGTGATCAAGAGCGTTGTGTTTGGCATCGTAGTGACCTGGATTGCTATTTTTGAAGGCAACGATGCGATACCCACCTCGGAGGGTGTGAGCCGCGCGACCACCCGTACCGTGGTGCATTCGTCACTGGCGGTGCTGGGACTGGACTTTATTCTTACCGCACTGATGTTCGGAAACTAAATTTTAGGGGAGAAAACAGCATGACTTCGCGTATGACAGAAATCTGGGTTGGCCTTTTTGTTGCCATCGGCATGGCTGCCCTGTTCATGCTGGCGATGAAGGTCAGCAATCTGAGCACTTATAACAGTGGCGAGGGTTTTGATGTTACCGCTCGCTTCAACGATGCCAGTGGCCTGAAAGTGCGCTCACCAGTGACCATGGCCGGAGTGCGCATCGGTCGGGTAAAAGACATTGGTTTTGATGACCAAACCTTTGAGGCGATTGTTACCCTGCGTCTGGATGGCCATCACAATAGCCTGCCAGAAGATACCTCGGCGAGCATTTATACGGCGGGGCTACTGGGTGAAAAATATGTTGGTCTGGAGCCGGGTGCGGGTTCTGACCCGTGTGAGGAGCTGGCGCTGGAAGCTGAGCTAGAAGGCGAGGCGTTTAATCCTGATGACTGCAAAAATGAGAATACCAATAATGTCTTGCATGAGGGATCCAGTATCAGCCTGACCCAGGGTTCGATGGTGCTGGAAAAATTGATTGGCCAGTTCGTTTCCCGATTCCTTGATGACAGCGATGTGGAAGAGAAAAAATGATGCGTTCACTTTTGTATAGTTTAGTTTTAATACCGTTGCTGCTGAATGTCAGTCTGGCGCAGACGCTGGAAGCCCCCGACGCGCTGGTGAAAAACGCCACTGAAAAAATGCTTGCCGCAATGAATGAACAGAGCCAGGCGCTGGAAGATGATCCCTCGCTGATCTACGGACTGGTCAGTGATATTATCCTGCCACATTTTGATTTCATTCGTATGTCGCGTTCGGTGCTGGCGAAAAACTGGAAGACTGCGACGCGTGAGCAGAAGCTGGACTTTATCCGTGCTTTTCGTAGTCTGATGGTGCGTACCTATGCGGTTGCGTTGCTGGAATACACCAATCAGAAAGTCCATGTTGTGCCGGTAAAAATGAAGGCGGGTGATAAAACCGTTACCGTACGGATGGACGTGTTACAAAATAGCAAACCGCCGGTGGTGATTAACTACCGGCTGGGTCTGAAAAAGAAGGGCTGGAAAGTTTATGATGTTAGCGTCGATGGCATCTCGCTGGTGGCTAATTATCGCACTTCGTTTGCTGCCGAGATCAAGCAGCAGGGGCTAGATGCGCTGATTGCCAGACTGGAAAAACGTAACAGAAAGGCAGAAGGATGAATGCTTCACAGTTGCTCGAAGACGGGCAGACCCTGAAAATTTCCGGTGATCTGGACAGGCAAACTGTGCCTGAACTCCTGCCGCAGCTACAGGCTCGTTTGCAGCACCATGCAGGTAAACAGGTCTGTATTAATTTGCAGGGCGTGACTCGCAGTGATAGTGCCGGACTGGCGCTGCTGGTGGAATGTCGTCGCCTGATGCGTCTGCAACAGGGAAGTCTGTGTTTTGAAGCCTTGCCGGAACAAATGCAGCATATAGCGGAAATTAGCGGCCTGACCGACTTTCTGCATTGAAAAATCACCACCTAAGCGGGTTTAGCCAGTAAATTTATTCCACAGGCTGTCTTTTTTCTACCCGTTTCCATTATATACAGGCTAAAATACGCGGCTGACTATTTCAGCAAAGAGTGTATTTGGTATGAATCCTGATGACGTAAAAAAACTTATCGAAGCCGGCTTGCCGGAGTGTGAAATTACCGTAACCGGTGATGGCAGCCATTTTGATGCTATCGTGGTGGGCGAGGTGTTTGCCGGTCTTATGCCGGTGAAAAAGCAGCAACTGGTGTATGCCACGGTCGCCGACAAAATCACCAGCGGTGAAGTGCATGCGCTATCGATTAAGACTTACACCCCAGATGAGTGGGCGACGGCCAGCAAGTTGCAGATTTCCTGATGGATAAACTTCTCATTAATGGTGGCACGACGCTACAGGGTGAGATTCGGATTTCGGGCGCGAAGAATGCCGCCCTGCCGATCATCGTTTCTACCCTGCTGGCCGATGAGCCAGTGACAATTAGTAACGTCCCACACCTGCATGACATTACCACGACCATGGAGTTGCTGGGACGCATGGGCGTGCAGATCACCATCAATGAGAAAATGAGCGTGGAGGTGGATTCCAGCACCATTACAGATCTAGTTGCGCCTTACGAATTGGTGAAAACCATGCGCGCCTCAATTCTGGTATTGGGGCCGCTGCTGGCGCGTCACGGTGAGGCGGAAGTCTCGCTGCCCGGTGGTTGTGCGATTGGCTCGCGGCCAGTGAACCTGCATATCCACGGACTGGAAGCTATGGGCGCGGATATCACGGTTGAAAATGGTTATATCAAAGCCCGCTGCAAACGCCTCAAAGGTGCCAAGCTGGTGATGGATCTAGTCACCGTGACCGGCACTGAAAATTTGATGATGGCCGCGACACTGGCGGATGGCACGACCATAATTGAAAATGCGGCGCGTGAACCCGAAGTGGTGGATCTGGCCAACTGTCTCAATAGCATGGGGGCGAAAGTCTCCGGCGCAGGAACCGACACGATCACCATTGAAGGCGTCGAGCGTCTTGGCGGTACGAGCTACAAAGTATTGCCCGATAGAATCGAGACCGGCACCTTTTTGGTGGCGGCGGCGATCACCGGCGGTAAAATAAAACTTAAAGACACTACGCCCGGCCTGCTAGATGCGGTGCTGGCCAAGTTGCAGGAAGCCGGTGCTGATATTGAAACGGGTGAAGACTGGATTAGTTTAGACATGCACGGACGGCGGCCGAAATCCGTAGATATTTGCACCGCCCCCTATCCGGCGTTTCCCACCGACATGCAAGCGCAGTTCACGGTAATGAATGCACTGGCCACAGGTTC
>VAPK010144258.1_pt1 | contig 15937 bp, 15 predicted proteins | sample 3395031 | NCBI WGS metagenome assembly VAPK01 (sample SAMN08290443, study PRJNA428436) | hydrothermal vent metagenome | isolation source: Deep-sea hydrothermal vent chimney 1 | place: Pacific Ocean: Juan De Fuca Ridge
GCTTCCTTCGACTAGCTTCCTTCGACTAGCTCAGGACGAACGGTAACGTTTAAAGCTGAGGGATCCCCTCAGCTCTAAGAGGTTAAATAATATCGCCAAATTTTGGGTACTAATATGACTAAAATTTAACGTAAAATTCCACGACTAGAGTTCTTTATAAAATCAACAAATAATTGCAACGCTTCATATTTTTCTGCTACCTCACTTAAACGTGAGCGCGCCTCTTCTGCAGTGATTCCCATACGGTAAACTGTTTTATAAGCATCGCGTAATTCTCGAATCAACTCACTAGAATACCCGTGGCGTTTCAAACCTTCCACATTCAATCCATGTGGGTGTGCCGGGTTTCCGTTAACCAGGGTGTAGGGGGTGACATCTTTACTAATTGCACTGCCCATTCCGCAAAAAGCCTGTGTACCGATATGACAGAATTGATGCACTAGCGTGAAACCGCCAAGAATGGCATAGTCATCAACTTGCACGTGTCCTGCAAGTGAAGCACCATTTGAAAAAATAGTATGATCACCAATAACACAATCATGGGCGATATGAATATAGGCCATCAACCAGTTATCATTGCCAATGGAGGTTGTCCCTCCTCCATCTTCAGTACCACGATGAATAGTAACAAATTCTCGAATAGTATTGCCATCGCCAATAACTAATTTGGAATTTTCACCGTGGAATTTTTTATCCTGTGGTGTTTCGCCAACAGAGGCAAACTGAAAGATTCGATTTTCGCGGCCAATACGAGTCGGCCCATTGATAACAACATGCGGACCAATCCAGCTGCCATCACCTATCTCGACATTTGCACCGATGACAGTAAAAGGCCCCACTGTAATATCTTCAGCTAAACGCGCGCTGGGATCGATGACCGCACGAGGATCAATACTCATCAGATCTTCCGCTCAGCACAGATAATTTCAGCACTACAGGCCAGTTGGCCTTCGACACTCGCCTTTGTTGCAAACTTCCAGATACCGCGTCTTTCTTTGATAAAGTCTACCCGTAATTGTAATTGATCGCCTGGTTCCACCTGACGTTTGAAACGAGCCTTATCAATTCCGGCAAGATAAAAAATACTGTCATCTGAAGTATTACTTGAACTCAGCGTTGCCAGAATCGAGGTAGCCTGTGCCAGGCTCTCTGTAATCAGGACACCTGGCATAATTGGGCGCTGGGGAAAATGCCCGGTAAAATGAGGTTCATTGTGAGATACATTTTTTAAAGCTTCGAGATACTCACCGATCTGATAATCCAGTACCCGATCAATCAATAAAAATGGATAACGATGGGGTAAATATTTAAGTACTTCATTGATATCCATTGAATTCACAAACCATCTCCTGCTTATTTTTATAAATTATCTGACACTTATTTATTCAAACGTTTAATAACCTTGTCGGTAATATCCACGCGTTTGCTGGCAAACATTACGCTATCACCAAGAATAACATCATAATGTTCTTCCTCTGCTAATGAGACAATGGCATCATAAACTTTCTGTTGTAAGGTGTTCAGCTCTTCATTTCGGCGTAGATTTAAATCTTCATTGAATTCTTCCTGCGCGCGTTTTACATCCCGCTTCATTGACAGAATATTACGTTCCTTTTTCTTCCTTACTGACTCGCTCATCACCGCTGAATCACGACTCATTTCATCTTCCAGCTTTTTCAAAGCCTTTTGCATAGAAACAATTTTTTTGTCACGCGGCTCAAATTCTGACTGTAGTTTTACCCGCGCCAATTCTGCCTGCGGGGCTTCCTGTAAAACCTGGGCACTGTTAACGAAGCCTATTTTAACTTCCTGAGCAACGACAGCTTTAAATGACATAGAAAAAACAACTACCAGTAAAAACAAAGATCTTATAAAAACTTGTCTATTTAACATTAACGTGACTCTCTATGTATGTCGTATAAATGATCTGCAATCTCAATTTACTAACTGTATAAATTAATATTTTAAAACGGTGTTCCCATCGTAAACTGAAAATTCTGGATTCGATCGCCTTCCTGATCGTTTAATGGAATCGCATAACTGAAGCGCATGGCCCCCACCGGTGCTAACCACAGGAATGCCAATCCGGCTGATTGCCGAAGTTCATTAAAATCAAATGAAGTATTGGCTGCAAACACATTACCAATATCAAAGAAAGCACTGATTCGAGTCGAACCCGATTTTTCGGTAAACGGGTTCGGCAAAATCAACTCAATATTGCCAATTAATTTCTTATCACCACCGATAGTGTTATTGGTTTTTGAATCCCTCGGCCCCAGTGAGTTACTGTCATAACCACGTACAGAATTACTACCACCGGCATAATAACGCTGGAACGGTGGTAATGTACTGGTCTTCCCATAAGCTTCGCCGTAACCCACCACACCTTTGAGCATCAGGGTTGTCAGCTCACCAAAGGCAAAATAGCGTGTATGTCGTAAATTCAATTTATAATATTGTAAATCACTGCTGGGTATGGTCAGATCAACCCCGGCTCGGGTATAGGAGCCGGCTGTTGGTAGAATCCGGCGATTTCTTCTGTCCCGCAACCACGATGTTCCAGCATTAAAATTATTATAAACATTACCATTTTCCTCAACAAAATCAAGTATATCCTGCGAGGTCGTGGTCTCTTCCACAAATAATTTAGTATTGTCATAACCCAGGGTAAACAGGGAACGATCAGTTTCATTTAATGGTAGGCCATAACTGACTGATAAACCGCGGCTTTCGGTCAGAAAGTTTGTTACGGTAATGCTGCGCGTATCAATTTTACGATAATAAAGCCTGAACCCGCGACTAATCCCATCCTGAGTGTAGTAAGGATCAGTATAATTCAAACTCACATTGGAACTCACACTACTTCGGTCAATCGATAGTCCAACCTGTTTACCGGTACCCACAAAGTTTTGCTGGGTAATAGCCATATTAATCATGGCCCCCTGGCTATCAGAGTAACCCACACCTGCAGTCAGATTTCCCGTTGGCCGTTCAGAAACGGATAGATTGACATCCACCTGATCGGTGGTTCCCGGTACCGAAGGTGTTTCTACATTAACCTGCTCAAAGAAGCCCAGTCGATCAAGACGTGTACGTGACATGGAGACCAGTTTAGTCGACATCCAGTCACCTTCCATCTGTCGAACTTCGCGCCGAATAACGCGGTCCTTTGACTTACTATTTCCGGTGATATTCACCTTACGAACATAAACTCGCCGTCCCGGATCAACAAAGATAGTCAGACCAACGGTACGGGTATCTTTATCGACGTCGGGCACAATATTGACATTGGCAAAAGCATAACCTTCTTCGGCCAGTCGATTGGAAACCCGTTCGCTGGTGTCGAGACTTTTACGGCGTGAAAAAATATCGTCTTCTTTCAGGCTTACCAGTGGCCAGAATTCTTTTTCTTCGATAATCAAATCACCAGCAAATTTAATGCTACGAACTTTATACTGTTCACCTTCAGTCAGGTTTACCGTGATATAAACATCTTCTTTGTCGGGAGTCAGTGAAACCTGGGTAGAATCAATTTTGAAATTAATATAACCGGTATCGAGATAATAGGATTTAAGCGTTTCCAGATCCGCACCCAATAGCTGCTTGGAATATTTATTTCGTCCGCCAAACATCGAGGTTTCACCTAACTGCATCTGATTCAGCAACCTGCGGCTGTTGTACTTCTGGTTACCAATAATCGTAATTGCTGCAATCTCAGCCGGATCACCTTCAGCAATATTAATGGTAACATCGACGCGATTGCGTTCCAGTTGTTTGGTATCGGCGCTAACTTTAACCCCATATTTACCCAGGCCATAGTATTGCCGTTTAAGTTCCTGCTCGATTTTATCCAGCAAGGATCGATCCAGTACCCGGCCTTTGGCAAGCCCTAGTTGCTTGAGTGAAGTTTCAAGTTGCTCGGTGGTGATATCAGAGTTGCCTTCATACTTAACGTTGGCAATGGCAGAACGCTCTGCGACAAACACCACCAACACATCACCTTCGCGCTCAAGCCGTACATCTTTAAAATAACTGCTCTGGTAGAGACTGCGAATTAACTGTGCCCCTAGTTTTTCATCCAGCGTGTCACCTATTTTTACCGGCAGGTAGTTGAACACTGTCCCCACGGTGATTCGTTGCAAACCTTCGAGCCGAATATCTTTAATAACAAAAGCATCATAGGCAGAAGCAACCTTTCCTACGAGACAACCTAGCAATATCAAAGCAAACTTTTTTTTCATTAAACGGGTAACTTCTAATTCTTTGTAGGGTTAATTCTTAACTTAGCAAACGTACAAAATCATTGTACAGTGCTACACTCATAAGCAATACCAGTGCCGCAATTCCAATTTGCTGACCGATAAGTTCTACCTTCTCGGATACCGGGCTGCCTTTAATAGCTTCAATCAGGTAAAACATTAAATGTCCACCATCCAGCACGGGGACAGGCAGCAGATTTAAAATACCCAGGCTGATACTTACTATCGCCAGAAAATCAAGAAACCGGGCAAAACCAGCATTGGCCGAATATCCAGCATACACCGCAATATTTAAGGGGCCGCTCAGATTTTTTACCGAGACTTCACCGCTGATTATTTTCCCCAGCATTTTTAAAGTCAGCCAGGCATTGCTCCAGCATTTATCCCAGCCTTGATTCAATGCAGCAAAAGCATCATAGCGATAGAGCACGCGATTCGCATCACTGACGAAAGGCCCAATACCTAACTTGCCTACCATTTTGCCGTCTTGCTCAGCGGACATGGTATGAGTCGGTATTTCCATCTCTCTACCATCACGTTCAACCAACAACAACATATCTTCATCTGGTCGCACACTGACAACTTCGACAAGATCAGTCCAGTTATTAATAGCATGCTCATCAATCCGTATGATCTTGTCGTTTTCCTGCAACCCGGCCTTCGCCGCCGCCGAGTCATCCACCACCCGTCCGATAATGGCTTTTAATTCTTCCCGAAACGGCAGGAAGCCGAGAATATCAAATAGCTTGCCCGGCTCCATTTCCTGCGTTGTTTGTGATAGATCTAACTCGGTGGTAAATGTTGTACCGTCTTTATTTTCCAGAAACATTTCCACCCGGCTTCTATCCACTATCACCGGGAGTATCGATTCCAGCGCCACATCCCAGATGGGCGTATCTTTCCCGCCTATCGCTATAATTTTCTGTCCCGAGGCCAACCCTGCCTGCGCTGCCGGTGTATTCTCACTAACCTCACCCACCACAGGAGCCACACCCTGAATGCCGATGACAAACATCATCCAGTAAGCGACAATGGCGAATATAAAGTTAAAAGCCGGGCCGGCGAAAACAATCGCAAAACGAGTACGCAATGACTGCCGATCAAAAGCACGGTGCGCCTCATCCTCAGCCACATCACCTTCACGGCCATCCAGCATTTTCACATACCCGCCCAGGGGCAAACTGGCAATCACAAACTCAGTTTGATCTTCACCAAAGGTTTTTATCCACAGGGGTTTACCAAAACCAATGGAGAAGCGCAGAATCTTTACGCCAAGACGACGCGCCACCCAATAATGGCCGAATTCATGAACCGCCACCAACAGGCTAATGGCGAGCAGAAATGCACCCACTGTATATAAAATATCAAACATCGCTATTTCCTACCTACAAGACTATTCGCAACTTTGCGTGCCTCGGCATCATTTTTAAGAATTACATCTAGCGAGATTGCCGCAGATGACGATATATTTTCCATAACCTGTTCAACTAAACCGGCTATCGCTGTAAAGGCAAGCTTCTCATCCAGAAACGCCTGCACAGCAACTTCATTCGCAGCATTTAATATTGCCGGCATCGTCCCGCCCGTGCGAATAGCCTCTTCACTCAAGCGTAAACATGGAAAGCGCACATAGTCCGGTTTTTCAAAGTCCAGTTGTATGCCACTGAGAAAATCCAGTCGCTCAACCCCGGAACTCATTCGCTGAGGCCAGGCCATCGCATGGGCAATGGGAGTACGCATATCTGGCATGCCCATTTGTGATAACACCGAGCCATCAACATATTCCACCATAGAATGAATAATACTCTGCGGGTGCACCACAATTTTAATACTGTCCGGTGTCGTGTTGAATAACCAGCAGGCCTCAATCAACTCCAGTCCTTTATTCATCATAGTCGCAGAATCAACTGAAATTTTACGTCCCATACTCCAGTTAGGATGTGCACAAGCCTGATCCGGCGTTACTGTATTTAGCTCAGCAAGCGGCGTGTTTCTGAATGGCCCGCCGGAACCAGTTAACAGAATTTTACGTATACCCAGTTTTTTAAAACCCGCCTGATAGTTATCAGGAAGACATTGAAAAATGGCATTATGTTCGCTGTCGATAGGCAGGAGTTCGGCTCCGCTTTTCTTTACCGCATCCATAAACAACTGACCGGACATCACCAACGCTTCCTTGTTGGCCAGTAACACCCGCTTACCGGCCTCCGCCGCTGCCAGTGTCGGCAATAAGCCCGCAGCACCAACAATAGCGGCCATGACATGATCAGTCTGTGGCAGGCAGACAATATCAATCAAACCATCAAGACCCTGTAAAACCTGGGTCATCAAACCCGCTTGTTTTATTTTTTCACGAAGTTGTTGTGCCGCATCAGCATCTACCATCACCGCAAATTCAGGTTCAAATGTTTTGCATTGCTGAAACAGACGATCCACCTGAGTATTCGCGGTTAATGCCACCACCTGAAAACGATCTCTTTGCTCAGCAATAACTTCCAGCGTGCTCATGCCAATCGAACCGGTAGAACCAAGAATACTAATGCCCGTCATATATTCCCCAATATTAACAGCATACCGGCAAGGAAAAAGGGCGCAGCCGAGGTCAGGCTGTCAATTCTATCCAGCATACCCCCGTGTCCAGGTAACAAAACACCACTGTCCTTTATATTCACCTGCCGTTTAAACAGGCTTTCGGTTAAATCACCGACGATAGAAATTGCGGTAATGACTATGCTCAAAAAGACAAAGTTCAGTAACGGGAGTTCAAAATAGAATGCCGCAACAACCGCCAGCAAGATGCTGGCAATAAGCGCTCCGAATACGCCTTCCCAGCTTTTACCCGGGCTCACTTTGGGCAGCAATTTGTTGCGCCCAAATTTCCGGCCTGAAAAATAAGCGGCACTATCAGCCGTCCAGATAAGAAGTAATAACAACATCACATAAGCGGGGCCAAAATCCGAATCAGATCGCAGGCTAACCAGGGCAGCAAACGCTGGGAGTAATAATACAAACCCCGTTAAGGCTTTAATTATTCGTTGCCCCCTGAGCACATCACGCCCCCGGGAATAGGCCAGCAACAACCAGATTGCAACTACCCACCAGGTGATGGATAACTGCAGAACCAGTCGAATCAAATCCGGATCATTACTTTTCCAGAGAAAGTACATACAACATGAAAACACAAGCAGGTAAATAATTCGCAAAACAGTGTTTTTAATTTCACAAATCCGCGTCCACTCCCAGGCACCCAACATCACAAAGCCGCCCAGAAGAGCAGCAAAACCGGTATCAGATAAACTGAAAATCCCCCAGATAACAAGGGGAATAAGAATGAGGGCCGTAGCAATACGCTGCTTAAGCATTACGCAGCTTTTCGATCTGTTCACCTGTGTGCCCGAAGCGACGTTGACGGCCAGAAAAGGAAGACAGGGCTTTGTTAAACTCACTACGATCAAATGCGGGCCAGAGCGTATCGGTAAAATACAGTTCAGTATAGGCAAGTTGCCAAATCAAAAAGTTACTAATACGCTCTTCACCACCGGTGCGAATAAATAAATCAGGATCCGGCAATTCACTCATCGACAATTCGGCTGAGATCATTTTATCACTGATTGACTCAGCCTCAATTTCTCCGCGTGCCGCTTTTGCTGCCAGCTTCTGAGTCGCCTGAATAATATCCCATTTGCCACCATAGTTGGCGGCAACATTCAGAATCATGCCATCGTTATTTGCAGTTAATGCCTGCGCTTTAATTATACGTTTTTGAATTCGTTCTGGGAACGCCGAGTGATCGCCAATAATGCGCAATTGAATATTATTGCGATGCAGTCTTTTAACTTCTCGATCCAGCGCGGTAAAAAACAAATCCATTAGCAAGCTGACTTCCTTTGCTGGACGCCGCCAGTTTTCACTGGAAAACGCAAATAAAGTCAGCACTTCGATCTTAAGTTCACGGCAGGCCTTAACCACTTCACGCACGGTTTCCACACCGCGACGATGACCAATGATGCGAAGTTTCTTTTGCGCCTTAGCCCAGCGTCCGTTGCCATCCATAATAATGGCAACGTGACGCGGAATCTCTCCACTAAGTTCGACCGGCTTGAGTACATCAACCTCATGGTCATGGGAAACGGTATCGCTCACTAAACTTTTTCCTCGGTCTCAATTCGAGCCCTGATGGTCACTTTGCTATTTAAAACAGCAACAGCAAACATTTCTAGATTTCCATCAAATCTTTTTCTTTCTCTTTCAACATATCATCAATGATGGCAACATGCTTATCCGTTATTTTCTGCACATCATCCTGAGCATTGCGTTCTTCATCTTCAGTGATTTCCTTGTCTTTTTGCAGTGATTTAAAATCACTTAATACATCACGGCGAATATTACGAACAGCAACTTTAGCACCCTCGCCTTCATTGCGAACAATTTTAATCATGTCCCTGCGCCGTTCTTCGGTCAGGGGGGGTAAGGGGACACGGATCACTTCACCTGCAGTCATCGGATTTAAACCCATATCCGAGGTCATGATCGCTTTTTCAATAGGCGCGACCATGGGTTTTTCCCAGGGAGTAACGACCAATGTACGCGCATCAGAAACGGAAACATTCGCAACCTGGCTTAAAGGTACGGCAGCACCGTAATAATCAACGGTAATATGATCCAGTAGACTGGTGTGCGCCCGACCGGTTCTAATTTTGGTGAGATCATTTTTTAGTGCTTCGACACTTTTACCCATACGGGTTTTTGCATCTTGTTTTAATTCGTTAATCATGTTTTTGCCTCTGCCTGGATTTATCAAACGTACTGCAAACTACTCAACAAGAGTCCCTACATGCTCACCTTGCATCATCCGCAGCAAAGCACCTTTTTCACTCATATCGTAAACACGAATTGGCATTTTATTATCCCGGCAAAGAACAATTGCCGTGGTGTCCATCACACCCAGTTTTTCTTCAATCACCTGATCATAACCTAGCTGTTCATAACGAACAGCTGATTTATCTTTCATAGGATCTGCGTTATAAACACCATCCACCTTGGTGCCTTTTATGACCACGTCAGCATTAATTTCAATGCCACGTAAACTTGCGGCCGAGTCGGTGGTGAAAAATGGATTTCCCGTACCTGCCGCAAAAATAACAACACGACCTTTTTCCAGATGACGCACTGCACGGCGACGAATGTAATCTTCACAAACGCTATGAATTGAAAAGGCAGACATCACCCGCACTTTCATCCCCTGCTGTTCAATAGCATCCTGCATGGCCAGTGCATTAATCACCGTCGCCAGCATGCCCATGTGATCGGCTGAGGTTCTATCCATGCCACTAGAGGCCAGACTCACACCGCGGAAGATATTGCCGCCACCGATAACCATAGCAACCTGAATACCTGCGTAAATCAGTGACTTAACTTCAACCGCAACGCGGGAAAGAATCTCAGGTGAAATACCAAAATCCTGCTCCCCCATTAAGGCTTCACCACTGAGCTTTAATAAAATGCGTTTATACGCGGTTGTTCCTGTCATATTCTTTTGCTCTTACATATTAAAGTTAAGTGGTGGCGGCTTCTACTGCTAGACATCCTGTAGCCGTAGATATTAGCTTTTCATTTGTGCGGCAACTTCTTCAGCAAAATTTTCGCTCTTTTTCTCGATACCTTCACCGACCTGATAACGGGTAAAACCTGCAACTTCCGCTCCGGCTTTGTTAACTAATTGCTCTATCGTTTGATCTGGATCTTTAACGAAAGGCTGACCCAGTAAGGTCACTTCTTTCAGGTATTTTTTAATCCGGCCAGTCACCATTTTTTCAACGATCTCAGGTGGCTTGCCGCTTTCGGCTGCCTGTGCAGAGAAAATCTCACGTTCTTTTTCAATCAATGCAGGATCGACATCATCTTCACCCACACAAACCGGATTGCTCGCAGCAATGTGCATCGCAATGTCCTTGCCCAGCGCTTCATCACCACCGCTCAGATTGACGACAACACCGATACGCTCACCATGTTTGTAGGCTGCTAGTTGGCCCTTGCTTTCAATCACTTCAAAACGACGCACTGACATGTTTTCACCAACTTTGGCGATCAGGTTTTTACGCGAATCCTCAACACTCACACCATCGCTCAAGCTGCATGCAAGTAACGCATCCAGATCGGCAGGTTTATTATCGAGTACACATTGAGCAATGGCATCAACAAAGTTTTTGAAGTCATCACCTTTGGTAACAAAGTCAGTTTCGCAGTTCACTTCAGCAATAGCAGCAAACTTACCAGCATCATCAATCTTGATTGAAACCAGACCTTCCGCGGCAACACGACCGGCTTTTTTGTCCGCCTTGGCCATGCCGGATTTACGCATATTTTCAATTGAAGCATCGATGTCACCATCAGTTTCAACCAGCGCCTTCTTACATTCCATCATGCCCGCGCCTGTGCGTTCACGCAGTTCTTTAACCAGTGCAGCAGTAATTGCCATTTTTCATTCCTCTTAAAAACATCCTGCAAAACTATGTTCACGTTGCAGGACAGTAAAATCTGTTTATTCAAAAAAGGGGGCCACGCCCCCTTTTTATACTTACTGAGTGTAACTTAAATACACTCAGCTTTAATCTAAGCCGAACGGCTTATTCGCTTACGCTTTCTTCTACTACAATAAACTCATCTTTGCTTGTCTTGTCACCCATTGAGTGGCTGGCACGACCATCAAGAATGGCAGCAGAAACACCCTGTGCATATAAAGTAATTGAGCGGATTGCATCGTCATTACCGGGAATGACGTAATCAATATTTTTAGGTGAGTGATTGGAATCCACCACACCAATAACCGGGATACCCAGTTTCACGGCTTCACTCACGGCAATGTGCTCATAACCCACGTCGATGACAAACAGGGCATCGGGCAGGCCATTCATATCTTTAATACCACCCAGACTGCGATCCAGCTTGGCCAGTTCACGGGTCAGAGTCAGGATTTCTTTCTTGTTCAGACCCTCAAAATTTCCGCCATCACTCATGCCTTCCAACTCTTTCAAACGGTTGATGGACTGCTTAACCGTTTTGTAGTTAGTCAACATGCCACCCAGCCAACGGTGGTTCACATAAGGCATGCCACAACGAGTCGCTTCTTCGCTGACCACTTTCTGTGCAGAGCGTTTGGTGCCCACGAACAGGATCTTGCCTTTTTTGCTCGCCAATGAGCCGATAAAATTCATCGCTTCATTATATAAAGGCAGGGTTTTTTCAAGGTTAATAATATGAATTTTATTGCGGTCACCGAAAATATATGGTGCCATTTTGGGGTTCCAGAAACGGGTCTGATGGCCAAAGTGGACACCCGCTTCAAGCATCTGTCGCATGCTTACGTCAGTCATTTGTGTTTCTCCTGTTAGGGTTTTGCCTTGCATACACCCCATCAGCCAACCACCTGTCAGGCGATAAAGCTCAAGACAGGCAGCACCCGAGCCGATGTGTCGGTGTATGCGCGGATTAACCCCGCTAATGCGGGGGGTCGTTATTCCAGATAACAAAAATTTATATTCTGCGAGCCAGATTGATATTCAGCGAATCATATTCAGATTAGTTTGCTAAATACGCGCGCGCTTTATACCATAAAGCGCTAGCTACAACAATGAAATCACCCAAAATCAGAGGATCTCAGCCCCCTACCCCGCATAGAAACTGGTCTGACATTAACATGCCCTAGTGGCTGTGTCGGGTAACTGAAGCACATAAAATATGAGCATTACTATTAAAACTGCCGAAGAAATTGAAAAAATGTATATCGCAGGTCGTCTGGCTGCTGAGGTACTGGAAATGATTGAACCCCATGTGCAGGCCGGCATCACCACTAACGAGCTGGACAGCCTCTGTCACGACTATATCGTCAATGAGCAGCAGGCTATTCCTGCACCGCTGAATTATCACGGCTTTCCCAAATCCATCTGTACCTCTCTCAATCATGTGGTCTGCCACGGCATTCCCAACGAGAAAAAATTGAAGAATGGCGATAATATTAATATTGATATCACCGTCATAAAAGATGGCTATCACGGTGATACCAGCAAAATGTTCCATGTTGGCGAAGCCTCGGTGCAGGCGCTGCGCCTGGCAAAAATCAGCTATGAATGCCTAACTATTGGTATCAATAAGGTCAAACCCGGTGCTCAATTGGGTGATATTGGCCACGCCATCCAGAAATATGCCGAATCTCAGCGTTGCTCGGTGGTGCGCGAGTATTGCGGCCATGGCATCGGTGCGGCTTTCCATGAGGAACCCCAGGTTCTGCATTACGGCTCAGCGGGAACCGGAGCAGTGCTTGAACCCGGCATGATTTTCACCATTGAGCCGATGATCAACGCCGGTAAGCGTCAGGTCAAACTACTCAAAGACGGCTGGACCGTGGTCACCAAAGATCACGCTCAATCGGCTCAATGGGAGCACACCATTCTGGTCACCGCCGACGGCCACGAAGTGCTAACTTGCCGCCACGAGGAAAATTTCTGAATGCATCGTTTCCAGCAGCAGCTCGATTCCTCCCGCCAAATTGTTACTGAACTATTTGATTTAAATGCCTTTGATCATGAACTTGAACAAGTACTGGCAAATAATACTGCCCCCCTGCCCCTGTTTCGTAAAACCCTGAAAGAGGCTTCCAATACTCTCAAGGAACTATTTCTCGCCGGTCGTGTTTCCACCGAGCTGGTCATTGCCCGCGCCCATCTGGTTGATTTGCTCATTGCCCGTGTCTGGCAACTGCATTTCGATGGTTTGAATCAGGATGACATTGCTCTGGTCGCCGTGGGCGGTTATGGCCGCCATGAGCTGCACCCCGGCTCGGACATCGATCTGCTGATTCTCCTGCGCGATTCCGATGCTATCTATAAAGATGCCATTGGTAGCTTCCTGCTGTTTCTCTGGGACATCGGTCTGGAAGTTGGCCACAGCGTGCGAAATATTACCGAATGTGCCGACGAAGCCAGTCAAGACATAACCGTGGCCACCAATATCCAGGAAGCCCGTCGGCTCACCGGCCCCGAGGATCTGTTCACCGCCCTGTCTGAGCTGAATGCGCCGGATAAAGTCTGGCCAGGACCGGATTACTTCCGGGTAAAACTGGAAGAGCAGAATGCCCGCCACCTGAAATATCACGAAACCGCCTACAATCTCGAACCTAACGTCAAAGAAGGGCCGGGGGGACTGCGTGATATTCAGATGATCGGCTGGGTCGCCAAACGCCACTTCGGTGTAGACACCCTGCACGAGCTAGTCGAGCATCAGTTTCTCACCGAGCAGGAATACAAAACCCTGCATGAAGGCCAGACCTTTCTCTGGCAGATCCGCTTCGGCCTGCACGTACTCACCGGCCGCCGTGAAGATCGCCTGCTCTTTGATCACCAACGCAGTCTCGCCCGGCAGTTCGGCTACCGCGATAAACACAATCGCCTTGCCGTTGAGCAATTCATGAAGCAATACTACATTACCGTCATGGAACTCAGCCGACTGAATGAAATGCTGCTGCAACTGTTCAAGGAAGAAATACTTTACGCCGAGGATTCAGCCAGGCCGGTCGCCCTCAATAATCGCTTTCAGTTACGTAAAGGTTACATTGAAGTCAGCCATGAAAACGTCTTTCAAAAATATCCTTTTGCCCTGCTGGAAATATTTTTACTGCTGCAACAGCATCCTGAGATCAAGGGCGTGCGCGCCAACACTATTCGGTTGATTCGTGATCACCGTTATCTTATCGATGATCAATTTCGAGAGGATCTACGCTGCCGCAGCCTGTTCATGGAAATTTTCCGACAACGCTATGGTCTCACTCACCAGCTACGGCAGATGAACCTGTACGGTATTCTAGCCGCCTATATTCCCGCCTTCAGCAACATCGTCGGCCAAATGCAACACGATCTTTTTCATGCCTATACGGTTGATGAACATACGCTGCGATTAATACGTAACCTGCGCCGTTTCACCGTACCTGAATTTCGCAATGAGTTTGTCCTGTGCAGCGAAATTATCGAACACATACCCAAGCAGGAACTCCTGCTGCTGGCCGGATTATTTCATGATATCGCCAAAGGCCGGGGCGGTGGCCATGCTGAACTGGGGGCCATTGATGCACTTGAATTCTGTCAGCAACATCAGCTCAGTGACTATGACAGCAAGCTGGTTTCCTGGCTGGTGGAAAGTCATCTACTGATGTCCGCCACTGCCCAGCGGAAAGACATCAGCGATCCCGATGTGGTACATCAGTTTGCTCAGCAGGTAGGCAATCTTCACCACCTGAATTATCTCTACCTGCTTACCGTTGCCGACATTCGCGCCACCAGCGATTCAGTCTGGAATGCCTGGAAGGATTCCTTACTGAAACAACTTTATCATGCCACCCGCCGAACCCTGCGCAGGGGATTGGATAATCCCCTGCAACACGCCGAGCATATCAACAAGATGCAACAGCAGGCCTCTGATTTACTGGTCAATGACAAGCTGGAAAAAACAGCGATTAAACAACTCTGGAACAAACTCGGTGATGAATATTTCCTGCGTTATGACGCCGATGAAATCAGCTGGCACACCCGTGATATTCTTCGTGCAAAAGAAGATGAACTGCCGTTAATTCTTTGTCGTCGCACCAGTCAGCGCGGCAGTACTGAAATGTTCATTTACACCCACAATCGTCGTAACCTGTTCGCCACCATCACCCTGATTATGGAACAACAGGGAATGAATATTGTTGACGCACGTATTTTTTCATCATCCAGTGATTTTACCCTGGACACATTTCTGATTCTGGATGCCAATAACGAACCAATCCAGGATCAGGAAATCATTGATCAGTTGAAGCTCAAGTTGCAGGATGAAATTCGTGATCGTGATACCGCGACCAAACCTCTGGCCGTCAACCTTCCGCGTCAGGCCAAACATTTCAAGTTTGCCACTCGCATCAATATTGAAATCGATGCGCAGACTCAACGCAGCATGCTCACCATCACCGCCTACGATCGCCCCGGCCTGCTCTCACGCATCGCCACAGCCTTGAGTCAATGTGATGTGCAAATACAAAATGCCCGAATCGCCACCTACGGCGAACGCGCAGAAGATATTTTCTTCATCACCGATGCCCTGAACCAGCCGGTGAATGATGAACAACAAATTGAATGTATCAATGAAAAAATACTGGAGTTGCTGGAAGACTAACACGCTGAAGGAAAATTGTAGTCGTAGGGTAGGCGACAGCCGTTGAGTCATTAATACAAGCACGCTAAGATTTCGCTTTTCCGGCCGTTCACCTGACTCATAACCGAGGTAGCGGCTAGTCTGACAATCAATACTTACTCGCAAGGATGCGATCATGACGTTACCCGCTGGCAGGGAAGTCAGCCCGGGTGTTGGTGCGACGGTATACACGCGCGCCATCGCCCAGAGCAAACGCTCTATATCAACTTGTTGATGCCTATTATCCTGCTTTTGATACACACTGTACTGCACAAGGCAAGGGACTGCCGAGTTACGTCTATCAGGAATTCAAAGACTATCTCAAATGCGGCAGACTTGAGCAGGATTTTCTGCGATCCAGGCGAAAAACGGCGTGCTTAGATGTTCAATATAACCGTTGTTTTTGGAGGAAAGGGCTTTTATTCTTCTTATACTCTGACCAAAGTCTTCGATTTCTTCCC